>Ga0209782_1000985_pt1 | contig 14020 bp, 5 predicted proteins | sample WorMetmaBAHAMAS1_FD_187390 | JGI IMG/M metagenome (GOLD analysis project Ga0209782, IMG submission 187390) | Marine gutless worms symbiont microbial communities from Max Planck institute for Marine Microbiology, Germany - Inanidrilus... | ecosystem: Host-associated > Annelida > Digestive system >...
CCAATAATCCTGTGAGATCGACGCCCTTGGTAAGTAGTGCAGCCTGTAAGGCCAAGCCAATAACAGCGACCCTGTCTACAGAATCTGTGGACCTCGTAGAAGTCCTGGACGGTTGCGATCGTTTCGAAGGTGACGCTGGACTGATGGCGTATCGGCGACTGGACGAACAACGTCAACATGGCGTCTCGCACGTAGATCTTGGCTTTGTTACTCGTCAACGGCACCACTGAGCACCAGCCATGCACACACGTCATCATCCATCCATCAGTCGCCGGCTGTTACCTAGCGCCCGCTATCGGCCCTATATAGGCCTACTACCCCACAGCTAACCCTAACCCCGCACCCTAATCACTCTTTTTGCACTTTATTCGCAACCGTATAGATAAACTTACAGCAAATGACATCAAATGTTAAGAAAGTAACTAATTATCGACCGCATAGCAGGGGCGATAATACGTTTGGTAGCATCCGTGTGTGTGTGTCCGTCCGTTTGTCTGTGGGCACTCTCCTGTTTGAACAGTTTGACCTATAACCTTGATTTTTGGCATGAGGGTTGACCTTGACCTTGGCTAGGCTGGGACTGTAGGTCAATGTCATAGGTCAAAGGTCAAGGTCAAACAGTCAAAAATTGCTCTCCCGTTTGAACCAGTGGTGCGGAGCAGGTCGATATTAGGACGCGGCTTGCCGTGTTCAGCCAGTGGTAATTGCGAATGACCATTACCAGTCCATTGGAATTGTCTGTTTGTCAGTAATCAGGGGGCGTTCAACGTGTCGCGCATAAGCGGTCGATCAGCTTTAATTTATATAGTGCACTCAAAAGCTGATATAATCATTAAGCCCCCGCCTACGGTAGGAGGCATTAAGCAATGCTACGATCTGTCCGTCCGTCCGTCCGTCTGTCTGTCTATCCCATACGGCGTATTTTACAGCTAGGCCTATGATTAATGCAGAACACCACTGGTGAAACTCGAACCCACTGGTCAGTGGTCAGTGTGACCAAACGACCATCAGAAGTGGCCGAAACGGCAACGAAGCCGTCGCCGGTGCCGCTTCAGAAGCATTCGCTAGGTGGCTGCAGCATTGACCGGGCCCTGTCTATACAGCATTTGCATGGTATGCCACTGCCAAACTGTCATCGGTGGGGGCGTAGCGTTTCACTGCCGTCACGGCGATACCTTTTTGTTTCACACATCATTATAGGTGTGGTAAAGTGTGTGTCATTCCATTAAAGGAGCGTCTACAGGCACGGTGCTTATCTCCCTTCCTAAAGCCTTGAGCCCATACAGGTGGATAGCCTAAACCACTTAAGTCTTTGATGCATACTTATTCAGTAAGACGCCAGACCTACGGTCCCAGCCGTATGGCATTACTGCCCTGCGACCAGTACCAAATTATAAGCTTACTGTTGGTGAAATAGGCACATGGGTGTAAACAACTTGTATAAGGAGTTATCCGAAGGCAAAACAGCTTTACGGCCGGGAGTCAAACTCGGATCCATGACCTTCGAGTAACGAGTCTGCATCCTGACCAGTACACCACTGCAGGCTACAGCTAACTACCTGGCTGTTTTGGTCCGCCTCTCCATCCCACTTTGCAATCTCATTTTCTCACAAAACTAGAAACCTCAACTGTCAACAGTCTTATCGATCTGCATATCCATGCCAGCAGTGCATTTGATGACCATGTGACCTTGACCTTGTGACCTTTTGACCTCAGGGTCAATGCATGCCAAGAAACTACCATATGCATCGTGTCTACCAAGTTCAGTAGGTTGATAGCTTAAGTCGTTTTCTTTTACAGCACGAACACAGACCCAGATATAGACAGACAGACAAAGTAACAAACGCCACTGATCGCCCTAACCACGTATCGGCTATACCGCCGTCGGCCGGCCGGCGGCATGGGTAAACAGGGCCGATCTAGGGTCTTAGAATGATCACAATGTACATAACATACGGTAGCAGACGAGGACGAGGTAGATAATGTACAGGAATATTTCTCTGAAATGTCGTTTTGCGTAGAGCACCTGGTTGTCGCGTGTACACTGCCTTGGAACCCAGTCTGCAGCGTCACAACCACGCTATACTTACACCTCATTCAAGCAATGATACCGTACGATCTTAATTCCATTTTTCCATTCTTATTATAAGTAAGCTAATTTAGTTCCAGTTTCAGTACCGTTTAACGCTAATATCATTGCACAGCAACATCATCACTCGCTGCGCATGTCGCGTCAGCAGAGTGTTAACAGCCAATGGTTTATTCTGAACCCTCCATTTTTGAACCCACCACAGAATCGACGTCTTTTAACCGATCCCCCAAAAATTTGTCACAGGTAATTTGTCACAGGTAATTACGTCCACGACTTCTATATACCGCTGTGCAAAATTTGATAAAAATCCGTCCATGGGGCAGGGGCTTCTGGGCTACCTGGTGAAATATAACGCCAAATTTTTGATTTATACCTTTTTAAGGTATAAATGCGCGACACGTTGCACCTACAGGACAGACCGCTCACAAGATTTTCACGTTTAATTGCTCAAATTATGCAGAATCACGCTCGCTATAGGTGTGCACGTCTTTTTAGGTTTCGTTGATACTGCAGCCCATTTAGGAGGTCAAATAGCCCCCAAAACCCCAATTTTGGAGAATTTGATCCTTATTCCTGGCAGAACAAAAAATCTGCTGTTTCAGTCAACTGTATCGGCTTCCCGCTGCAGAAACTGAAGAGATGCAGTCAGTTACGGGTGTGTTCACTCCAGTGCAGTGATGAGTAGTTAACTACCGGGTATTTCTAGTTAACTAGAGTAACTTACAGCTACATTTAGAGTAGTTACGACCGTCACTGCTCCAGCTCCAGTGTGAATGAGATGCATCAGCACTAGCAGACCTTATACAGAATTCTCTGCTCGACCAATGCACGTATATATAGCCAATGCAGCGGCTTCAACAGAGCAACAGGTCCGACGACAGATTCGTTTGTTTTTGACGTGCTAGCTAGATGGTCTTTAGAAAACGACCAGCGTACGACCTGTTCGACATTTTTTTCATACAGTATTTACTTATTTTGGGTTGACACTGCGTGTACGTCATCGATTTTTCGGTTTTCCTTTCTATACCACGCGCTCACGAAGCGACAAATTGGTGAAAAGATAACGCTAGCGAGCTGATGCATTCACACTAGGCACAAATGACACAAATGACGAGATAACGCAGCGAACTGCAAGTCGTGATAATGTGAAGACCTACACATCACGTCGGTGCTTTAGCGTTGTGACAGCGTCGTTCGTTGCATTTATAAACGAAGTTGCTCAACGTTGAGCCCGGTTAGAACTGGGATGGGTGACCGTATTCGGGTGAATATATTACCAAAGTCAACTCAGCCCTGCTCCCTCCAAGTCACTAGATGGAGTTTAATTGGCGGAGGTAAAGGCGTGCATGTCACCTCTGCAGCGTGGCAGTTGAAGTGTGTGCGATCCATATGACACGTGTTGCCAGCAGTGAGGCTAATTGCAACTGCTATACCCGGTTACTTTACTTTACCAGCCATTGAGCAGTCCAAAGAGTAGGCTAATCAAGAAACACTGATAATGTGGAGTGCTGCAGACTGTGTCATGAACTCACATTCAGCAGTACAACGTCAGACAACCACTGCTTCTGTCAATCGTTTAAGGAAGTTTTGTCTGCGTCACGCAGCAACGGCAGTTTGATGTACATACTTCACGACACTATTATGTAATGATCTACATACACACTGAATCATGGATAAATTGACAGTCGCATTTGTTTTGTAACCATCTTGCGTTCTGTCAAGCATGGTCATTAAACGAGTATGTCATGTTATGTTATGACGTGTAGAAAATGGGAATTATGCTACTGCTGACGTAGCCTAACTGCCGCCAACTAGACAACGGTTTACCTATGGTCCTAGAGCGAAGGTCACTAGAGAACACTAATAGGATGTCATACTGTGCGAGTCAAAAGCGCAACAGTGGGCTTGCTGCTGCTGCAACGACCGGAAGTCACCGTCGGCACCTAATAACTAGGCACGTAGCCGCGTGGCTATTACTCTGTGACTTGCACACAGACTGACAAACTCTTTATCGAAATACTGCATAGGCTATATTAAGCTTACATCATAATCGACGTTCATTCGTAAAGTAAAGAAAAGTAAACGGGGTATGTTCACAAACAAGCCTCACTGCTACAAGAACACTCACATGCAATATGGGTCAAACAGCCACCCGGCAGAGGTGACATTCGCGCGCCTTTACCCCAGATTAAGGCTGTATTCGATTCAGCAACCCGGAGGTGAGCTAACGTAGTTGGTTAGGTTACATACCGAGGTGATGTATCCGTCTATGGCGGTCACCTACACCAGTACTAACCGGGCTCGACGTAGAATAACTTCGTTCATGCGACCAATGACGCTACCACTACACCAGACCGCCAACAAACCGTTGGTACTTACACTCGGAGAAGCAATTCCGGCGTTTCTTCTTCGCCTTCACACCCGGAGTTTTGGTAACTCCTTTACCTCTACTCGCAGTTGCAGGCTTGGGTTTATTTCTGCTCGCCACTGACGTATCACTCGTCGCAGGCGAAGCTGCTGCTGCAGTCGCCATGGTAACGGTCTTCGGCAAGGAAGAACACGAGTTCTGCTTTCAAAGCGTGTGTTCGACGCACACGATTAGGCTACAAAAAAGTGAAAGGTGCAGTATACCATACTGCCAGTATGGTACGTCTGGTACGATATTTTTTACTTCGCCCCCAGAAAGGGTAAAGGTAAAAAGGAAGTGTATAGCAGTTTATGCTACAAGCATCTCACCGCTGAGAACTCACGTGCCATATGGGATCACACGGTGTTACCTGCCACCCGGCAGAGGTGACCCTTCCCACATTTACCCCAGCCAATTATAGCTGGTACTCGATTTAGCAAAGTAAGTTATTGTAATGAATATATTTGTTTGTCTGTGTGTCTATCCACTCGCAGAACTCGAAAACCGCACGCCTGAACTTCACCAAATTTGCGTGCACGTTGCCTGTGGCCGCGTGGCTCGGTTCTCCTCTGACGGTGCTACAATACGGTACGTTATGTACTCCCGGTTTTGTTGATGACGTTGAGTTTTCACGTAATGGCCGTATGGTGCGTCATGTGTATCCCTAACTGGCGATAGATAACGACAAGCATAACAGCCAAGATTCCAACAAAATTTTGCTCAACGATAAAGATCGGAAGTACTCATTGTGAGTTGTGCACCGAGGATGAAGTCTACTATCTCCAAATGCCTTGTTCAATTAGGCTATTGCTTTGCCAGAACTTTGGTAGCAGTAAATTTCTTAATTAAGTAGGTATACACTATAATCCGCATATGATGATAATGATGACGTTGAATACGGGTTCTTCCAACAGCCAAACGCCGACAACTTGGGTTGTAAACTGCTAGTAGGCCTATGTTAAGTATAACTTTCGAAATATCAACATTAAACGATGAACATAAAACATCCAATCAGGGTTTGAACTGCCGGAGGCGTGGGCAGTTCAATCACAGTTGTTGTCATGAGTCATGACCCCCTGTTCGTCTTTGTACTGAACCTGTGGCGGGGGCTAGTGAGAACTTCCTACTTCCTTTTGTTCCGTACCTCTAAAGTTTCAGGAGAGGCCATGTGACGCCTATAAAATGCACGTAAACCTTTCAGTGGGAGGGTTCCACCCCGGACTTCGCCGTTTGTTATTTATAATCGTTAAATCGTTAATGAAACACACTGAACGAATAAGCGCTGCCGTAGACCATATAGTCTTACGTAAATTTCTTCAAAAAATCAACTATATCAACGAAATGTCAAAGTACACAAACAAACAATTTTTTCGGAACGATTTTATCATGTTTGTGTAAACACTGACGCAGTTGTGACGTAAGCTTTCGTAAGCTTTATTTCCTAAAAGTAACATAATAAATATGTAAGCAGAATCACACCGGTGTGAATCTTGAGCCACGTTTTTTACTGTCCTCACATTTCCCATTAGTGATATTTGGGCCCCATATAGCCTACTTGTATTTGCACTTGGTAACATCCAAGCCTCCACGAATGCAATTCAGCATATTTGGTGCCCGTCCCAAGCCAGGATAAATTGCGAGGGTTGTGGCAGGAAGGGCAACCGGCGTAAAATTTGGGGGGATGATGGAGGTGGGGACATCGATGATCCAGATGGGGTGGCGTCCAGCTGGATTGTAGGAGCACTTGCCTCTATTATCTTCCCCACGCCTCGTAAAATCCAGAATGATGACAAGACTCCCACAACACGTTTCAGGTGTAAGTGGGTGAATGTCAAACTACAGTAAACTGTAAAGCACAGAAACGTAGGCCCACAGGTGGAATATAGTCATTTTTGCAACCTACTGTGCACTAAAGCAATACACCAAACCGTCAGTTCTTAACCGATTGTCAAAACTCTTTCACAGTGGCAGCAGGCTTCGCAGTAAATTTGCAATAAAGTGATAATAAAAGCTCCCACCACATCTCAAATACAATAGTAGGCCTTTGCAACCTTGTGAAATATGTCAAAAACAACAGACAGTCTGAAATATGGGCTTAAGTCATGATCAGCGACAAATCACCAGACAGTGTAAGCTGTAGCGACACATCTGAAATGTGGTTGGATCTTTGCTGCAAATTTACTGCTGAGTCCATTGGTGCAAAATCTGTAAAACTAGTGAAAGCTTGGCAAAATTACAGGCAAGACGGCGGGCTGTCTCCTGTGCTTTGTGCACTGGCCACCATCCTGGTGGAAGATAAATTTGCCATACAATCGAGTATGGCAAGAAACAACTATTGTTAACTGCTGTTACAATTATTTAATTTAGCCCAGACATTATTATCTAATTTTAACTGGCTGAATGATGCCATCAGTGGCAAATGAACAGCAGTCTGCTCTACTCAGTTCTTGAGAATGGCAATTTCTGGAACACAGTTACCTCATAAGGTAGTGTGACAATGCGATTATGGTATGGTAAGGTCACAAATGATCATTTTACTATAAATTTACTGGAGAATCTGCCAGTGAAGTAATTTTTTAAAAATCAATTAAGTTCAATATAGTTACTGCCATGAGCTTGGTGACTTCCTATTTTGCAACAGTGTGTATTAAATGATAAATCTACAGCCTTGGTTTTATATTCCCCATTTTATTATTTGTTAGTGACTATCTGATTGTATTTGTTATCCAATTTTTTTACAGCACAGAATAAACTTATATTTTTTGATGTGCAGTTAAGGAAGTATTCACTCACTTGCTGAGTTGTTTTGTTAATATCGAGACTGAATGGATAACAATTAACCTACAGGAAGAGAAGACTCGGCAACACGTGATGACTTGTTTGAGCAGTAGCGAGCATTTTTCATCAAATCTATGATCTCGTCACATCTATAATCATCATACAATCGTATACATGCAACATTAACAATGGCATACGACTACACAACGGTCGCACATTTCTTCCCAGTGGCACACAGGGTGCTGCGGAAAACTACACACTAACACAAATGGCCAACATCAGTCAGAGAGGTGCCAAACATTCCACAAAATTGAGTGTAACAACATGACCAAGGTGTAGTGCAATTCATTAACGACATCTTTATACAAATATACTGCTGTTGAAAGAATTTTTGAAGTTAGTTAACATTTAGTGAAGCTAAGGAAAAGATCAGACTCATGAGAATAGCATCTTTATGATTACCACTGGCAGGCCAATGTGCCAGTTTTCTGTGTCATTACTCCCTGTACATACGACTAAAACTGTATACGATAATCATATTCATCATCTGAGAATGACTGGCGACCTATGCTAAACACCTTATAACCTGAAGCACAAGCACAAACAAATAGCATAATACATGTACATTCGGTATCTAAATTGTTGGAAGTATAATGCTTGAAGTGGTTAAACCAAACAAGTGTTTACCGTTTACACACTAATTTGGGGCGACATGGTGGGCACAGAGCTGATTATGCCTAAAATGACAAAACTGCTCGTAGAAAGGAGTAATATATACATGCATACTTATATTTATAGCGTGCACGGTGGTCAAACACAAAAGCTTGAATCTGAGGTGTGGGCCATTGCTAGGTTGCAAGAGGGACATGTTAACACCCAGTAAATATAGAGTAATAATTATAATGATTAGTACACTGGCTTATATTTGGTACTTTGAAGTGTGGCCTAAGTTGGTTAGCACTGTACCACATGCAACATTATTACCACAGATTGCTGTACCAAATTAGTGTTTTTTGATGATATGTGGCAGAAACAACAGAATCAACCAAACAAGTATTGGTTGGTGAAACATGGACGAAATATTATCGCTACTCGTTAAAGGTGACTGGCTCATTAATATCTAACAATGTTTTTGATGCAATCCGATTCAGCGGTTCAGTGGTTGTTGCAACTTTTTTGCCCCATATACTGATGCACCCTTTTCATCACATGTCAGAATGTCATTTCTCCGTTTCCAAATGATGACTGTAAAATGCATTTTAAATAACACAAGATGTTATGCAATGAAATGAAGTATAATGTTTGTGATGAAAGTCTACCATGTAGATGCACTCTACGGGATTCGGCGTCAATAAACACTGCTGACGTTTTGGTCTGGCTAGACAATGATAGGATTTATTTCAACCAAATGTGATAAAACAATATTCCAACAATTTAAATCTGCCAACCTGTGGTCCCAATTTACCATAAAACTCTGAAATTCCCCTTCCTTCAGGAACTGCCTTTGTTGGAAACTTCTGATTGAAGTTATCACACATTTTCATGATTTTTGCTATATCATACAAACTTATATTGTTGATAAAGTCTATAATAAAGTTGAACGTTTAAAACGCTTAACAAGAATTTTAACTGTACCAATAAGGGCTACATAAAGCATTTATACTTCCATCCCAGCTAATTCCACAACCCAGACACAGAACACATCCTACACCATTATCAAACAGACAATATTACCCAACAACATTAACAACAACATTAATGATTGGCACGTTTGCTATACAAAATATTGCACTTTCCCTCTACACAATACCCACCGCCAAAAATAGCCTATAATACAATCAGCAGTCATCATTTACTATAGTCATTGCCATCGTTGGCAAGAATTCCTGCTAGTTTTGTGTATGCACAAAGAAAAGCTACTCATAAATGGACACAAAAAGTCGACAAATGTAAACTAAAACAGACTAAATATGCTGCTGTGCATATACAGTGACAAGCAGCCAAAAACCATATCCGAAAAGTTTTAAGCTTCCAGGAACCAAGGTGTTTGATACAATCATAAAACAGTGACATCAGATTTCTGACAAAAGAAAAATGTACACAGCAAAATCTGGAATCAAATACATTGGTACCGCAGTCTAAATTTCTTTTGAACAATGCTTCTCATGTATTCCATTAGAATTCTACATAATCATATCATATATAAGTACACAATATTACACATCATGATGAAAATTTACAGTGTTTAATCAGCAAATCCAATCGACTATGCATTACAATATGTCAGTGAAATACAATTTTTATGCCCCCGCCCTATAATATAGGGCATAAAGCAATGTTGTGATCCATTCATCTGCTCGTCTGTCTGTCTGCTGCATTTTCTGAATTTGTCCCATTTGATAGATGGCAGTATGTGCATGTCACCATTTAAAATGCATTTGATAGAGGGCAGCATGATATGCCAGCATCCAGGTGCTAGCAGCAGTAGGGATGCACCCATGTACATGATAACAAATCGTGTACACGTTTACAACATTACACACTAGTATACACAAATATGGTGACAAGACGAATTTAATGCTAAAACTGAGGAAAAAACTAAAGCAGTCAATAGCACAACATGACATTTTTTGCAGCTTACTGGAAATTTAACCTATAATTACATGAATAAACTTTTTTAAAGGCTGCTAAGCTGACATTACACGCAGCTGCTGGCCGTTACTTGCAATATTGATGTTATGGTAACCGAAAACCATTTGCTTCTGGTTGTTCGCCACCATGTTCTTGTAAACGTTTAGTAAACGCTTACAGGATTTTGTGTACACGTTTACATAATTACATGATTGGTGCATCCCTAATCAGCAGGAAGCATATCACTTTGCCATGTCTAAAAGTAATGCCAAATATTGAACTCATAGTCATACAACTCCATAATAATATAGTCATAGCATAATAAACAAGATAATCCAGTTTCGAGTTGAACGGTTAATTTTAATGCCCAAAATAGAGTACAGCATATATAATTTATCTCTCATAGTTTACAAACTTGTTAGTACTAGAAAACTGTAACACAATACATGCCACGACAAAAATAAGTTTGACAGTTAACTAAACAATTATACATAGCCAGTGTGGAGACCACAAACCAATAAATTTACAACAAGCAAATATAGCGAACAAAACCAAAAATATGATCGTCAAATTATCCGCAATATAAACTGGATACAAATGCATCAAAAAATTTAAGAATGGGATATTTGCCACTCATCTAGTGTTTGCAAATTGCAATTTCTTCCAGAAAGTTTGGCAACAATCACTTGGATGATTATTATCATCAAACTTCCACAATGTCAAAGACATCATCTATAGAGCTGGAATGAACCAGAAGGCAGCAAGAGGCTACTTTATTAACGTGGATTAGGTGGCAATTGCGGTTTGATAAACAAAAGCAACTGTGCACTATCAATAAAACAGAAATGGCTTCCTGATTCCATTAGCCTACAAGTTAAATTTGCTTACATGAATGATACTTCTTGCCATGGTGCAATCTGTTTTCTTTTTTTTAATTTTTCAGTTTCTGCTACTGCTTTGAACCATGCAGTTGTTGTTCATTTGTTGTCATTTACACCATTTTAAATGCATATATATATATTTTATCATACCATGATGATATGATTATTATTAATACAAGGAACTACCAACAGATGGTTCATGAATGCTACACAAAGTATGCAAACATATGCATTATCATATGCATATATCCATTTTATCATGGGAAGATTTTGCCATTTAGATCTCGATGGGCTGGACTCTATATATGGCCATTAGACATACAGTAGTTTGGAACTCCAGGTTGGGTATGTGATTGTCAGAATGGGTTGAATCACATCAAAACTTTGGACCCAGTTCCGTCCTTTCCATTCACTGCATCTCTATTTAAGAAATAATCACAGATAGACATACAGTAATCATATACGACTAGCATGATCAGAGACTAGAACTGACAAAAAAACAAAACACAATCAAAGAGACAATATTAATCAGCACCAGTTCAAGTGAATACAACCACGTTTTCGACAGTATGCAGAAATTTCCAATGTAATCCACTACAGACTAGCAAGATTGATCATATCAAAATACTTATTAGCTTCATTTTCCATTTAACCAGCAGTTTTACTGGAGTTATTCCAGGTTTGGCGAGTCTTCCAGTAGCAAACATTAATATTAAAAGACACAATATATTACTGAATTAACATACTAAATGCAGCAAAAGTAACTCACAAGTAAAAGGTAGACTACCAATACATGTGCATGGCTTGTGAGAATAATACATTAAACAAAATATGAACATTCCAGCTTCATGTCACAATTCATGAAGTTCTGGACAAAATTTTCTGGAAATAATTCTATAAAAATAACCTTGATTCCTTATATTGTCATCTGACAAATGAAATATGCTACAAAGTTACTGTACACATCAGTATTATTAATATTTTACATGTATATTTGTTTGGTCACTCATCACCAACCAATACTAATACCAAGCCAGGCACATACACCATGCCAAATCAACTTATTACAGATTCTCAACAATGGTGAAAAACCTCACACATACAATAAATGCTGTCAATTCTGTCACACATGCACGATGGGAATGGCAATTTTTTATCCGAGGCTGCGGCTCCTGGCCCGCCTCTAAATATGACCATAAATTGTTACTGAAAAATTCTACAAATGAAGAATGGAAGGAAAGAACACGTCAGGAAGACGAAGGACAGAAGACCGTACCAGCGGCCAAAGTGAACAAACACATCGTAGACTAAGTGTGGCATTAAAGTAATAGATAAATTCCTGTGGGTTGAGGGAGAGATTAGGTAGTTATCTGAAACTAGAATGGCCTGAAGTTGAACCCACAACCTCAAAAGTCGCCTGTCCAATGCCATAACAATTACAGCACCAGGCCACACACACTGCACTATTTTTTTTAGACCCTCAGTAAATATAATCCCGAAGGATTTTTATTATTATTATTATTACAGCTGAATATAATAGCGTCCCTGATCCACATTTGTGATGATTATTGATTAATGGCATAAAATTCTACCATCAGTGGAGCCAGATAGGGATAAGAAAAATAATTCAAACCGACTTAAACTGAAGTTAGTTTTTTGCTCAATTTTAATCTATTCACTTATGTGACAAGGTCCATGCTTTATTATTCATGATGGTAAGATGTTTACGCCATCTTGTGGGATCATTATCTGCAGTATGGTCGTTAATTTTTGATAAAGAACATGCTGTTTTCATCTGCTAATTGGTTCCCTCGGCAGTCAATTAGTGGATGAAGAAAAGATGATATTCAGTACGTGATTTCTCTCGCTGTTGGCATCTGAAAAGATATTAACTGTCTACAGTCTACAGTGTGTGCAAATGATAATGTTACTGTCACCAAATGAACAGCATCTGTGCATTGTGCACTGAAGGAATACAGTACATTCAGTTGTAAGTACGTAAGTAAGCAAATATAATTTGTAAACATGCACAACAGTCAGCCGAGGCCGAATCTGCGGTGTGAGAGGAAGGCGCTAAGTGGCTCAGAAGGCTGGAAATAGCGGGTCTTGAGGTGATCGCCTTATTATGCACGTAGTTAAGGAGACCTAATGGACAACAACGGCAACAATGTCCTCTTAATGACCTCTTTTCCCAGATAACCTGGATAACAAATCTAGCATCTAAAAGGTAAATTAACCATTCTGGACTTGAATGAGGCAGATGATACAGTGGCAAAGGCATCAGCTGGACTATAATATGCAAATCATTTGCACCTCACCTCTGAAAGTCATCACTATTTAGATGCTGTCCACTGAAGGAGAAGGTAAGACTTCCCTAATCTTGCCAGAAATTTTGCTTGCAAACGTACTATAAAATGGAGTAAGATGAAACACTTTTCGTTTTCTTTTTCAATACTAGAAATGCGTGGCAAAGCCTAGTATATAGCCCGCTCGGCGCCGCAGTGTCATCCCAGCAAGTAGTAGCGAAACAAAAACATGCTGCCATCTGGCGAACATGCAAAGAATGCATATAGTATCAGTTGCCTTCATTACAGCAACATTATTTGGTTGCCATGGCATCATCCCTTGACAAATTGGAAAATAAGGTATAGATCCCTCATCTGCATGTAAAGCACTTTCATATGGTGAAAAGATTGCAAAAATCAGTCCAGTATATCCATAGATATTCAATGAAATATGCCAAACCACGACTTGAACACGCAATGCAATTTCCATTAGGCTGTTCTCCGCCGAAAATACTGGACTGATCTTCACCAAAATTTTACACAATATAGTGGCATTAGTGACTATTAAATCATGCATATACACGGCATTATCCCATTACGTTTCTGAATGCAAAATTGGTTGCCATGGCAACGACCCTTGAGATATCAGAAAAAGAGGTCCAGATCGATCATCTGCACCCAAAACGCTTTCATTAGGTGAAAAGATTGTGAAAATTGGTCAAGCGGATCCTGAGATAATTTGTCTCCGAGAAATCATTAAAAAAGAAGAAACTAAAAATGCGTGGCAAAGCCTAGCGTATAGCCCGCTCGGCGCCGTAGTGTCGCCTCCTAGCAAATACTTGTGAAAAACACTTACTTACTGATCACCTGAGTGCCTAACAGCCCCATCCCATAGCGAACATAGGTGTACTAAGCGACTCCATCCGTACAACTTCTTTCGCCTGAA
>Ga0209782_1000986_pt1 | contig 14019 bp, 9 predicted proteins | sample WorMetmaBAHAMAS1_FD_187390 | JGI IMG/M metagenome (GOLD analysis project Ga0209782, IMG submission 187390) | Marine gutless worms symbiont microbial communities from Max Planck institute for Marine Microbiology, Germany - Inanidrilus... | ecosystem: Host-associated > Annelida > Digestive system >...
GTCCAAACTTTGGACTCAGCGAATCGCTGAGTCCGAACATTGGACTAAGCGATTCGCTGAGTCCAAAGTTTGGACTCAGCGATTCGCTGAGCGAAAGTTAATCTGAACAATTCGGTTTCAGTCCAATTCACTTTACATGCAGTAGATAGCTTAATTCCCTAGGGATTAACTTTCGCTGAGCAAAAACTCACTTCACTTTTTTACTTCGGATTTGTAAACAAAGATGGAGATGAATCGCGGATGATTGAGAAAGCTAGTGAGGCGCGCGTTTAGACATTAACAGAATAACATGATCGTGTATTTAAATACGGCGGCAAAATTCTTTTGTTGTCATGGACCGTGAGCCTTGAAATAAATTGACTGATTGATTTGAAATTCATTGCTAATAAGATGACTACAGAAACAAAGTAAACAAACTATTTTAGCACCAGTTTCCGCTCAGCTAAATACTAATCTGGCTTTGGACTCAGTCCAAAGATTAGCGTCCAGATTAAGCTTTCCGCTTAGTCTTTAGACTCAGCGAAAGACTAATCCAAAAAGTGAAGTCACCCATTGTTGGATGGTACGTCATACAGATCTGTTTTCACTCTGGCCACAGGTTACAGACCTTCGAGATGTAGCCACATGTCTGGTTGTGGCCTGTGATTCTGTCATCCTTTAACTGCAGCAAGTTTTTTGCGACTGGCTGACTATCCGTGAGATTGGCTAGGAAGAGCATCTCCAAAATGATATTTTGTAATGTGAAGGGGGATGTAAAACCACAACTGAATCCGTTCATTGTATTCAATTGTATTCAACAGAGCGCAATTACCTGTCCTGGCCAGTGCCACTGGGCAGCCTCCGCAAGCGAATGACCTCAGACCTCTAGTGCCTACCACACTTACATGGCATGGTGTTGATATGGAGGGCTGTGATTGGCTGACTTCTCTGAGGGTTAGTGTTGAGTGTTGGCATGTCGCATGGTCTGCCAGACAATGTCTCGAAACCCGCATGTTGCATGGTGTTCTCTGATGACATGTTGTAATTGTGTCCTTCCATTGTAGGCTTTATTTTATGTTGCACTGTGTCCATTTGTCCGTCACATGCAGGACACGTGTTGCAGTATGTTCATCTGGCTGTGTCTGCCCATCTATCTATCTGTCTGTCTATCTGTGTTTTTCTCTTTGTAAATATGCCTCCTGTGTGTTATTCTGTCCATCTGTTGGTCATACCATCATTACAGTACCGAGGGGAAATGACTTGAATGGTTATGGACAGTCAAATTTGATGGAAAACTTTCCCCGCATCATATCTAAATAATCTGGGGTTGGTTGTCCAGCAGTCGATAGTTGCATTGTCGCAGTTCATAATTCCGTACAGCAGGCAGGGCACTCATTGCTCCATCAGATTCATTAACCGACCCCATTCATTAGAGGCCGGTGTAGGCTAGCCGCCAGAAATCTTACTACGCTGCTGGAGCTGAATTGCTTTTTAGACGTAGAAGACTGGATGCATTTTATATGTGTTGGCAACATATCATGTACTTTACAAGTGGATGATGAATGATGTGGTATTTAGTGAATTCCGCATGCTGCATGTGCAATGTTAGCAGTTCATCGGTTTAGATGTTTGCTTTAGTTCAGCAACAGTGACAAAAACATTACACATTAATACAGCCGATGAGGCCATGTGAAAAAAAATGTTGAAAGCAGCACGCATATAGTAGACTGAGTTCTGTTGGACTGAACATCTTGTTTTGGATTAGTGAAAATGCATTGGGCTTGAGAATGATTGAATGAATGTTTTTATTAGCCAGATCTCCTTTCCGTCACTTCACAAACGGCATCTTTAAGAACTGTGCAGAGTTGTTAGCCGAGATGTTGATTGAATTTGCTAGACAGTGCATGGGTAAGTAACAGGTAAAATAAAGTAAAGTAAATGGAGTGTAGTAGTTTGCAAACAGCCCACTGCTACTGGAACACATACTTGTTACCTGCCACCCGTGACATTCTCACCTTTACCCCAGCCGATTAAAGCTGGTACTCAGTTTAGTGACTGGAGGGATGCGAGGCTGAGTTGGCCTAGTTGGCTGGTTACATACCGAGGTTGTACACACGCCCAAAGACGTCTAGCTATCCCTGTACTTATCGGGTTCGACGTAGAGTTACTTCGTTGATGGGACGACTGACGCTACCACTATGCCAAACCACGGTGGATGGGGGAGGCGTGATGACATAGCGGTCACGTGACATGACGGGGTTGCTGTGCAGCTGCATATAGGCTGAAATGGCGGCGTGCGTCGGAGTTTGTGCTACAGAGGTCAGCTGGTAGCACTGGCCTGGCATCAGGTCAGCATTGAGACCCACCCGCCCGCCGTGTGTACTGTATGTGTGTGTCGGTATGTCTAGCTGTCTCTCCGCATCTCTATGTGTGTGCCTACGTGTCCGTCTGCTGCACGGTTTGAATTGTCCACCAATATTCGGGGAACCTGTGGGCATTGTCAGAATTTTGCCAGTGTTTATTGATTCTTAACCGAAACATAGACAGTGTAGACTGTAGGTAGCACTGTTATGGAAGACAGTTATTTTTTCTGCCTTATCTGAAATGTACTGGTTACTGTCAGCAAGATCATACAGGCAGTAAATAATACTTTGGACCGACGGAATATTTTATTTGTATGCCAGCTATAACCGGGTTGGCATGTAAAACAGTTGTGTGTGCATTGATCACTGCAGTTCTTATTAGTGTCTTGTTGGAGAGAGAAGTGGAAAATTGTTTTTTTGCACAAAATTACCAATTTTTTTAGCTATTGAGATATTGTACATGTAGGTTGGACATACGTTAATATGTGATATGATATGGGAGGTTTACTCAGCTTAACCTACCACAGTTGTGTAAGTTTTTAAGATTATTCCACACAACACCCAGTACATCAGGCATCGGAAAATGCTTGAAGCACCTGTTAAAAGGTGTAAAGGTAAAGCAATGACAACCTCGTCTCATAACGAAGACAGGTTTCTCTCAATCTTGATCTGTAACAGGGAAATAATAAGAAAACTAAACTGTGGAGATTCAACCCCCCCCCCATCACCCCGACCGGCAATTCAAACCCTGGTGTGGTTTGTTGCACTATTCTGTACGATGTCACAACACGTTTTGATGATGTCACGGGCACCTGCAGCTGCGTATTGTTATGACGTCACTGCACGCATTGATCACATCACACTCACCTGCTGTCACGGCACTCAGTCTGCGATGACGTCATCCATTGCCTCATACATGTGATAATGATGAGGTCGTGAGCGATGTCACAGTGCATTGAGTGTCACATATACTGTGCCAATAGATGCAGGATGATGCAAAACACGTTCATTAATAACATAGCTTTGGGACAGAGTTGTTCTGTATGTTCGAATCGAAAATAAAATGTCAAAAAAATGTATTTTCCTGACAGATAAAATATGTTTCATATATGTTTGGAATAACTATGGTTTTGGAATAAAAACAAAAAATGTGTTTTATACTGTTTAAATTTGTCAGAATGACTTTTGGCCTCTCCAGGGCTTGAGGGTTTATCTGCCGATTGATGTAGATAGACATACTAGTACAGTGATAACTCTTGTGACTAACAACATAGAAAGTGATTATAGATAGCATTTTACATGAGTAAGCTTAATGATTAAGCATGCCTATAACGGTTTTTTGCCGCACAAGACTATGCTAAGCGTGGTATATGCCGTCGTCGTGTGTCTGTCTGTCTGTGTGTCTGTCACGCTCCGATATTGTATCAAAACGGCTAAACGTAGGATCACGCAAACAATGCCACACGATAGCCCCATGACTCTAGTTTTCTGATGCCAAAGATCATGGCGAAATTTGAACAGGATCACCCCCTACGGGGGCGACAAATGCAGGTGGGGTGGGTTAAAATTGGTCACTTTCGACGAAAAACGCGCTATAACTCGATAACGGTACAAGATAGACGCATAGTTTCTATTAAAGTCGAATAGGAAGTCGTATGTGGTATATCAAATGGCTATGATTCCGATGACCTTGGGTGACCCCTAAGCCCCCCAAACACCCTAATTTTTGCATTTTTCGTCGCCTTTCATATCTTCGTAGTGAGTTAACATAGAGACTTCATATTTTGTGTACAGGTTGATCGTAGCTAGTCCCAGCCGACAGACGACAAACCGTCCCTGAAAGGGGCTTGGTTACATCACGTGACACGTTTTAAATTTTGGGTGCCCCACCCATATCTCAGGAATGGCTGAAGCTAGAGCTGTCAATTTTTTTACAAAGGGAGACTATATTAAGTCTTGCCAAAAGGATGACAAATCACCCTTAAAAGGGGCATGGTTTTGCTCACGTGACTAATTTTTGTCTGCACAACTGTGGACTTAGAAAAAATTTCACCACCGCACGCTGCTAGCTGGCATCAATAAGACCGACGACGTGTTTGTTTCACCTTCGACGGTCGACGCTATAGGTGCGATAAACTAAGGCGTAAGCTCCATCAGTTCGATTTTCACTGTATTTGTTGTACAGATGGCTGTATAACATGTAGACAGTGAATCGAATAAGTGGAGTTTGATCATTATCGTTCAAATTGGCCTATGTGATAATAACAGTACATTCCTTAGTCTGTATAGCATTTTGCTAGCAACCATCGCTCGTTGCCTGCAGTGTTAATTATAGGCCTAATTGGTGGGCCGTGCAATATGGTATTTTTACCGCGCGACGCGGTGCTAAGTGCGGTATATGCCGTCGTCGTGTGTCTGTCCGTCTATCTGTGTATGTCTCACATTTCGGTATTGTATCAAAACAGATAAACGTAGAATCACGCAAATAATGCCACAGGACAGGTCTGGGACTCTAGTTTTCAAGTGAGATGTTTTGTAGTTGCAGGATTTGACAAGTGCCTCTCGTGATCCCTCTGAAATAGCAGAGCTTCTTGTAATAAAACCGTCAACCGTAAAAACATATATGTTATTGAAAAAATACTAAAAACATTTAAAACTTTCTACAAGTATGATGCAAACACAAAACAAGTAGGCTATTGTCTGCATTTAAAATTGAAAATCAGGCAATATTTGTGGTTGTAATGGGCCAGATCTTGGTGGCTCCTCTTAGGGTGTTCTCTTGTCCTGTTTACGTAACTGCTTTGCAATACAAATGTGTTCTTTTAGCTTGTTATCACCTCTGAATGCATCGGTTGTTAATAATGCATGGTTAAGTCATTTCTGTTCCTGCATATTTTCTTACAAAAGACATATCACAAGTAGGCCGAAAAAGCAAAATTCTGGATACTTTATTTTTGTTTAACAATAAACAAATTTTTGGCCGTGTCTGCAAAACTTTAACTTAATTCATTTAACGTTTTCAGCTTGTCACGTTTTCTTTTTATTGTTCAAAATGATGGAGTTATGTTAGTTAGAAATGCTTATATGATCATCTAAATCTTTATTAATGTTTTGCGCTGTTGCATAAGCTTCACAATACCATGTTGTTGTTGTTGTTTTGGCTGGTCTGTTTACTGTAGTGCTATTTATTCGACATTAGCAGTTCTTGAATATTTTCTTTGTAACTCAGTTTATATCGTGAAATCAGTATCACAGCCATTAGCACTTTTTACATAGCTTAATAATGTTACTAAGTGGCATTTTATTGTTCTCATCGTTGTTGTGTATATTATATCGAGACTTAGACGGAGTTGTAAAAGCCACAAGCCAAACCAATGCAGATTTTCTATGCTCCGTGGCTGCAAAACCCGAAAATAGATTTCGGTGAAACTTAGAATATCTAACCACGTCATGGCAGGGACCACCCATGCAAAACTAGGTGCTGTTGCGACAGTTTGGATGGTCAGCTGAACACATGACAGTGCTATGTTTCGGTTTCTTAAGAGATTTTTAAACTTTATTCTTGGGATCATGCACAGCCTGCACCACTAGACCGATTTTAATGAGCTGTACATCATACGTGTCACACAAGAAAGTGCCTTTAGGGGGTCACATTAATATTACACAATGCAATATCAAATGCCCCTAAAACCCCTATTTTTATGGCGGGAAATAGGCCATTTAAAGCCAAACGTGCAAAATATTAAACTTTTGTACCATCAAAGTGGCTGCAGCGATTTCAACCAAATTTTACCCAATAAAAGACCTTCAATCACTATTTGTGGGTCATCCCAAAATAAACTCCACAAGAATCCAAGATGATGGACGGCTGCCATCTTAAAAAATTGATAAATCACTATATCTGAGCCACCGTTTGACCAATTTTGATGATCTACACATTATATAACATGTTTCTGTGCAAGGATGTGTTGTTTGAGAGTCGCGTTGATATTGCATTTTTGGGGTCAAATGCCACCAAAACCCCATTTTGGGTGTGGGACGAGGCGTTTTCAAGCTAAATGTGCAAAATATTGAAACTATCATACTATCAAAGCCTCTGCAGTGATTCCAACCAAATGTTGCACAATGATAAAGACCTCCAAATACTCTTGAGTGGGTCGTCCCAAAATGCGCTCCACAAATCCAAGATGGTGTACAGCCACCATCTTTAAAAGATGATAAATCACTATATCTCAGCAACCGTTGACTGACAATCTAAATGTCAAATGACTTGATTCTGTGAAAGGATGTTCCTTTTGGGGGTCATATTGATGTAGCACCTTATTGTGGGGGTTTAATGCTCCCAAAACCCCATATTTGGGGTGAAATAGGCATTTTCAAGCCAAACATGCAAAATATTCCATACTATTAAAGCCACTGCAGCGATTTCAACTAAATGTTGCACAATGATAAGGATCACAAAATACTCTATGTGGGTCGTCCCAAAATGCGCTCCACAAATCCATGCTGTCCGATGGCCACCATATTGAAATAAATAATAAATACTATATCTCAGCAAATGTTTGACTGATTTTGACAATCTAGATGTCATATGACGTGTTTCTGTGCAATGATGTGCCTTTTGGGGGTCCCATTGATGTTGCACAATATTTGGGGTCAGATGTCCCCAACAGCCCGTTTTTGGTGCGGAAATAGGTGTTTTCAAGTCAAACGCGCAAAATATTTAAACTTACATACTATCAAAGCCACTGAGCAATTTCAGCCAAATTTTGCATGATGTTAAAGACCACCGAATTCTCTTTGCGGCTCGTCCCAGTGCCCCATTAATCCAAGATTGTGGACTACTGCCACCTTAAAAAATGACGAATTACTATACTATATCTCAGCAACCGTTTGAATGTTTTTGACATGTCCTATGACTTGTTTCTATATAAAGATGTGTTTTTTGTGCGTCGCATTGATATTGCACCCCATTTTGTTGGTTAAATGTTCAAAAAAAGCCATTTGTGGGGCATGAATAGGCATCTTTCAGCCAAAGGTGCAAAATATTCAAATTTTCATACTATCAGAACTGCTGCGATTCCAACAAAATTTGCACAATGATAAATACCTCCAAGTGCTATTTGTATGTCATCCAAAATTGTCCCAAAAATGCAAAATGACGGACGGCCATTATCTGGAAAAAATGACCTACACTTCTTAAATTATTTTCTTTAATAAAAACACAATATTGTAACAACAAAACTGAAACCAGTTTCTTTTAATTGTAAAAGCCACTGCTTTAAAACAGCAAAAATTAAAAAGTTTGTACGCATAATCCATAGCCAAAAAAGGTTTTTATCTAGTGACCATGACCTTTGACCTATGAAGTGGGTTTAGCTATAAATTGAACCAGTATGCAGGTTAAAGGTAGTTTTATTTGAAATTCATTGTCAGTTGCCGATATACACAGACACACAGCCCGACTAAGTGCTCTACCTGGATCACTACAGTGGTCGATAATAGTCAATATTTGTGTATGCATGTGTGGAGGAAATCCTGATTTCATAAAAAATAGAGATGCACTGATTTGAGCATTTCTTGCATTGTGCACGTGAACTGTGTGATACCTCGGTATATCGGCACTGTCATTGCAGCTGCTTATAGTTGTCACCATCACTCAGTTATAGCGATAGCAAACTGTCATGTTGCACTTCGTGGTCAGCAGCAGTATTTTCCCACATATCTGTTCGATTTTTCTTGATCCGGCCGTTTCTGTCACTTCTTCATGTTAGTTAAGAGTGTGATGCCCCCAGACAGGCAGGAGCCCAAAGATTGGCTGTCTCAATTGGACTTTGATTGTTTTTGGCATTAACAATTTGTAAAAGTTTGTCCGTCATCAAAAAGGGGTGACTAAGTCATTTTATTTGAAGATAATGGTGTAAATGTTGTTTGTGTGAATAAGGTTAAAATTTACAGTTGAATGCAGATGCATAGATTGAAGAGTTGCCAGCAAATATGACTCTGTTCCTTGTCATATGTCGTACAATTTGCTTATGTTTTTTTGATTTAGTGTTTGTAGATCTAGTTTTCTGTTATCTTAGGTTTACTGTATTGTGTTTTACTCCCAGCTTTGAGTTTGATTTTATCAAACTAGCCAAGAGATTCGCTTAGAAGAACATCTCTTAAATCAACGGTTTTATGTTGAAGAAAACTAACTCGTTCAATCGGTGTTGGGTTTAATTTGTTTTGATTGATTAATTATTTATTGAAGTTACCAGTGTTTATGCTTATTGTTGTTATCCACGCTGGAGGTAGCTGATGCATGGGTAGGATGATTGGTGGCGTCTGTGACTGCGTGTGTCTGTTCTCTTAAAGGAAATGGGTTGAGCTATCAATGCCAAACTTGGTAACTATGGTAGGACCTCCGCTTATATTGACTCTGAGGTCAATAGGTCAAAGCTCGAGGTCACATGGCTATGACGTATGCTGCCAGCGTGGTTATGTATGTCAATATGACTGCTTAGGTTTCTAGTTGTAACTGTAATGGTGCTGATATTGTCTATAGTGTGTCTGTCTGCGTGTGTGTGTATAGAAGACGGGTCGGCGTTCCATCGGAAGTTGTCGCTGAGCAAACCACGCAAGTCGACTTCAAAGGGCATTATGTCAAAAAGCACCTCCACCCCTCCACGCTCACCCACACTAGATAGCAAGGTCCGCAAGTAGGCCACTGCTAGACAGCAAGGCCCAAGTTGCACGAGGATAAAATGTTTGATATTCAGCCTGTGAAAAATGTCAACTGCAATTATGCAGAATGCGATGTTTTTTGATGAACACATTTGAGGATCAGGTTGATAAATATGACCCGAAATCACTGCAGCAGAAACTTTCTTTTGTTGAAATTTGTTGAAATGTTAATATTATTTATTCAAAATGTATACGTCCTGTTAGAGTTTGCACAGGTAGCTGAGATACACAGTCAAGGTCAAAACACCCCAAAACTTTTGTGTGGTTAACAACAAAACATTTCTCCAGGATACTCGAGTGTAATGCAGGATTTTGACGTCTAGGTGTATGGAGTCTAGGTGCCCTAGCCAGTCTTGCAAGCCCAATGATCTTTCCATAATCTCACTCCAACTCTGTATAAAAATCACAAATGTAGATCTGAGTCGCTGTTCAGGACTTCTTCATTTTTCACATTATGCTGTTTTATGAAGCCCTTCTGTCGCTATAGACCATGATACAAGAAAATGTCCAGCTAACCAAAAAAATTGCTTTTCACAATGTGGTGCCCCAAAATTTGTGTGTATCCATGAGCATCTGCACACTGGTAAAATCTAGTAAGTTGCATATCAAATCACGCATTTGGAAGTGTTCATACGTATTGTATACTGTGTCTCAAAAAACGACACTGACGTTGCACACTATAACTTCACTGCACATCAACCGATTTTGGAATTTTTGGCAGAGATATTGCTGAGTGAGTATGCTATTGAATGGTGATTTGTTATCCCACATCTCCTAACTGATTTATTTGCACTACCTTGGAATACATGAACCCCATAAATTGGGTCTTTTCAGTCATGCTCAAAAATGATCCGGCTTTAGCTCTTCAACACTCATCAACCAATTTTGATAATATTTTGTAGACAATAAGATCGTACTATTAAGTAGAGTGTGCAAATAATTGTTATTTCTCGCCTGGCCATTTTTTGAGTAACACCAGTTCGTCAACGAGATCAGTGCGGGTGCTGCGTCATCTGCCACTGCCGGAACAACAGTCGACGAACCCAGTAACCCGTAGCTATTGCAACAACTTGTAGATGCTGCTGACATTCCAGCCTGTGCTTGGAAACTGACTAAATGCATAGCATTGTAGACTTTCAACTTAAACCAGTTTTTAATCAGAATTTTATCTTTACTAAACGGCATGTTTACAAACAACCAGTGACGTTAAAAATGTGTCATTTCCACCTTTGTAATCTCGCAGCTAATTAAGGATGTAATAGCAAACACACATGACAAATCAAATAGCTTAGCTATTTCTTGTCAAAAATTATTTTAAAAAATTGGTTGATGAATAATTAAGATATAGCAAGCCAAAGCAGTATCATTTTCAGTATACAGCATGACTAAAAAGACCCAATTTGTGGGTTTCATGTTTCCCCAGGTAGTGCAGAGACACTAGTAAGGAGAGGGGGATAACCATTTAATAGCGTACTCACTCAGCAACATCTGCCAAAAATTACCAAAATGGTTGATGTCCGTTGTAGTTATAGTGTGCAACATCAGTGTCGTTTTTTGGGACGCAGTGTACATATGTCTTACCTCATTGCTAGTGAGATGCAATGCAGTTTGGGTGACCCCTAGTCCGATGTGGCAATGTCCAATCAGAATGCACAGAATCATAAGGAACAAAAATGTTCTGATTGGTCGCATCCACAGCGAATCGGTTCACGTCACAGTGCACTAGAGATGAAATAAGGTGAGGTGGGATTATGAACGCTGCATCAGATTGGATTGGCAGCTGCCTGTGCTGAGTGAAGCTGTTGTACATATAGTTGAGTTAATGGTCATCTGTGATATCGTCTAATGTGTATATATACATGTCTCATTTCATTCATGTCTGTCTCATGTACAGACTAACAGCTGGTATGGCCCGGCCGACCTCGTGATAAGAACAATGCTGAAAACTGGTTAACGTTTTCAAAATGATGACCCGATTTTGTTTGACCTGAATAGTCTGTGATGAAATTATGTGCGTGTCATAAAACAATCACTGTTAACTTAATGGCCTCATTTACACGACAGACATACAGAAGTACCATACGCAAATCATCTCCACCTTGCTGCAGACAACCTAGCCTCATCATTCCAGGGTTCCTACTCACCTGGAAAACTCCTGGAATTTTATGTTAGACCGAGAATTTTTGGTGCTGTAAGTAGATTTATGCTGGTTTTTGACACTGTAATGGCTGTATCGCGTGCAAGTTACTTCGTGTTACAAAGGAATGAATGGTGAATATCAATGATGAATATCTCATATTTTATATATTTTGGCTCCGAACTATGACTGAAAGCACCTGGAAAATTCTAAAATTGGACTAGAAAACTCCTGGATTTTTTTTCTTTCAAAAGAGTGGGAAACCTGTAGGCCTACTCGATTTTACAAGCTGGATGACGCCCAGCCAACACTGCCGAAGCACTGTAGGTATTTGTATTAATTTACTGTGGTAGGCAAATATTGCCATTCAGAAGTAGGCTCTGTGTGTATTTTCAAAGTATAGAATATTCCAGTGTTTGACACTATTGTTTGGACAGCAGAAATAAGCCGGTACGCATAAGCCACCACTGCGTTGTTTCATGGTATTGATTTCAGGTGTGTTGGGTACAGAAAAGAGACCAGAATGGACCATTTTGGTCCAGTGTGAGCACACGGGCCATGCCGGTGTTTAGTTGTGATCTTCTGCACTGACATATCAGTTACGTTGACGATAATAACGCTGTGATAACCTCGTTGAATGTTTAGATTAATGATGGGTTTTTGTTTGAAATTTCCAATTAAATAAGCCAGCAATGCCAGCATACATTGACTGTGTACTTCGCAACATTAACAGTGACTTTTTAACGTTTATTATCTTATTTGTGAGAAAGAAACGTCAATTTCTACGTTCTTTTTATTTGAATGTTCAGAACAACTAGAAACGCCGTGCAGGTGTCAGACCGCCAAGGCCTATTAATGCTTCCTAGATTGCCTAGAACCACTGTAGATTTTGACGCTATGTAGATTGTTTGTGTTTTTGTTTATATTATCACTTGCTTTTTACTTCTTCTGACTTACTTCATTTCTTATTGCTTATATTTTACTGTCTTATTTACTTCTCCTTTATTGTCTTCCTTTGAGAATGGGCATACAACGTTTCCAGTTCGGATGTCATAAGAGGCAACTAGACCTGGGTCTCGGTTTATTCTAGGTTGTAGTTTTTGCGTTTGATGATTTAGATTTCGTTAATTTAGTGACTATTATGTAGGTTTATATATATGGGCCCATTCTCGGAGTTTACGCTAAAACGTGCAATTTTTGCCACTGTTCGGCCACAATAGGGCCCGTCAGTAAATAAAGAATATTTATCCCAGATCCAGCTTTACTCGATATTTATTAAACTTCCGGTTATAAGTAATACGGTTCTAATCATAGCAGTTTGCGTGAAAGTTGCAAAATCTACATTTTTAGTCAAAGATAAAAGGACAAAGTGGGCTGAGTTATCGAGGTATTATTTATACAATTGTTTTGTAAGGTAATTTTAGATTGTTGAAGACTAAACGTAACATGATGCATTAAATATTGCAATGACGCCTGCACTAAGCTTACCGTCTTTCACCGGAAACAGAAATAACATAGATATATTCTTATATAACTGACGCGCCCTATTTGATGATCGTCACCTCCCGTTCCGAAACGGATTGGAAAATTGCTATTTTGACTTCAGAAAAGTAATCATTTCTGTCCATCTTGTAGAAATTTGGTGAGATTCGGATCAGTGACCCGGGAGATAAGAAGTTGTACAGTCAGTGTCAAAAAATATTTATGGGTGAATTCAGGTACGCTCAGCAAGGGGCGGGTTGCTAGGCAATGTAGCGATCAATAAGTAAGTGTGTTTCATTATTATTCATTAGGGGGCGACACTATGGCACCGAGTGGGCCATACTTTGTGCCTTGCCACTCATTTCTAGTTGTTTTTTTCTCCTGGCTATATTTTTTTAATTTTTACCGCGCGACGCTATGCTAGCGTGGTTTATGCCGTCGTCGTGTGTCTGTCTGTCTGTCTGTGAGTGTATGTGTGTGTGTCTGTCACACTCCGGTATTGTATCAAAACGGCTAAACGTAAGATCACGCAAATAGCGCCACACGATAGCGCCGGGACTCTAGTTTTCTGACACCAAAGTTCACTGCGAAATTCAAACGGGATCACCCCCTACGGTGGCGACAAATGCAGGTTGGGTGGGTTAAAATTCGTCACTTTCGACGAAGAATGTGCTATAACTCGAAAACGGTACAAGATAGACGTATAGTTTCTATTAAAGTCAAATAGGAAGACATATGTGCTCTATCGAATGCCTATGTTTCCGATGACCTTGGGTGATCCCTAACCCCCAAACCAACCAATTTTTGCATTTTTGGTCTCCTTTCATATCTTTGTAGTGAGTAAACATAGAGACTTCATATTTGGTGTACAGGTTGATGGTAGCTAGTCCCAGCCGACGGACAACAAACTACCTGAAAGGGGCGTGGTTACGTCACGTGACACGTTTTAAATTTTGGGTTCCCCATCCATATCTCAGGAATGGTTGAAGCTAGAGCTCTCAAACTTTGTACAAAGGGAGACTATATCAAGTCTGGCCAAAGGGATGACAAATCACCCTTAAAAGGGGCGTGGTTTTTCTCACGTGACCCATTTTTGTCTGCACAACTGTGGACTTAGAAAAAATTTTGCCGCCGCACGCTCCTAGCTGGGATTAATAAGATCGACGACGGACCACCGTGTTTGTCACGCCTTCGACGGTCGACCATATAGGTTCGATACACTAAGGCATAAGCTCCATCAGTTCGACTTTTCACCGTGTTTGTTGCAAACCTGCTTGTATAACATATGGAAACAAATCGATCAAGTAGTGTTTGAGCATTATCGTTCAAATA
>Ga0209782_1000987_pt1 | contig 14017 bp, 7 predicted proteins | sample WorMetmaBAHAMAS1_FD_187390 | JGI IMG/M metagenome (GOLD analysis project Ga0209782, IMG submission 187390) | Marine gutless worms symbiont microbial communities from Max Planck institute for Marine Microbiology, Germany - Inanidrilus... | ecosystem: Host-associated > Annelida > Digestive system >...
GTATGGTTGTGGTGCTTTTCCGCCACCATCTTAAAATGTGGCATCAAGATGAATTGTGGTCCAAATAAAAATAGTGGCATTCAATTTGCCGAGCAGAAAAACATAATACTCAACGTAAATATCCTTGAAATACAACCACACGTGCAAAGTTAAACTACTTCCTGTTTTCGGGCGCCATCTTGAATTTCGGGGTAAAGGAATCACCGGACTAGGTTAGCATGCGGACCGTTGAAAAGCTTACCCTCGAAAACATGGGTATAGCCTTTGGAATTTATCTCTAGGTGGCTCAGAACCCGAGATACACCTGGGGGGTCATTTACCCCCCCCCCAATTGCAACATACGTTATTAAAAATACCATTGCAACACTAGGGTTAAACAAGTGGAATGGAATCTACTGTGCTGCCCTTGCTTGCAAGGTGAGGAGATTGAAGGCTTGAAGATCAACCCTGCATGTGTGCCTTATCCATTGCACACGTTTGATGAGTATAATAATAGTTACTTAGTTACTGCATCTACATCAGCAAGATCCAGCAGCCATACGCTGCGCCTTCAACGGTTAACCCCGTGCAGCCGTTTCACATTAATCAGTTATAAAGCGGAGGATCGGCGGTGCGGGACGGCACCTGCATGAAGTGGCTGATATTCTCGCGGTCTGAGAGGATCTCAGAGAGGTTCTTGGTGCCGAGGACGTTGCGGAGGGTTGTCTGGGCGAGCAGACGTGTGGATCGGTTGGCGTCCTCGACGTTGGTGATGGATATCGTGGCGTTGGAGACGCGGTAGTAGACGACGGCGTCTACAGCGACCGTCACCGAGTCTTTCGACAGAATCTACACATCCAACATCGACCACTAGCTGCAGCTACTCCTCGTTCACGATCAACCGCATACCTAGAGTTTTTAATTGTGAAACATCAGTTATCAACTAATTCCTTTACTTCAGTTCACTTAACTGTACTCAGGGGCGAAACCACGGGAGGTTTGACGAGTTTAACTTTGACCCCCCCCCCAATTGCCTCCAGGGCCACCCGTGGGATTGCACAAAACCGATGAGATATTATTAGTTGGAAGGCCTACCTCACCCAATATAGTCAGTCATCAGCTAGTAGGCCTACTAAGCGCTTAACAGATGTCAAAATGCTCCAGAATCCATAGATATGAAAGTTATATTTCAAAAATTTTCTCAAGAGCCCTGCCCAGACCCATCCCATAGAACTCCCCACTATAAAATCGCTGGCCTCGCCTGACTGTACTGTATTTTCTACTTCATTTTTGATTCTTGTCCTGCTTGTCTTTCTTTGTGACGAAAACAGTTAAAAGCTACACTGTACATTAAAAAAAACTATTAAACTTTTCGCAACGATTTCCCGCACGTACAGCAACAAATATCTGAAAAAAATTTACGTGTATACACAAGGGTCGGCATACAGGCGACATAAGCCCAGCTAGTACGCCTAACGGAGACCGACTCCTGGAAGTGGAATGTATAATTTTCTCTGCGTGGACGGAGAAAGTTGAGAGGTTTTGTACCTCTTGCGGTGGTACGTCGAAAGAGACGGTTCTGAGGTCGACTTTGGTGTAAGTGTCTGTGCACGGGATGATGAAGAACAGACCTGTACAACATCGACATCTACGTGTACAACTCAAGGGACCGACCACATACTGTACGGTAGGTGGATTGCTCATGTCATTTTCCAAGACCATCCAGTTCGTCGAGGCGTGTGTATAACAGAGCCTATGATCGAAATGACCAGTGCAATAATATGGTTACCTTATCAGCCAAACAGCACTGATATTGCCCCTTGGCTGGTACTCATTTTTCCTCTAGCTGACGACAAGGGCTGACTTGGCCTGGGTAACTGACCCTATACCCCCCGACGGCCATCTATGTCGGCATGAACTGGTCAACGCTAACGCCATCTATCGCCAGTGGAGGCCGAACTGCCAACATAAGTGGACGGGCGTTCACCTCATTGCTCACTTATAGTTATAGCCAATTCACACCGCCCGACATTAGTTGCGTCGCATCGTCGTCGTGCAATGTTAACCGGCTAATAATTCTGAATGTGTTCAGGCTTCCGCAGACTGTCGCCGATTCAGTTTACATCGACAGAAGTGACTCAATTCGACCTTCCATTAGGCGCGATTCAACTGTTCTAGTTGATTCTCGTAAATATTTAAATATCGATCTCGCCACGAACTACAACTAAACCTGCTGAGTATTGTATTGCGGCCGACAAAAGTTTTACGTGTATTTCACGGAAGTTCAGCGATGAACAGCCAACAGAACCGCAGCTATTAACTGAAAACCCGAGCAGTCAATCGACATGCATACCAACGCCGGTAACACACTTCATCACCCTGTGACCTTGACCTTTAACCTTTTGAACTCAGGGTCCATGCATGCCGAGGACCTACCATACAGTATGTGTGAACCAAGTTTGGTGTTGATAGTTCAAATCGTTTTCCTTTTATAGCGCGGAAATACATGCACAGACACACACATAAAGCCACAATTGCCACTGATCACCTTACCCACGCATCGCCTAGGCGTGGATATAAAGTATACATTGTATATATGGAGAATAGATAAAGATTGCTGACCTGGGCCTTTGGCGCCACCTGGCAGCAGGCGCCCTAGGCGAAATATAACAGCACGCTCATACTCTTGAACTACCTGTTTCACAGCATTTAAACATTTAAATTCAGGTAACCGTAATAATAAAACGAACAACAATAATAGCATTTCTATTTGCACGTCAGCGTAACACCAGATCAGTTAGAGGAAGTTTACACACAAAATAAACTGAAATAAACAAACAAAAATAAACAAATTGTTTTCTTTCCGTTACAGCGTGCGAGTAGTTCGTCGTGGCTGCGACCAATCACAGCGCCGCACGCAGTTCAGACGAAATGAGGTCAGTTGAGACGAGGTCGTCAGATGAGGTGAGTTGAGATGAGATGACTGATATGATATGAACGCTCCTTTATACACTGTAGCTGGGTGGTACATCGGTTGATACGTGGGTACATCACATCATCTCGTAGAAGACTGATCGGAATTCGTGGACCGTGGTCTGGTCACTATACGTTACTGGGGAGATAAGGGGGCGCTACCCCCCCCCCGCTGCCAACTGCCCACCTGCCCCTGTGGTTGACGAGTCAGAGAAGGAACGCTAGTAGAGCTGGTGGGTGGAGTGTGATCAAAGCGCTGTGATCATTCAACCAAGTCTTGGTGCGTCGCTGATGTCGAGAAGAGGCACGTGACTACGATGTGATGCACGCACGTAATCAGATGACCACCACTAGCCTAGTCACTGCTCCCTGTCTGTCTGTCTGTCTGTCTATCTGTCTATCTGTCTGTCGCTTTTGCATCTTATCAGCTCTTAACAGCATCAAGTCCTCTCCACTAACAGGCTGGCAAGTAAAACGGACACGCTCTGGAAGTTTTCATGATATTTTTTGTAGATCGACCATCACTTCGTTATTTTTAACTTAACTTAATTTTCATAAAAACTGAACTATAAATGTCTGTCTGTTACATGCGTCGTAAGTAGAATAATATTATTGTAAAGTTTCAATGAATGTCTTCAGTTCAACTGAATAATGTCAGAAACAGTATTGATTTCATTTTCAGAGGACAAATGACCCTCACTGTTGGCAGTATTGGTCTAATCAAAATGCGCCATTCGAAGTTTTTCAGTAGCATTTTTGGAGTTTGGTATTAAAAATAGGCCAATACATATACACAATAAAACTGTCAAAGGCATTAAATCTGTATGACGGATATGTTAAAAATAAATTCAAGTGAACAAATAATTTAGAAAATCTAAGTAAATATCTGAAATTAAGTACTCATCGACGAATTCGTTAAATCGTTAAATCTCGCTTATTATGCTAATATGTAGTGAATTGTTCGGAAGCCTTTTCAGACTAAAAAAGGGGCGATGAAACTGGAAAGAAAAAAGCGAGAAGCAGAAGGGAGAGCAACGGTGGAATGGGAAAAGGAAAAGATGTTAGTGCCAGTTTAAACCGTTTAAAATTCGATCACATTTAAGTAGGAGAATCCAGCTGGCTGCCCTACAATGCTAGACAAGAGGGCCTAGCAGTCGCTAGCATAGCGCGAAATGATCCCTCCACTCTTCCCGGCGATGATCCCTTCCATCGCGCCCACTGAACTATAAATAGTTCAGTGCTCGCGCCCACATGCACCGCGACCGCAATGCGCGGTAAATTGGAATCGGAATTTGAAACCTAAATTAGCTATAATGCGCCAATGCACTTCCGTCACAGACAGACAGACAGACAGACAGACGGACCCGTTATTTCTGTTATTTTACTGACATCGTAGCATATATTACATCTCGCGCTAAAAAAACTTTCAGCGCCCGGGGCTCCGCCCTGGACTCCGCTGGGGGAGCTTACAGACCCCCTAGCTGGTGGGGAGGTGACTGGCTGCCCCTCCCCAACAACCTACCCCCGTTCTCGGCCTTGCCACTGACCCATGAAGCAAGGTCAGCATACACCACTTCTACGACAGTCCACCGTCACTGCTGTCGGTTATAGATGTAAAAACAATGGAAATAATTAAAAAGTTAAAACGTTTAAAACGTTATAAAACACTCATAAAATCCCAAGCGTGACTAAAGAAGGATTGACGTACTGTAAGTATAACAACGTTCATTTTCCTGCATACTTTATTAGTGTCTCTGCTTCCGTTATTTTTTGATTTCACCATGCTGCATTGCGGTGATTGCACATCCATTTCGAACGTGTGAATGGAAGATAAAGCTACGTAGCAAACTACACCAGATGCTACCAAAAAGCTACTTTCGGTTACATTTATACCAACGTTTCTAGAATAAAAACGTTCAGAAATTACAGAAAAAACGTTAAAAACGAAAAACCGACAGAATGAAAATGTAAAAAGACGTTTCTGCATAGTAGATAGCGTCGTTGAGTCGGCTGATTGGTTACCTTAAGGCACAGGCAGAGCGAGAAGGGCATTGTGATGACGATGATGACGTACGATAATATCGTCAGCAGGAAGCCGCAGAAACTGTTCTCGATGACGGCCGCCTTATCTGCAACCAGCATCAGCAACCGACGCCGCATCAGTAGCATCTCAGACCAACTAGCCGCCGTTCTAACGGCGATGTTGGGGTTATGTCCCCCCTACTGTGACGTCTGCCCCTCCTCACTTGCCCCCAAACAGAAGTAACAGTTATGCACGCCTAAGTTATGTAAGTTAAGTTATATACGCCGACACAGTCAGCTGATTTGTCTGTTCTGGACAGCAATGGAGCCGAGTGCCGAACCCACGAGTAGCTGGCCACTGAGATCCAGGGATCCAGCCACAACTAGAGTGACCTGTGACATCTTCACTGATGGGAAACATCTCAAATAATAGAGTTCTGCTCCTTCCCACCGGGCTCTAGCAGGGACCCATTCTTCAATTGTACTTCGGCCTGCAAGTCCTACTAGAATACTATTATTGCGACTGTACTCGGAAGCTCTGCCGGGTTGCTATGGTGACTTGTGGAGCCATCATTTTCACACACGACGGCGAGAGTTGTGAGTGTTGTTGATCGGTTGGCCACTGCAGGACTACACTGATACTGTGTGGCGAGTTTTCATATTTTAACGGAACCGTTTCCGTATGCGTTTGTTTGTTTGTAAATAGACTTAATAATGAAGCACATTGCAACGTGGGCCCCGGGCTTCATTATTCCGTCGATTGACGAATGCAAACGAATACGAAACCGGTTCCGTTAAGATATGAAAAACTCGCCACAAAATATTTTTACAGTGTGTATACACGGGTGAGCTGGTGCTGGTGACAATGAGAAGTCGTTGCCGACATGCTCGGCTGAAGCGCCAGAACAGACTGACGGACGCAGGCAGACCTGTAGCCTATTCACCGGAAATCTCTCCTCCGGGAACGGACAACATTGACCGCCGCATGACGAATGCCGCCGCCGCCGGCGCCGCCGCCGCTAGCCGGACCGCCGTCCTATTGGACTGTCGGGATCCAGAGACGACCAGGCCGGGCCGAGCCGGGCCGTGAGCCGGGCAGCGCTGGTTCGTCGACACGGTGGTTAGGTTTTGTCATAACCGTATTTCCATGAATGTCAATTACGACGGCGGCAGCGGCGCGTCGCGCGGCGTCTCTGCAGTTCGTCGAGGATTTCGGCGGGCGAAGATGCCTCACTCGCCTGCTAGCCGGCCGGACACTGTTTCGGTGCCATTGATCGCTCAACCCACCGACTGATCGGCTGGTTCTCAGTCACCGTCTCTTCACCAGGAGGACAGGGTTCAACCCACCGACCCACCACGTCGCAAATTCCTTAGTCACGACCCAAGTCGCCGCGCTAGATGCTATAAATACTGTCAGCAGCAGAGCCGGGGGCCGGCAATGCCAGAGGTCGCGCCGCCCACGCCGACGGACGACGGACGGACGTTATCTGCAGCGTCAGAGAGAACAACGGAAGGACGGATCAACGCCGGAGATAAGAGATGACGTCTGGCACTGTGTTGTCGCCGCGTTTCAACCAACACGCACCTGTCACAGATGATGTAAACGACCATGTCCAGAGGAGTCCATGGAACGGAAAACGACGTCATACTTCCTGCAGAAGCGTACATATACTGGCGGGCTGCTACTCTCGCTTTCTTGGTTCCTCAGTGCTGGCCAAGAGGTTGGCTGGAGAGAGCTTTCCAGAAGGACCCATTTTGTGTCGATTCGGACGTTAAACCTTAACTCAGTCAATCCACTTTTCAGTGGTTAGTAGCACTGCAAACCGTTACGCATGGCCGACGGTTACATTCCCAATCGCAGAGCGTCGTGCCATTGACCATTGCCCAGTACCAAATCGTACTAGCCTACTTGCTTCTTTTCTGTTTTAGTTGGGCATCGATTTCAGATCGCGTCGCAAAGGCACAGAAATCTCGAATGTTTCATCTGTAACAAGTGGCCAAGTTTTCTGAGCCCCGCGTACACCGACCAACAATGCCTTGATCGCGAGACGGACGCTCGTCAATCAGACCGCCTATATGTGCACAACTGAGCAGCATATACGACGACAGGTTGCCATGACAGGTTGGCAGCTCGTGTGTACACAACAGTCCGGCGGCGGCGCGGCGGCGTCCATGCACACACGACGACGTACGTACTTTAAGCGGCGAAAGACGGCGGGAAACGAGCGACATGAAATCGAATTAGCGACTGCACCGCCGCCGCCGCCATTACCATAAAGTAATTCTACGTAACGGAAAAGAGCGAACATGCAGGCGCGACTGGCCGGGCCGCATAGAACGAACGAACGAATGAACGGAAATAAAAGTAGAAGGCAGCATCGCCAGTGAGTATTGGCGTCGCCAATCATGGAGCAATGAGGCACGTGCCCCCTACCTCGATTGCCTACAATTTATTTTTTCAGCTCGCTTTTGAACTGCACAAAATCTGAAAAAGATTCTGTGTAGTTCTGTCCGAACATTTTACAGTCCGTGACAGCATGCTGTAGTTTAGTGGTGGCTACGTTCAGTATATATTGTCTCATTTATGTGTGACGAATTCTTTTAATTGAGTAAGTAAGTAAATAAGTAGAAAATTTATAGAGCGCATTACGCAACGCCTCTAATGCGCTGACGTGCTTTAGTACAACGCAAAAAGTATGTCTTTAAAGATCGCCTAAAAGTGTCTTCGGAAAGCGAATTGAGGTAGGGTTTGTGGCCCGCCCCCGTCCCACCAAATCCTGATAACGCCGCTGAGTGTGTGTGTGTGTGTGTGTGTGTGGCCCGGATGCAAATGGCGGCGAGCGTTGACGCTGAGTCGAAGGTAAATCGTGACGACGATGACGCCGTGATGGTTCAAGACACATGACGCCGGGCGACGCCGGTTTATCGCCGCCATAAAGTCTGACCGTCGACCAACTGATTACATCGCTTAGCTCAGTCGACGTGCCGTCCCTCCTACACACACACACACACACACACACACACACCAACTCCTCTCCTTTGTCTCTTCTCTCAGTTCTTCGTCCAATTCTTCGTCTTCTTCCATGTGTGGCGCGACTTCTGTTCAGATGCTGACGATGGCTGCCCTGTGTTCTACTAAATGAATACAGCCGAGGTATTGAGTATTAATTGCAAGTGTCTGAACGTAACTTGTAGGTTCGTTATGATGCTAGAAGTACTGCAGCCAAGACAAGTATTCCGCTTCAAAGAAAGTGTACTGTGTGTATGTCGATACACAGTTCAAACAAATGGCCTAATCTGTTCCGTTGCCACGTACAATTAATGTTCGTATTTTCTAGATAAAGCTGCGAAACGAACGTATTGTATTAAAGGCCATTCATACCTCGATGCGCGCATAGTGTAAATGGACCCTTAGGCAATTTATTCAGTTTATGCTGGTGTTCCAACGTTGTGATTCTAGATTCCCGGCGCCATTGTATATATGCATTCCTTTCCTGGGGTCCGTGTGTAATTTTAAAAATTGTTGATATATTGGAAAGACAAAAAGGTGTTTAAAAGTAGTTTACTCTGCCCGTTCATATTCTTACTATATTTACGGAATAAATCACTTGCTGCGCGGTAGCGGCACCAATGTGTTATGGTGACTGCTTACTCAATGGAGACTATATCGATTTTCGACCCCCCCTTCCCTATCAAATCGACATCCTTTAACCGATCGCCAAAAATTTATCACAGGTGATTATGTCAGCGACCCCTACTGTTATGCAAAATTTAGTGCAAATCCGTTCACTGGGGGGCTTTTGAGCAAATAGGTGAAATATAACAAACTTTATTTATACCTTTGGGGGGAACTCAGGTCAGACCGTTCGACGGATTTTCACGCTCGATGGCTCAAACGACGCGACTCACGTAAGGATGTGCTTTTTTTTTGGGGGGGGGGGTTGTTGATACTGCTTCATTTAGTAAGTCAAATCGCACAGAAAATTAATTCTGTGGGCGTGAATAGGCGTTTTCAAGCCGATCGCGCAAAATATTTAAACTTCCGTATTATCAAAACTAGTGCATCGATCATAACCAAATTCTGTAAAATGACAGAGACTAACAAGTACCCTTAGCGGGTGGTCCAAAATGCGCCAAACAAATCCAAGATGGCGGACGACCGCCATCTTTAAAAATAGAAAAATCGCAATACCTCTGCAGTGGGTTTACCGATTTTGACAAAATTGGACAAATAATGTATCTTGGCACTTACACCGAATCCCGTCGGCCAATAAAATTTAGAGATTTTAAAAATCCAAGATAGCAAATTGCCACCACACAGAAAATGCGAATTGGCCATTCACCCTTTAAAATTTACTGAAAATACAGCATGAAAAGTACTGTAATTAATAATAAAACAGCAAATATAAATACAGAAACTTTATCCATAATATCAACGGTGACGGATTAAAAACTGCTAAAAATCTCAAAAAGGTGATATTACCCGTCATTACATCGTCTAAATGTCAATGCGATGCTGAGTAATCTCACCTTTTTATGAGTTTTGCAGTTTTTGATCTGTCGCCGTTTACAACATAGATAAAGTGCAGGTTTTTAAAAATATTTAACTAGTATATATAGATCGTTAATCTTACTGGTGATAGCTGATAGCTCTAGAGTGCATGCACGCAACACGGTAAGAACTCACCGCTTCTGTGGAGTTGAAAATAATTGACGCCATTAGCGTGCCGATTTTGCAACGATCACAGAACACTTCGTCCGAGTCTGATAGCGATGCGATCAACAGTCACGCCACGTGGCCGACCGACTACAGGCTGCCGCAGCTGAATGACCGTCGCCTAGCAACGGACGCTCTTGATCACACGACGACTTGACGTCATTACACCTTCGTGACGTCATGCAGCGTGACGTCATACGTCTCACCTGTCGACGCAGTGACGTCACTGCCACTGCGTGACATATAATATCGCACGCGTCACGTGTGACGTTACCTCGGCCACGTGGACGTAATTGCATCACCTTTCCTCGGCGGGCGGACAGGTACTGCAATCGGTCGGTTTTGTGTGTCTGTCTGTCTGTCTGTCTGTCACGCAACCTGCGCTGTTTTGTTACTCAAAACCGCGCGGATGAAGTTTCACGAGCGTACGTAAATGCGACACGGCAAGCAGCAGTTTTGAGGTGGCAAGTACATGCTCTTTGTAACGTACCTCTGGACAGATACAAGGCGTACTGTTGGCCTGCCCAGCGCCCGCGGCGAACGGGTGTTCCAGTTCATGTTGCGTCAGTAGGCTCTTCCGTATACCGTGACTCTCGTGTGACAAAGCTTATGTTTCTTTTTAGTGCGACCTATGCTACGAGCATGACGTCCGTCCGTCCGTCCGTTCGTTTGTCCGTCCATCTGTAACGTTGGTGGATTGCGATCATATATAGTGCGACACAAAGTGTTGATCAGCACGTAACAAACAGGTCGGTATCTTCGCTAGCTGCATGCCGAAGGCGAACCGCATCGTAGGATCATGTGATCCGAGGTTTAGAAAGTGCGGAGTTTTGCGCTCCGGCGGCACCCCGCGGCTCGCATGTCGCGCTATCTCAGCATCTGTTGCGCTTTCTCGTTTACTCGGCGTTCTGTTACTGCTCGTTCAGCCGTCCATCCATTCGACGACGTTCCGTTGGTCGCGCGGTCAGTAAAATGTTAAGTATTCTAGGCATAGAATATCTAGCGTTCCTGGTCGCCGCAGTGCCGTCACGCTGGACTTAAAAACGCGACGACGACGAGCGACGACGAGGACGACGACGGATGAGATTGGCAGCATGACACGCAAGCGAGAAAGTAACGACGTGTCGCCAGCTTACTCGCCAATTATTTATCGTCAACGGACACGGTGCCAGGGCCGCGTGAAAATTCCCGCCCAAAGGTCTCCCAAAGCTAGCCAAAACTAGCTCAACTTCTAAAGCTCAGGCCTTATCAAGAGTAATAATTTATACAACATCAACAAACTAGAACAAAAGTATACACCTTTAAAACCATGAGAACTCATTTATAATATGTACAAAGCATTAAATATTATGCATTAACGGCAAATTTTATCGTGCGGCAAAATCTTGGGTATATAGGTGCTGCATGCGAGAACCGCGGACAGGGTCTAAACTAGCCCAACGGGACGGGTAAAAGCGCGGGACTGGCAACGCGTCATTTGGCGTGTCGATTGAGACAGGTGCCCGGGGCAGAGAGCGAAGGATGAGTGGTTAATGTTGAGTGGCAGGGGTGACACGTTCATCCCATAGTAATGATATGGCTACGTCGCCCAACATCGAGCGATCCCAATCATTAGTTACAACTCGCCGACTGTTTTTATACGCGACTGCGTCACACTCCCCAATATTTTACCGAAAAATTTCCTAAATATTATACACAGGGTGGCTACAAAAATTGGCACAATTTTTGTACGCCTTAACTTTATCAGATATTAACCGATTTACGAGATTATTTCACTGTCAGAATCAGAAGAAAATTTGTAACAATATCATCACTAAAAATTCCATCACACCTCAAGTGTGTTGCTATACTACCTTGTGAAATGTCATGTGCGAAATGCAAACTGAAAACAAGACGACTTCTGTAGCAAGATATTTTTAAAGAAATTAACAACAGGAAACAACGTTTCTAGTGTCTCAGTCATTGTCTAAAGTAAGTGTCACATCCAGCAGTTTTACATCAAATGTTTAATGTGTCCGCCTTACTGCTGGACGAAGCATTCAAGCCGGCGACGCCACTGACCAATGGCATAATCAGTGAAATGCTACGACAGTTTGCCACACTCAGTAATATTTTACCAGGTAGTGTAGCAACACACTTTGAGGTGTGGTGGAATCTTCAGTGACGGTATTATTGCAAATTTTCATCTGATTCTGACAGTAAAAAATTTCGAAAATCGGTTAATATTTGATAAAGTTACGGCATACCATACAAAAAAATTGTGCCAAAATTTTTGGACCACCCTGTATAGTATCCTCAAAGTACTCAGCGCAGCCAAACTGGACATAATTCACAGATCGAAAATCCACTTATTTTGGCGGGCGGCCACGACTTTCAGTCGGCAAAGCTCCTCGGATGTTCTATCATCTTTAATTTCGTGTAATTTTTGCACAGCTTGTAAATGTAACGGTTTTCACATGCCAACGTCATGCGGTTTATCTAACAACTAGAAATTTTCGTGCAGAAGAGCTTTACACATTCGACAAACGCCACGAACTGCAGAGAGAAAAAAAGAACGCAAGTTTTATAGACGTATAGGCCTACAGCAAACGGCAGAGAGCCGGCCGGCGCGCTGTCGACGTCATACGTATCTGCAATGCGAATGAGGTCTGGGATTTGCGCACAGACGCGATAATCGTAACGCGATTTCAAAGTCGGACGGACGACGGTAACAAGTTGAGAATTGTGCCGGCGACACACACACACACAGACAGACTTGAATGTGCGGTCTCGGCACACACACACAGAGATAAAACCGACCAGCCGGCCGGCCGAGAGTTGTCAAACGACTAGCCTAGCTGTCTCTATTTCACTTCTGCCTGCTCTGTCTGCCTGTCTGTCTGTCCCATGATGGTCGTTTCCACGCGTCGCTTGCTTGCTGCCGTGCATGTCGACACACTGACCTGTGTATTGGGTCAACCGATGTTAGCCATTACTCCCATAAATGTCGGAACGGGCGGAGGCCCTTACTTTCTGCAAAGTGAAGCCCCCCCCCCTCACATATAAATTTCTTCCGACGCTACTGGTATACTCAGCTATGAAGTTACGTGGGTGATGGGAAGAGATATGCTGGGGAGGTAATTCGCTCTTCTTTATAGTCGGCCGCCTCCGCCGTCGGCGTTTCCTCTCCTCGACATAAAAGTTGATGTGTTGTCGACACGTAGAAATCAACGCACACACAGACGCCAGCGAATTGCCGAGTGCATGCGAGTGATTTCAGCGAGACATTAACCAACAAAAGCGCGATCAAGCCTCGAACTGTCTTCGATTCACGATCGAGGTCCTACTGACCACGTTTCGAACTTTGACCTTGACTTTAAAGTCTGACCTTGACCTCTGACCTTCACCTTCAATACCATGACAGCTATGGTCATGACTCGAATACAAGCAAAATGTCAAGGTGTCAAAAGTTAAGTTAGAGTGTAAACAGATGAACGGCAAACAGAGGCGACTGCATTACCTCTCGTAAGTAAGTAAGTAAGTAAGTAAGTTTAATAAACACACTTGCAGCTATACAATGTAAGAGCTGAATAGATAAATAGAATACAATTAGCCTACATTAGCCTCGTGCTAACGCGGGCGGGAAATACAGAGAAGAAGCTATCGACATGATTGTTGAATTCTAACACTGCAGGAAAAGGCTACTTTTTAACGCGCGCCAAGCAGTTTGTATCACCGATGAGTGAGTTTGTAGTCTTTCCAACCGAGAGAAAATCGGCTTGTGTGTGCTTGATGCCATTTTCACCACAAATTAAAGAACTATCGTTAAGCTGTAGCCTACTTGTGCAAAAAAAATAAATTATGCAATACAGCTTAAGGTCCTTCTTAAAATGTACGAAATGGACGGGAGCCGCTAATAGAAACCAAGTTGCCAACCCAGTCTTCAGCCTGGAATTATCGCGCATAGGCCTCGAAATTTCGGTTTTTCGAATCCGAATTCAAATTCAGCAAAAAAATTTACTCTATTCGTGACTGTGAATCTGAATCCGGATTCTGCAAACCGAACACGCCCTCAAACTGTGGCCAGCGTCGGCCAGTGCCGGTGATAAAGTTGACGCCGTGGTTCGGTCGGGCGACGTCAGACAGCGGAAACGCCTTCGACTTCCGGCGGATATTACCACCGGGTCACGTGATCTACAGTCGCGTCTGTCTGCTCGGCCGAGATGCAATCTTTGTCGTCGGTCGCCTGCTGCAGCTGCTGCTGCTGCTGCTGCGGGGGCCGCACTCGTCTCCATGGTGGACTATATTTCAGACGTTTAGCGGAGGATCTCTTTCGACGAGTCGAAC
>Ga0209782_1000988_pt1 | contig 14015 bp, 4 predicted proteins | sample WorMetmaBAHAMAS1_FD_187390 | JGI IMG/M metagenome (GOLD analysis project Ga0209782, IMG submission 187390) | Marine gutless worms symbiont microbial communities from Max Planck institute for Marine Microbiology, Germany - Inanidrilus... | ecosystem: Host-associated > Annelida > Digestive system >...
CTCCCATTTCACTCCCTTCCCTTAGAAGTAGGCCCGTTATATCCAGCTACGTGGTTTGGGGGAGCGCTGTAAGCTCCCCCAACGGGGTTTGGGGCAGAGCCCCAGCCAAAATTGAATTTGGTGCATTTTAGCTTTAAAATCTAACATCTCGTGGCAACAATTTTAATAATTTGTCTGAGAATCAATTCAATCAAATGACCAAATTTCGTGCACATTAAACATTAAAACTTTCAAAAGCAAAACAGAAGCAAAATTTTTGTGAATGTCAGTGTTATGCAGCCATGAATCCGTGCCTCTGGTTCCTGGTCCTCAACTACGCAACACCGACGTGACGTCACAACCTGCTTACCTGCAATGATGTATAATGCTGGAACAATTAATAAGTAAACTATTGAGTAGGGACCTATAATATCAGCAGCAGAAAATTAAATAAAACAACTCGAGTCTTTTATTAGTCATCCAACGGCTTCATTTCTTGCAACCAAATGCAATGGGCTTTTCGGTCTTCAAAATTGGAATGAAAAACTACCATACTTTGATATCATCTGCACGTTATGTTGGTCTTGCTGGATCAGGATCGCTTAACAAACGACAAAATCTGGGGGGACAATTTGTATTAGCACGACCCACCGCTCCAAATTCTGGGAGGACACGTCCCCCCTGTAATTTATGCCAATGGGTCTGGATATGGTGTAGTTGAAAAATTTAACTGTAAATAATAACAGTATGTCACAGTATGAGTAATGATTTCTCAATCTCTCATCAGTACCTAGATTGGTTCGAACTCTGGTTTTAATTGTCGAATTGTGTGGTGCATTGTAGATATATTGCTGATGAAATATGGATGAAAAGACATGTGAAAGTAGCAAAGTTGATGCAGTACTACATTCTGTAACATTTTATCCGTTAAGTTGTACAACAGGCAGTCTTTCGAAGGGAGTATCTGGTGTTCATATGAAAACATATCCATGTACTGCTAACAGCCATAAGTCACGTAATATTTCGGTTAATTGTAGGCCAGCGCAGAAGACTGTTGACCAGTCTGAAAGATGCGATAGGGGCAGGAAATCCACACTAGTTGAGAAATGGCCAAAAAGTGTCGAGTCTGCCAGGCTCACAAAGTCTAAATACAGATTAATCCGCAAACCAAAATATACACTGTTGCCATACAAACGGGGTCAACTGAAATTTCGTACTGACTCAGTACACAGCACAACATCTGTGCTGTTGAATTCTGTGCTATCTTCAGAGAAGGAGAACAAAATGTATTCTGATGATTGTAGTGTTACTGCCAGTGCAGAAAAGCTTAACACGAGAGATGATACTTCGAGACGATTTTTCAAGGCTAGTTTCGGTAAACGACGACAATTTACACTTAATATGCGTGGTTTGACTACAAGTCACGTAAAGTTAAATCAGTTAAAACAGCATGAAAGAAATACAACTCTCACAAATAAACAGTTGCACATCAATGCTGCAAGAGATTGCTGTAAAGCTGAAAATGATGTCGAATCCGCTACGGAATGTTGTAAGAATGATCTTTGTACAATGTCTAATGTTGATACAACATTTGAAAGTTCGGGTTGTGATTCAGTACATAAGTATACTGAACTGCCAGTTGAGTCTTCTGCTGAAAATGGCAGTGCTAGTCACATTGCAAGTAATTCAGAGTCTTTGGTATCTGATAGTTCGTTTGATGTTGAGGAATGTTGTCCTGTTGCCAGTACATCTGATAAGTGGGACCATACGATGTCATCTGTAGTTATGTCAACTAAAGACTCACAGTCATATTCTGACAACACTGCTACAAGTCATAGCCTGAAGCACGGTACTTTTTATTTACACATTTTTGACTTTACAATGCATCAGTTCAGAATTAATTTCATTGTAACATACTGTTATTATTTGTCTTCGTGCACCGTGATTAACTGATTGGCTTTGATTTTTCGAGTTGTGCCTTATTAAGTTTTATTCTTTAACATATCTAGTTACTGGCATCTAGGAGCTGGCTTAAGGGTGATGACATTCCACGTTGTTCTTTGGGAGTCAGCGAATCAAAATTGAGTGATTGAATTCATGTTTCTTTTACTTGCAACTCGACACAGTGTAGGTTATTTTGGAGACAGTTTTTTTCCCACCCAGTCTATTAGCTAGTAGTACTAAACAGTGTATCAAGTAAGTGGATGAAGTCCATCAGTTCTGGACTTGAACAAGCAAGTGATATTCTGTGATTGGCATGGGTTCTTCTTCTTTGAATTATCTCCAGTCTGTACAAGAAGCTCTGCTATGGCAGAGGGACCATGCAACGTGCTCGTCAGTATAGAAAAAAGCTTGCAATCGATGAATGACGATGACATACACCCAAGGTCATCACAGTTGCTGCTACTAAATGACTGTACGGCATATCACTTTCTGTTTGTGGACTTGTTTCAACGTCTCTATGACCGTTTTAAGACACTACCACTTTTGAAGTGAACGTGACTGCCTGTGACCTTATTTGCAAAACCTGACTTTGTGTCTACAAATGTTTTAACTAGAGTTGTTAAGACCGCCCATCAGTTGGGACCGGTTAACCGTGCCCAAAAGGACCGGTTAACCATAGTCATTTCTACATGCACATAACAGAATGACGTTACAGTGAGTGACGTCACTAAACCCCCCCCCCACTTAGTACACATCTGTTGCATGGACTGGCGCCAGTTCACATCTCATCCAGGTCAGCATCAATGGGTCTAAGCAGGGCGTGGCAATTCGACGCCCAGTCCCATGCTCTTGTCTGTTGCTAGCGATGTCCATGTACTAGGTACCGGTAATTTGATATGTAGTTGGCTGGTTGTTGAGATGGTGACGTACAGCGGCAGCAGCAGACACTAAGCAGTACTAGTCCACAGTTGATAGACAAGATATCGGAGGCTGCAGATGGGAGCAATTACGGTTAATCGGACTGTGACAGACGTAACCTTTCCCAGATAGAGGACCGGTTAACTGTTAACAACTCTTAGTTTTAACATAATTTTGATGTCTTGAGTGTTACATTATGTGAATACGTAATGTGTATCTGTATATTATTGCTATTAGATTGAGTGAATGTTGTGATTTTGATTTTTTAGGTCGGGGTTTGTCTTCATATGTTATCCGAACCAGTAAACGGTATACAGTTATGAGTTATTGTAGAGTGTATATAAAAAGAGCATGTTTGTTTAGTATTGAGATTATGCAACTTGATATTGTTTGTTAGTTATGTGTTTGAATTATGCAGTATTGACGTTACGTAATTTTTATTATTTGTATTTGTTAGGAAGTCTGAAGATGCTGTTCATAAAGCCACAAAGAAAGATGGAGAACAGATGCTACTGGTATGTTTTCTATACTGTGATCAGAAGAACACACCTATTATTTCTTGAATAACTCAGTCATATGTACACAGATTTACTGCATTTTGGTACATGGGAAACTGAAGAAAATGACATGCAGGTGTTTGTGCATTTGTTCACCACACCTGAACAAGTTCTGTTATGGCAGAGAGACCGCACGATGCGTTTGCCAGTATAGAAACAAGAGGGCCTAGCAGTTGCTAGCATAGCGCAAGATGTTGTTGTTGAGATTTACAGTCGCTGCTACTAAATGACCGTACGACATATGACTTCCTGTTTGTGGACTTGTTTAAACGTCTTTATCTAGGACCGTTTTTAAGACACTACCAATTTTGAAGTGAATGTGGCTGCCTTTAACCTTGAGAACTCCTTCATTTTTGACAGTGAAGCTTAAATTACAAGCCACGTGCACTGTCTAATTTATGTGAAAACCTATCATAGTTAAGTCGCGCTTTATTTATTAGTTATAGATATTACCAATGTTTCAGACAACAAAAATGACCTTCAAACTCACTCAAGTTATCGGCAGTTATGCCACTCAATAGCCCTTTTATGCTTTCCTGTTTGTCTTCCGTTGTAACTGTGATTCAAGAAATTTAGATAAAGTGGGAGTTAGGGAAATCAGGCGTAGATCAGTCTGAATGTTACAGTGAATGCTGTCATGGCATTCATCTCATGTCTCAACAAATTGTTGATGCACTGATGCTGTGATGTTTGATGATCTGAAGGACTTTGGACAGAAGCTTCATGAGACCGTTAACTGTGGAGTTTGTGGTATGACGTATGTACACTGTGAGCCCGTTGATGAGCTGACACACTCTCAGTACCACCAGAAAGTTCTTGCTACTCTGAAATTTACTGTAAGTTGCCTTCAGTCTTGGAAGAGTTAATCATAATACATAGATAACTGTGTGTGTTATTGCTGATGTATCTTGCAGGTAATGCTACGATTTCTGATACATACAAATATGATTTCATTTCATTTTTGCAGCATTCACCAGCATTCTAATGTTGAATTTTATATTTCACTGTGAACTACATACTGTTTATCTCAAGTAAATGAATGAATCACTGCTAAATGTGCATTGTTGAATTTTACAGTGTGAACAGACAAAAAATCCTGTGAACCATACTTGTGATTGATGCTGTACTTTCATGTATCAAAAACAATTACAGTGTATCGCAAAGTAATATAGTAATAATAATAGGTTAAAAATAATAATGATATTGTCATCTGTCAGTTGAATGTAACTGAGTAGAAAATTTTGCTGTTAAACAGGGTTGGCGTAAAACAGCTCAGATTCATGACTTCGATGATGGCAGTTGTGTAATTGCTGTAAGCTGTGATGACAAGAGAAGCTGCCGACGGGTATTATATCTGCATGCTTTATTTGCTACTTATTTTCCTTTTTTTCATATTTCTTCATTAATGGTCGTTGAAGCTGGTTGTACTCTGGATTAAAAATCACATGTAGCATGCACTAATATGAACTACTGATGTTGATTTATTATATGGAAGGTTTCAGAAATTAAGAAGCTCGTTGATAAGGAACTTGGATATATTGTTGAAGGTTCACTGTCATCACATTTCAAGGTTAGCAAGTAATCGTGTTGTGATACATGTAATTGTTAATTGACTGTAACTGTTATGTTACACAGCTGCTCAGAAGGATAGTTTGTAACTTGAATCAGTCATTAATGTATCGATAAATTAATGTTGTGCTAATCCTACTTATCTCATTCATTCAGTATAAATTATATTGTGTTTAAATTTTCACGTGGCCCATACATACACACGTTTGGCTTAATGCTAGCGACTTTGAATGAATATATATTGGATAGCTCATGGTTGTATGGTCTTGGTACATCCAGCCTCCTAGGCCAACTTGGTTTTCTCCCCTCAGTAGCATGGAAAATGCGCAGTGGCTAAGGTTGCTTGTTACTCGTTAGTTACGACTCATTTAACGTGTGGGTGGCAGATAAAATTGTGGGAACCTCTGTAATGTGCTAAACCTAAGGACCTTGGAGATGGTATCATGTTTACTTTGATTAGAACTAGCTGCTGGCATATAGTTGGCTTTATGTGATTTATTTTACAGACGTATTTGTATATTTCAAACAAACATGTGGTTGGGTTTTGCCTTGCTCAGCACATCACTCAGGTGAGTCAGTGTATTTTTATTACTCTGTCTTATCGAATAGTGACCTGAGTGTACTTAATTTACAAGGTGATTCTGTAGCGAATATTGTCGGGGATAATCGGGGTTGTACGTGAATAAGGAACCGAAATATAATTTCAGTAGGGGAGAATTGTGAACTTTTGATGTCACTTTCATTTTTAAAGAAACTTATACTCACTATGAATAAGCCATTTAACTTGTTTTAGATATAAGGCTGCTTCATATTTTCAATGAGTAGAGCCTGCCGTATAGATTAGCAACTGCTCACTGTATTGACTGTAGAAGGTTTTGTTCACAGCGACACCACCACACACTAGTGATATTTGAGTTTCGGCTGCTGCTTGACTATATTTTGTGTAGGGATATCGGTTATTGTCATCAAATGAGTCAGATGCAGAAGAGAACAGAAGTAGAACAAGATCCTGCTGCTGCAGTGAGCAACCTGTTCCAGCACGCTGTGGAATTAGTCGCATTTGGGTTTTGGCATCGGAGAGACGGAAGCATGTGGCTTCATGCCTTCTTGATGTTGTCAGGTGTTTCTGCCAGTGTATAACTTTCACTTTTTTGTCTCCTGGTGTTTTGCTGTAGATGTTTTTGTAGTTAACTACTCAAGAAAAAAGTAGTTACTAACTAACTGTTAGAAATATGGGGTTGCCCGAAAACTGGACTTTTCCAGCATAAAAGCAGCTAATAGTGCAATTTTCACCTACATGTTTTAGCAAATCTCTAATCATCATTATAGTGCGATGAAAGTTGTATAGTAAATAGACAAGAACTCCAAAATGTAAGTTGTTTCTGATTTATTCATATGACTTCGTGCATATGCAGGAATCATTGACATTCAAGAACGATAGGATGTTCAACTTGGTGGCGGGCTTGACCATGTGACATGTTACATATGACTAAGGTCATAGGTCAAGGTCACGGAGTCACATAACTTGTCAGCATTAAAACTTAGTGATAGTGATAATGAGCAATTAATTAATTTGTAACGCACACATTGGTTAGCCAAAGCCGAACGTTAGGCGCAAGAAGAAGGTGCTAAATAGGTTAAATGGCCTGCTAGAAATAGTTCAGGTAGCAGTACTGTTTCGTTAAGAAGTTTTAGCCTGTTAATCAGGTTGCAGAACTTTGTTAAATATAAACAAGTTATAGGTGATGGATGTTATCAACTTTGGATACGTCAACTGATTTTGGTAATTTTTGGCAGAGGTGATGCTGAGATAGTATGCTATCGAATGGTGATTTACTATCCAACCTCTCGTAACTAATGTCTCGGCACTATGTGTGAAACCTGAACTCTAGAAATTGTCTTTTCAGTTATGCTGTATACTGTGTCTCTAAAATGATGATGCTTTGGATTACTATATCTTCCACACTCACTCATCAACCAAGTTTGAAATTTTTGTGGACAATAAGATTGTATTATCAAGTACTGTGTGCAAATATTATTTCATGGGTAGCCATTTCTGTGTAACACCAGTTCATCAACTAAGTTCAATGTTATCAGCTGTGTGGATGCTGCATCATCTGCTGCTGCCGGGATGATGGTTGACCAACTCAGCTTTTGCAACAACTTGTAGGCGTTGCCTACCTATGTTCCAGCCTTCCTGGGGAACTTTCTGACTAACTGCTTAGCACTGTAGCCTTTAACGTGAACAGAGTTTTAATCAGAATCTTATTTTGTTTAGTAAAGAGCATGTTGACAAACAACCGGTGACATCAAAACTGAGTCATTTTTGCCTTTGTATTGTCGTAGCAAATTAAGGAAGTAATATCAACAGACATGAGAAATTAATTAGGCTTATGATAGCTGTTATGTGCAAAAAGTTATTAAAATTGGTTGATGTTCTCAAAGCTACAGCAAGCCAAAGCAGTGTCATTTTTGTGACATGGTATGACTGAAGACACAATTTCGGGGGTTCATGTTTCCCCAGGTAGTGCAGAGACATTAGTTAGGAGAGGTGGGATAACAAATTATCTTTCGATAGCATACTCTGCCAGCAACATCCCTGCCAAAAAAAATTACAAAAATTGTTGACGTGTGTTAAAGCTGGTGTGCTATATTGGTGTAGTTTTTTTTGAGACACAGTAGTGTATTTATCATATTGCACTTGTTAAATATTTTATTTTCCAATAAGAAAATGCCTATATATTTCTTGAACTTTCTGAAGTGTAAATAGGTAAAAGATTTAATCTCCAAGCCACTGTTTAATAGTTGCATTTGACTGAACTGTGTTGTAATTTTCAGATGTACTGTAATTTCTTGCAGAGGTGATTTCCTGATGGGATATCCAGTTGCCAAAGACGAACTTGCATTTTCCGACCCAACTCCAGATGGCATCAAATTTGCCACCAGATACACAGGATCATCTGCATTCCTTGTGTACAAGACTGCAGCTTGAACTTGATTCCTTCTTAGTGGACTAATGGTTTTATGCACATTAATTGAATCAGTTCTGTGTTTATAGTTGATAAGGAAGGAGCTTGTGATGTTGCATTTATGCTACTAGTTTCGTTTCTTTAGATATCTGAATAATATATTCTATTGCAGTCTCAACAAATTTTCTGTAGCAATACTGACTGCTAGCAAAAGTGATTGTGATAATGCAGGAAACTTCAACTGGTATAGTGAGTTCTTGCTTTTTGGTGTAGTCATTACATTTGTGAAAACAATGAAATAGTTTGTAGATTAGAATAGTTCTGCAGTTGTCAGAATTCATTTTACATGTGTGTGTCTTATGTGGCTAGCCTAGATTTTTGAGATTCCGCAGATATCATTTTAATGAGTTCAGAGTTGTTTTCTTTGAAATGTCTAGAATTCCTAATTTTCAAATGATTGCATGATAATGCAGTGTGTGAACATAAGATCACCAATGCAGTCAAGTCAGGCATTCAGCTGCTGTGTGATAGAATATGTTAATTATGGGCCATAGTTATCTTCAATAGTTCAACAGCTTTTTAGTAATTAAACATCGTTTTAAACAACTAGTAGTTAAAACTACTTGGAAGACTACACAACTACTGATACTATCACGAGAATTATTACTTGTTACTAAGTCTACCACAATTCTGTTTTACTTAATTAAAACTGTTCTAATGCCAATTATTAATGCTGACTAAATTTGAATGGTGTTCAAAACTTTTACACAGTATTTTAATAAAACGAATTTATGGAGTTTGTAAGATGTTTGATACATGTAATTGTTTTTATGAACTTTTTAAGATTACTGCAGTAACAACAGGCAGTTGAAAATTGATTAAATACTAGACAATAGTTGAAAGTAATTTCTAATAACTTTTTGAAACTTTGAGGATAACTACCGGTACTTTATTTACCTTAGTTCACAACAGTAATAGTAGTGTAACTCATTTTTAGCGAGATATGTAATATATACATCTCGCGCTTATGCTACGATGTCAGTCAGTGTCCGTCTGTCTGTGACGGAAGTGCACTGGTGCATTATAGCTAATTTAGGTTACAAATTTCGATCCCAATTTACCGCGCATTGCGGTCGCGGTGCATGCGGGCGGGCGTGAGGTAAGGGATCATCGCCGAGAAGAGTGGAGGGATCATCTCGCGCTATGCTAGCCACTGCTAGGCCCTCTTGTTAAAGTTGTTTCCACCACTGAATGTGTTTTAGATTTAACAACGTAATACAAAAGTAACAAAGCAAGCATATTTTTTATATGGATAAAGTTTTATTAGGCTGTTAAACAACTGTTGTATTAGGTAAATATAAACAGACTATATGACTGCTCATCAATCATACTTTATCCTAAAAGTAAAAACCTTAATCCAACAGGATTAGAATCAGTAACAACCAGTAACATGGCTATACCAAATTACAATGATAATAATAAAAATAACTGAGCTTTAGTATTAGTTATTGCATCATACGGTGATCACAACTTAATAACCGAGCAACAAGCTGCCACGCAGGACAGCACTGTACAATGAAATACATGTACAGTGATAAGTAAAAATGAGAACAGTTAGCACCAGCAGTGAGCAGAGTATATACAAGTGTTAAGTTATACCTAGCATAGTATCAGTTAACTCAATACAAACTACAGCAGCAAATGAACGCATGCTACAACACAATATATGAGGTATGTATTAAAATTAAGGTTGACTGTGGAAAGGAGATGTGTATGATGATTGTGGCATGATTATCCAGACACGTGTTAAAAGTCGCCAATAACGAATCCATGGGCTGTAGACCTATTGTAACAGCAATAGAAAAGAGAGATTTGAAGTCTTCACGATTTACGCAGAGTATGGTTTAACAGTGCAGATTATAAAGGACAGTACATATTGTGCAAGAATAAAGCTGAAGAGTGACGAAAACTGATTCAAATGAAGAGAAATTGGCATGTGACTAAATGTACAAATGGTTCACAAATCGGAAAGCCAATGCTACCACTGATGGTAGATTTCCTAAGGAATTACCATAAATAAATGATACTTTACTTTAGAAAAAAGGATTTTTCCATTATTATTCAGTTCTAGACATAATACTTTCAATGTTTCAGTTCTCTCATATAATAATTTTCCTTGACTTACTTATAATTTCAAATCTCAATAAAACATTTTACTTCAACTTCAGTATTTCTTAGGGACAAAACACTAAACAAATCACCTGCAGTGATAAGCCTTCTAATATATGAACAACTAAACATTTATATCATGGTTAATAAATAATAGAAGCTCAGCTGGAACAGAGATTAACATACGATATGAAACTAATTTTGGCAGTGTGCATGAAGATGATACATAACTTCTATTTACATTCAGGCAGGTCATAATTTCAATAATTATTTTGTTCAAGAAGAATAATTTCATTTTGTTTATTGTTCTTATTGTTTATGATATATTACAGTTAACTGAAACTGATAATTTTACTTATTACAGTTTCAGTTACCATTAACAAATGTATCGCTGAGAGTTATGCCGAGTCAAGTATAGAAAACACTGATGTACATGTAGTACAAAATGTGCATACTGTAATATACGAAACATTCAGCAAATTATAACAAGGTGGTAATTACTAATCAGTCACAGCAGAGCTGCTGTTAAGTACACTGTGTAAATAACTGTACAGATAATGATGCAAAACAAAGAATAATCTCGGCACAAACTCATGGATAACAATCGACACAGGTTATGATACAGTAAAACCCAATGGTGCTTCCTTTAAGAAGTTGGACGGTACTAGTCCTGAGCGGCCATCAAGCTCACCAAAGTAGAAACCATCGTCATCAGCATCACCATACACAGCAATTACATCTCCGCGATTAAATGCCAGTTCTTGGTCAGCATCGATGTTTGGCGATAGCTCAATAGGATTGTAGCTGTACATTGCAACCATATAATGCACTGGGTGATCGTCAACAAGAGTAAAATTAGCTTCGAATTGTCCACTCATTTCCTGGTGTCCAATGTATGAGCCGGTTCGACTTGAAGTACGACTGCTTGTGACACTGCTGTCGGGTGCAGCAGACTGACAGCTATCATGCAGCAACTGTATCGCAGCTTCTGCGTCGTCAACTTCAACTTCTGCTATAATGTTACTTGGTACCAGGCCTCGCTGGCCGTTGCATTCCCCATAGTAAAAACCATCAGCATCTGGATCCCCAAATACCTTAATGAGTTGACCTTCAGTGAATGGCAATTCTGAGTCCACGGCATCTGGATTTGGAGACATTGTAGCTGGATCATAGTCAAATAATGCAACAAAAATGCGCATCTGATCTCTGGTGACATTTGAAGAAGTAATGCTGTCAATCAATGACTCACCACCATCATCAGAATAGTCAATTAACTCCGAGTCTGGGATGTTATCACGCAGCTGGTGTGCAGTGACGACATTGTTATCTGTTAGATCATAGCCAGTTTCACTGTGACTACCATCACTATCTTCAGCATCCACTTTTGTCTCACGCACATCAGAATCTGATGGCAACCGCAAATGAAAAGCACCGTCCACATGATTGCTAGCTGCTGGCTGTGATGAAAATATTGGTGCAGACTTGATGTTGCCTTGTTCTGACACATGACGTGGTTCAACTTTACGCCAAACACTTCCACTGACAACTGGTTCAATTTTTTCTGCTGGTACTTGGTTTGACTGACACTTTTCATCAGTGCCAGTGACATCTGATACATTGTTAACACTACTCTCTTTCAGGAAGAGTGCAGATGGTCTAGGCACATCATGCTTGTGAGAGTCATCTTGAAGTGGTGAGGATGTCTTATCACAGCCCTGGATGATGCAACTCTGATTACTTCGCAAAACAGTAGCACCATCCATCTGGTGAGCATAACCATGAGTATCACTCCATTTCATCAGTTCAACAGACCCATGACTTGTTTTCTGCACATCTGACTTCGGACATAAATGTGTCAAAGCACAAGGTTCTGACAGTGGTCGATACCTGGCAACATTGTCACTATCGCTGGCTAACATGTAATCACAAGACAAAGTTGATGAATTTTTTAACATATTGGCGATGGATGGCATAGTAACATCATGATGGGCAGCAACAGAAGACTGTATGACATGTATGTGGTTCAAGTTTGGATGACTCGACCTTTGAGGTGTGAGACAGACAGGCTGCGAGTCATCAGAGGGTTGACCAGACACAGTTAGTGTATGTGTACTGACAAATTGTGTAGCAGCAGCACGACACAAATCACTATCTTCGAACAGCAACCGATCACCAAAAGGAGTACTGACATCGGAAGATATGTCTTGGTGACAAATTAATGGACAAGATGCATGAAGGCCATTGTGAGTGACATTACTGTCATTACTCTCACCATCAATGCCATGTACTTGCCCAGCAGCATCCATTTGCCACAATCTTTCACTCATTTGCAATGTATCCATTTCATTCATCTTTCGGCCTTCCTTAATGTATAGCTCTCTGACAAAGTTAGATGGCACTAGACCAGAGCGGCCGTCTGTTAGTGTACCATTGTAAAATCCATCCTCGTCAATATCACCCATAATGAACACATGTTCTCCAGCTGATAATGGCAGCTCAATGTCAGGCTGGTCATTTGGAGAACTCTGATAAGGATCATAATCATACAATACTACAAACACTCTAACAGAGTCTGAATGTCCATCACCATTGCTCCACCCTTTATTAAACAGCATGCTTGTCCTAAGATTAGTTTTAGACTGAGTGATGTCAATATCTTCATCGTATCCACTTCTTTGGTTATGATCAATAATGTCATAGCCATTAACATTGCTTGCTGACTGCTTAAACTGCAAACAATCTGCTGCATGTAACGATAAATCAGATGCATGGTTGTTCATATTACGATTTGCATCAATACCGTTATGAATATAAGAATGGTGATAACTGAGAAGTTGTTGTTTATAATGCTGCTTTATCTGATCAATTTCCATTAACATTTGAAGCTTATCTGTTTTCAGGTCAAAACATTGTTGTTCTAGTTTCGCCACTCGATCCTCAAGATGTGTCACATTGGTCTTCTCTACTTCTTTTGCTTGCATTAAGCTGTCACACTCCAGTTGCTTTAGCTGCAGCTGTCCAACGTACCAATGCTTGTCGGCTTCTAACTGCTTGTTCTGCTCTTTTAGTTTCTTCATACACTTGCCCAGCTCATCAAGCTGCTTTTGCAAGTCTGAATTCACAGCATCCAGCTCAGTCTTATTCAACAGAATTTCACTTATCTCCTTTTCCAGCTGATGACATCGCTGCTGAACAACCTCCATGTCTTCCTTTAATACATCACTCTCAATCCTTCGTTGCATGATTTCTACTTCAAGTTTCTCTTTATCTTGCAGTTTATCAGTCAACTGCGACAGCTCAGCTTCAAGCCTTGAATTGCTCATTTTTATTGACTTGACACTGTTTAGTTGTGCCTCAACAGCAGCATCCATGACCTCATTTGCTACTAATCGTCTTTCCAGCTGCAACCGTTCCTTGGCTGCCCTTTGCAAAACTGCTTCCAACTGGCTAATGTCAGCATAAATATGTAAACTATCAGCAATTTGCATATGAACATTTTGATGACTACTGAAAATTCGTGAAAATTCTCGACATTTTTCACGTAAACTTTCAATTACGCGATCCTTGTCTGCAGCAATTTTCACCGATTGGCCTTTCATCACCATTCCGGTTCTGTCAGCAGGAGATGCATTTACTGCAGTACACCTTTTCAGAGATTCTCGTCGCTGTGGCTTTAACCTTTCATCAAGTTTGACAGATACAGTAGCTAACTCAGCATTGGCTTGTTTCGGGTGCCTCATTTTCTCCTCTGATCCCTTGTGTATAAGCACGGAATCCATTTCTGCAAAAATGTATTATATCACGGTAACAAAAATGTACAGTCTCATATTACCAGAATAATTACTGGAATTACTAGAAATGTCATATACCGTAGGGAGAGTTTGTCACTGTTTCTGATAACATTATAAAC
>Ga0209782_1000989_pt1 | contig 14014 bp, 7 predicted proteins | sample WorMetmaBAHAMAS1_FD_187390 | JGI IMG/M metagenome (GOLD analysis project Ga0209782, IMG submission 187390) | Marine gutless worms symbiont microbial communities from Max Planck institute for Marine Microbiology, Germany - Inanidrilus... | ecosystem: Host-associated > Annelida > Digestive system >...
GGATTAAGCTATCTACTGCATGTAAAGTGAATTGGACTGAGACCGAATTGTTCAGATTAACTTTCGCTCAGCAAATCGCTGAGTCCAAACTTTGGACTCAGCGAATGGCTGAGTCCAAAGTTCAGACTCAGCGATTCGCTCAGTCCGAATCAAAAACGTCACTTCACTTTTTGGATTAAGTTTGGCTTAGTCCGATGTTTGGTCTCAGCGAAAGACTAATCCAAAAAGTGAAGTCACCCATTTTGCTGTCAGAAATGTTAGAGTACGTTGTTTTTGTTGTTTGCAGATACACGATGCATATGCAGCAGTGGCTGTGGCCAAGTACTGAGGATGCTGTTATTTGAAGCTGTGTACCAGAGTCTTACGCACATAGAAACACATGTTGCTGTCATTGTAAAGTAAATGAAACAGTTTACAAGATGTCAGTTGCAATTCTATATCATGTGCTGTAAATAACTATTCTTGGATGTCGAGCAAATATAATGAAATGAACCGAAAGTTGTGTACTGGAACATATTTCGACAGTTCTTCATTCATGGATCGTGATGTGTAGATGTTCCTTCTAAACAAAATGCCATACCTGTGAATTTAAGTCAGTTTGTATAACAAGCCAGGATGGCATACTGTAGTCATCGATAGTAGTGTCCCCACAATTACTATTATACACTACCATACTGGACACAGTCAGATACAATGCAGTTAGTGTTTACAGCTTGATGAAAATTAGTAATTTGCTTCGAGTTCATGCATCATATGCTGAACACAAAGAAGTGCTTGATTTGTAATAGCTGCGCTACAATATGGCAAATGCTGTAGTACTGCAGTAATTTTTGTAGTGTCTGCGAGTAGTTTATTTTCTCTGAATGACTGTTGATCTTCTGTTAGTAGAAGTTTGCCATCTTATGTAGAGTCTACACAGGGAAAGTGAAACAATTCATTCTCATGGGTGTTTAATATTGCATGATCACCAAGTGAACGTTGGTAGCTGGTCTTAAGCCTGGGAAACAGCGCAATGAAGAAGTTAAGGTGGAAGATTTAAGGTGCTGTTCTATCCTAGCATTGTAGAACATAAACTCAAACGAGCCGCAATCCCACTTCGCACAATTGTGGCTCGTGTTTTCACGCTCGTGACACAGACAGACTGTGCGATCTTTATAATGTAGATAGTGAAAAAGTTTCAAGCTGATACATGTTATGTAATGTATTGTTTACAAATGAGTTTTAACTTTAGAAAGTAGAACTAAACAGGAACACCCAGTCAAAAATTCTGGCTTTTTGGATGGTTTACAGCTACTTAGAGCGAATGCAGTGGTACATCTGTTAAGTGACTAGATCAATTTAGCGATTTTTCTTTGCCAGATGACACTGTTTGTTTAGTACTAGACTGGATATTTGTGTACATGTACAGTGGTTTACTGGAATTCAGTGGAGTGAGCTAATGATGCTGGTATAAGTATTTGTTAATAAACCAATCCATTATTTAACACAATGTTGTGAACGTTAATTGATGCAGTTAAGTAGTGTATCAGAAAGACATTACGTTACCACCTGGTGAACATGCGATTGCCAGTTTCTTCATCTGTTCTGATAGACAACCTTTAGTTTTGAGTAAAGTGGCACAGTTTTAGAGGCATCATGGAGCCAGTAATAGCTGAGCTATTTCACATATTGATGTGTGCATTTGCTTGTATCTGAAACAATGTATTTTATTTCCGCGCGATGCTATGAATAAGTTGCTAAACCATGTGATGGTTTAGCATTGGGATTACAAACTGACTACTCACGGTCATGTAACGTGTATAAATTTTGAGAAATTGGCGATAGTATCTCGGAAACGGTGCAAGATAGACATAATTACAATGGAAGGCAAATAGGAAATTATACATGGCCTATAATGGCATGACTGCCAATGACCTTGAGTAAGTTTGAAGGTCACTTTTGCTGGTTGAAACCTTTGTAATACTATAACTCATAAATAAAGCACGATTGAATTACGATATGTTTACATATAAATTATAAAGCACACATGGCTTGTAATTAAGTGGATATTCGATCAGACGAATCTGGATTTGGATGCGGTGAATGTATTAAGGATGCGCGTGTGTACATGATAAGCTATCGTGTACGCGTTTACAAAATTGCACGATAATGTACACGAATATGGCGGCAGTAACAAAATTTATTGCTAAAAATAATAAAACTACTACATCAGCCAGTAAAATGTGACATTTTGGCGACTTATTGTAAAATTAATAATCTGCAGCAAATGAACTTCGCCGCGGACTCTCGAGCTGACGTTACAGGCGGCTACGGCCATTACTTGCTAACATGTTATAGTAACCAAGTGAGAATCATCGGCATTTTATTATTGTCCGCTGTATTTGTGTAAACATTTGGTAAATGTTTACAGTTTTCGTGTACATGTTTACAACATTGCATGATAGGTGCATCCTTACTATGTATCCGGATTACTAAACTGAATATCCCCTATGCTTTACTGTCAAAAGTGAAGGAGTTCTCAAGGTCACAGGCAGTCATGTTCACTTCAGAAGTGGTAATATCTCACAGTGCTAGATGACATTGCAACAACAAACCTGTAACAGGAAGTGATATACGGCCTATCTAAAAAGATGCAATTGCGATAACTTTGGTTGTATATACTTCACGGTTATTTGTCGATTGCCGTCTTTTTCAAATGGGATGTTTGGTAGTTGCAAGATTTCTACTGACAAGCGCGTTATGCAGTACTTGTGCAATAGCAGAGCTGTGTTGATTGAGATGAAGATGATGAACTCAGCTCACTTTCTCACTGTTGTGTGTATTTGGGTACTGTATTCAAGTAGTGGAGTTATTAAATGTGCAGAGAACATCACCAGCAGTTAAATGCCATTCTAATACTTATGCATGTTTTATCACTGATTTTATTGTGATCAATGTAAATAGTCAACTTTTAAAAATCTAAAAGTCTGAAATAGTTTATTTCATGCCTAATGTTAGGATTTAAAAATTATGATTATTGTAGACTGTAGTGATGGATTACCAACTTACTCATTTCTCATTGATGTCGAGATTTTTGCACACAAAGTGGATCCTGGTATTTAATAAACAAATTTAATATGAGAATGCAGTTGTGTAATAATAAATTGTGTTCAGCACTGGGAGCTCTTTGATGCAACTTCTAGTTACTTACATTCAACCTGCAAAAAATATTTTTAATGCATCATAGTATGTTGCAGTTATGCTAAGTCTGTCTGTTAACGTTGTTGGATTGTGATCACATAGTGCAATAACAAGTGGAAATCGGTATATGACAGGATAGGTCGGCTTCTTGGAATCTGCAAGCAGATACTGACCCATGTCGTAGATCCTTGGATCCCGAATTCTGTCACAAAAGCGTAAAGGAGTAAAAGTGACCTTCAACCTCACATGAAGTTATTGGCAATCATGCTATTCGATAGGCCACATTATTTCCTATTAGTCTTCCATTCTGTCACTGTGATGGCTACAAATTTGTGGACCACTAGTGGTTTGTTATCATAGTGTGTGTGTAGACAGTGATACTGTAAGTGCCAGAAATAGCGTTTGGAACTGGTCAGAGGCTACTGGAAAACGAGTGCATTCAGTCACTCACATGTTGCACTATCTCATTATGTCCTGAGTTAGCTTGCTTTTTATTGAGATTATCAACAACAATTATGCAATTTTGTGTACTAGGTTGTGTTTTCCTGTATGCGATTAGTACTATTTTAGCCTTATTTTGCTGTTTTCCAACTGTGACTTGCAGTGCTGCTTATCAAGCCTGAGCACATAACCTCTTGCTTACTTATATAACCTGAAAATTGTGCTGGCTGTTTGCACTTTTTATCAGATGGTGTGTAACAGTTTGCTTGCAAGTGCAGGTAAAATGCATTGATGGATAAGGCAGTGTATTTATATGCTTCTAACATTGTGATTTAATCTTTGGTTATGTTATATTCATATTTGAAGCAAATTACTGTTTTAACCATTGTCCTTGACGTTTAAAGGTGATTGCTCATTAATATGTATGAGTCTGTGCATATGCATTAGCAGACTGTGAGGGGTGGTGAGTCAGTTGTTTTTGCTGATTTTGTGTTCTGGCAGGATTATACCCCATCAAACAACATCATATGCTTGAATTTTGTTGGCATTGATGTATTCATTGAAAGTTATTAGTGAATTTGTACAAATTATGTATTTGATGAGTGAAACGGCAGCAGTTGCTCCCCTGCTAGTGATGGTTGCGCCCGTGCAGCTATTGGCTGGTCTGCACAGCGACGTGGCCTGCCGGTAGGTGTGACGTCACGTATCGGGCTGGTCAGAAAATGGCGTATTGTGTCTTGTGCGACGTCTCTGGTCGTATGGCGATGACGTGAATAGAAAATACACATTATTATTTAGCGCAACTAACACCGGATTTGAGGTTAGTTAAAAAGTTCTGACAGTTTAACGTAAAATTGAGTAGCAGTTGGTGCCGAATAGGCAACTGGCCGAATTAAATGGCGGGGCCTAGCCATGGGCCTAGCGAGCGATAGTGAAATGGCCGTTGACCGTGTGCTGGCTTATTTGTACACAGCTGTGCACTTTAGTTACATTTCTGCGCCAATAAAAGTAACAAAAAACACAGCGTTATATGCCATAATATCTTTATGACGGCCACGCGACGGGTGATTGTTGGTAAATCGGCAGTTTGGTGAAAACAGACACGCCTTCATACGGTCGACGGATGGCGAATTTTTTACGTTAGTAAATGTTTTTAATAGTATATCGATGTATTTTTAGTGATGGATTGTACTAGTGTAGTATATCTAATATACCGTGTTTTAAAATGTTAGTCTTTTTGTGATGTGGTGTTGTTTAAGGTGCTGTTAAAGCTTTTATATTGCACTAATTGGACAACCTTTCCTATAATTATCGTTTTTATGGTTGAATTTCAGTGTTTATTGTTGGCAACCAGCTTTTAAAAAATACTGTATTATATTGTCATATCTGCATTGTGTAAGTTAATCAGTTTTGTTGAAATGGAATGAATTTCTTTAATGATAATACACAAGTCTGGCCTTGTTTACCAATGCTGTGGTGTGTAAGTTTGACGAATTTTAACTACTAGTTATTGCTGAACAGCATAAATATCTTGGTCATTGTTTCCTCAGAGTATTAGCAAACATCAAGTACTAAAATGGATTTGTTTTAAGTGGTACCCATTTTCACTATAGACTTGCAAATGTAATGCATCTGATCTGTAGCTGTGAGCATGACCTTGACATTGGCCACTTCTACAATTAGCATATCTGGTCATTTGGAGTGAGTGTAAATTTATAATAGTATTAATAAAGCATCATCTGAAATAAACATGCTAGGCATAGAATAGAAGTGCTTTAAACTTGCAAGCTATGAAGCTGAAGCTCATCTGGACTGAGTAAATAAACATTATTTAAATGCTTGTGAAGCTGTGAGTCTATGAATGTACAATAGTTTATGTGGAATACATATTCAGTGTATTATAAAGGCAATAAGTAAAAGTAATAAAATGTTTAATAATAATAATAATAATACAACATTTGTATAGCGCCATAGTGTCCTACGCGGGATGCAGAGGCGCTTTTAGCTTCACAGAATACATCTACACTGCTGTTGATTAATGTCAAATTTAATGTTTATTAATTACTTTTGATTTCATATTAATCAGTAGAATAAAATTAACTAGTCATGAAGTAGTTTTGATGGACATATCAATTAAATATCAATCACAAAAGACAAATACAAGCGGAACCTAACTGATATTGGGTTTGTATTACTAGCTACTTGTATGGTACTGCATAAAAGCTGAACTTCTTGTGTCTGCATCACCTTTCATATATCATACCTTGACATAGTGAAGAAAAGTTGTTTCATGTCCTGCAAATAAATGGCACAGTGATTACATCTATAGAAATGATTTAAAACAGGAACATGATGATTGATGAAAGTGATAAAAATAAATAATAAAATGATACAATGATAAAAGTTTTTACTAAGGCTTTACCAGCCGGATCCACATTTGTAAACATAACTTCGGCTGGAGCCAGAGCCTAGTCTGTACTTATGAAATTAAACAAATTCAAAAAGTGAATTAAGTCTTACTAACCCAAGTATATTAATACTTTAAAAATAGTATTAATCAGGTATGCTCAAGATCTTATCAAGCATGAGATTTGCAGTAAAGAAAATGACATTGGCAGCATTGAACTAAATGTTTCACAATTTAGTAAAATGCAGTACAATTCAATTGCATTTGCAAATCCTGCCAACATCTGACCATAATTTTTTCCAGAGCCAAATTGCAACCAGATTTGCAAAATGGCTGGATGTGCTATAACCATGGTTTATACAGTAATTCAGTGATAGCTGCAGATGCAAGGAGACAAAACCACATTTTAATTACAAGACTAAAAGTAACAGCTTTGGTGCATATGAATTTGCAACATCCAGTAAGCCTCTGTCCAACTCACTGAAATGAAGATGTTCTCACTGAAATCGACAACAGAAATACCAATGATCGTATGAGTGATACTCGAGATAGAACACTAGTTACAAATCCACCACCAGCATAGTACCAACAGGTTAGTAAATTATATAGTCACATCTCTCAAAAATACCCGTTTATTGTTATTTGAATAACTCATTCAAATAAGAACAACACTAATAGTTTACTGTGTGATGCTGTGTCTTCTGTCTGTATGTATGTCCATCCATCTGTCACAAGTCAGTTCTGCCAAAATAGCAAATCATCACACAAACAACACTGCATTTATTCCTTCTCCCTAACCAATTAATATGAAAATAGTAACCCAGTTGAGCCTATTATCTGACTTTGGTAACCTAATTATTAGCTATAAGGTGAATACGGCTCTACGACAAGCTAAATTATGTGTCATTAATACAGAAACTGACAAGACAGATGCTATATTGAAAAAAAAAATTATAATTACTCTGTGATAATTTTATGGAATTAGTCCAAGTTTCCAGGAAAATATTTATGATTTATGAATACCAGTGAATCACTAGCATTTTTGGGGCTCATAGACTTTGTTCACTGTTGTCAATAGGCTATGATGCCACTGGTCCAGGAACTGCAGTTTTCTGATGCAATTATCTTAGCAAAAGTCCAGTGGTGGTTACCGGAAACAAGGATACCAATTACTGGTAGTAAGCTAAAGTCTGAATTTCAGCCAGTGTTTCCTATACCTCAGAAATGTGCAAGATAGCGATGGTGGATGCCCATAAAAATTCATATGTTTGCATTCTATAAAATGGTGTGCAGTTAATACCTGATAACCTTGAAGAAGAAGAGATTTACATACAGGGTGAGTAAAAAAAGTACCTCCCCCCAAAAAAATTCTTAATCATATCTTGACCTTTATTAAGCCTTTCTGAGCCAAATTTTGCCCAGTTGACCAAATTTGTAAGAGTTTACACATTAAAATTTAATGAATTGGGGGCACATTTTTCACTAGTACCCTTGTTTTCACTCTGATTTTAAGCATCACTGTCAGATTTGGAACATTCACAGAAAAATAACGAGGCCTAGCAGTGGCTAGCATAGCGCGAGATGTGGGAAGCTCTAGCACAAACTGTTCTTCAGATATAATGAATATTCTACCGAGATTACATGAACAATTATAAAAACATCAACATATCGTTGATATAAACACATACACGTGTCACGTGTTTCCGGTCCAGCTCTCAGTAAGTAAAATAAGTGATATCACTACAATTACCAATTTTTCTATGTCATGGTTACATCATTAGATCAACCCATATCTTTGCTGCTTACAACAGCCACGAACACCTTGCTATACCCAAAACAATTCCCGAGTTGAAGGACACACTGCAGCGGATCTGGACTGCCTTGCTGCAGAAGTCCATTGCTAAAGGTGTGAAGGACTTCCCCTAGCGACTGGAGGCCAGTGTGTCAGCTGATGGAAAGCATTTTAAAGATAAAATGTAATCACTGACATAACAGTTACTGATGAACACTTTTACTGTATGATTTCAATAATGTAATGAATTAGTTTCAGAGAGAGTTTGTAAATACTGCAGTAAACTGAAATGAACTGTTGAAATTTATGAGTCATTGTTACAAAAAGTGTTGCAGTTCACAACAGATATTAAGGTAAGTGGACCAAAATTGGCACATAGGTGAGGATATGAATGGCAAACAAGTGGAAATATGTGCAAACTCTTAATGGGGTTACTTTTATTTACTTACCAGGATACAACTAAAGCCAGCTTTTTTACCTTCTGTTGATCTGTCAACTGCAGATTATCACCTCTCTTCAGCTAGTGCCAATCTAGCTGCTTGCGTATAGACGCAACCACGGGCAAGAACTTAGTTTTGCTTGAGCTGTTAACATTCCACTCTTTCCATTTGTCTGACTGAGAGTCAAAACTGCAAGTCCAGCTCTGTTATTGCTACAAAACATCGCTTAGAATGTGCTGTTAAGACAGTGTAAGCATTAGCAAATTACCACTTGCAGTCTTGCAATGAGAGTAACTATGTCAATAAACTTTAACAGCATGTCTTCAATGTTCGTTAATCTTTAAAGCAAACAAACATGCTGCTGCACTAGTTTTCATGTCACTTGCAGTTCAGCTGTAATTTTATGCACAAGAGTATTAACAGATTCTGCCACTTAGCAAGTGGAGCTGCATGTATTTAATTTATCATCAAGAAGTCTTCAAATGTGAGTTTTAAATGCTGCTATAGTCCACTTGGCCTGCTTGCCGAATGGTCTATATACTGTACTGTTGTTTCTTCTCTTAAAAAAATTTTAGTGATCCATCATCTAGACTGGTAATTTTAGTATCTAATGGACTGACCCTTTGCTGAAATTTCCAATTTGCAGACATATGGGAGGACTTGATTAACCATTTATTCATTTTGTAATAACAAGCTAAGTTTGCAAAATTGGTGTACCCCGTTTTAATATGTCGCAGTGGCATTCCGAAATGGATGATCACAATTCTGATTTCAGAAAATTAAATAGCAATGATTCTTCTACATTGTGTAGAAATTTAGTGAGATTTGGTCCAGTAGCCCCAGAGTTTACGATATTAAAATGTCTACAGCAGGCATTGATCACTAGTTTAACCACGTTTGTTAGAGGGCAACATTGCTAGGCACTGTGGTTATCAGTAATTGGTTTGTTTTACTACTATTTGATATGAGGAGACACTGGTAGGCCAGGTGGGCTATTTGCTAGGTCATGCATTTCAACATAGTTTTATTTGGTCCCTAGTTTAATACGTGGTCGTTGCTATAGAGTGGGAAAAAATAGAATATGTTGGTAGTGTCTCACACATTGTTGACGTATACTGCATCTCAACATGGCAAGATCATCGACAGTGTTTATACAACACTCAACTTGTACGTAGGTCTTGGAGTACGAGCTACAGCGTCACAGTCGTCTTGCTGAGAGATTTCAACTTTAACTATCATGGAGGAGTCAAACTCTGGTGACGAGCCTGATGCTGCAGCTCGGTCCGATAATGATATTGGCAGTGCAAGGTGACTAGAGATTGACACTGAGTACTTGTAGCATCTCGTATGGTTTTTGACAGTGGCACAGGTATATTCATGTATGGAAAATTTGCAATTACTGTTACCAAAAGTTGTCATTTACATGACGTGACCAGTTATGTACGAAAACAAGTATGTATTACCTGGATACCTGAATTAAAGCAGTGAGTTCTTCCAGCATATGGAAGAAAACAGTTATATTCAGCCATGAATGTGGTTTGCAGTGGTGAGTTGTACATTTTGCAACAAAACAAATCTCTGAAAGACTTCAAGAAATTTTTGTGCATTTATACTAGAAGCAGGCATCTATATTAGCAGCATATACAGGATATGAAAATGGGAGGCTACATTAGGTGATCTGGGATCATGTCCTACAGTGGCGCCCAGGGATGGTGCCACTTGGGAGCTATGAGACAAAGCACCTCAGAAAATGGAGGATGGAGGTCTGGGGTCTATAGAGTATCTCACGGCCAATGTCGTCATGTGCCAACTATGCTGCACATAGATGTGCCACCAGGTTTCTGGCAGGAGAGGACAGCCACCAGGTCCCCCTGCCTCTACCACTCAGACCCGTGGACCTTGAAGTTTTGGTTTACTCTGGCAACTATAAATAGTACTGTACACTGTAGAATGCAAGAAAATTTGCAGCATGGTGCCACTCTCAGATGATTTCTGGGTCAAACTCATAATAAAACAAACTTGGCAGTCTTTACTGAAGTCTGTAATGTCTCACAGCTCAAAAAACTTTTAATTTTGGACCTTATAGTGACAGTATAGAAGAGCGTGTGTGGCTTGATGGTGTAATGGTTAAGATGTTGGGCTTGCAATTCAAGAGGTAGAAAGTTAAACAACTCTCGGCCATTTTGCTCTGATATAACGACCTTTGGCAAGTTGTTCACACACTGTGACTCTGTCACCAAACAGTACTGTTTGGTATCAGTCACACGGCAGCAATGTCTTGTGGCTGGGAAGTTATCTGGGCAAGCATCACAGACTCTGTCGAAGGACATGCGAGGTGTGCATGTGATTGTGAGTAGTGGGGAGAAGAAAAATCAGTCGCCGCAGTCTCACAGCAGTACACACAGTCACGAGTCTGACGACAACAACGAAACATCTCGTCACTCTGAGAGCTCGGAGGACGCAGCGTCCAGCAGTGATAGCAATGAGCAACGGCCGGCGGAGACCGCGCCGCTCTGCCGAGTGGACATCGACCGACTGTACAGCGACCAGTCGCAGGATGGACAGGCATTGTCACGGCGTACCAACATCATACGAGATATTGTCAAAGTCATTATAATAATACGTTGTTTCTTTTGCAATTCATTATACATGTAAGTGTAAAGATGTGCACACAGTTGCTGTCCTGCATTGCCTAGCTCGGCATGCACGCAACCAGGTGTACGCAGAGACATCAGACAAAGTCACTTGAGGATGACAATGCTCTCGACAACTTCAGTGTTAGTTGGGCGAAAACGACACATTTTTCACGTCACTAGTTGTTTGTAGATATGCCGTTTACTGATGATGATAAGATTCTCATTAATAATTTGTTTGATTTAAAGGGCTAAAATGTTAAGCATTTAGTCAGAGAGTTTCCCAACAGAACTGGAATATAGGCCTTGTCTACCAGTGTTGTTGCAAAAACTATGGGTTACTTGGTGGGTCATCCATTGTTCTGGTAGCAGCAGATGATGCAGTAGCCCACCCACACAGCTGATAACATTGATCTTGTTGACGAACTGGTGTTACACAAAAATGTCCAAGCGAAAAATAATATTTGTACTCTGTACTTAATACTACTGCCTTACTGTCTACAAAAAAAATTATCAAAATTGGTTGACAAGTGTCGAATATATAGCAAGCCAAAGCAGTCACAGTAGATAGCATGACTGAAAAGACCCAATTTACGTCAGTCATGTTTCCCCAGGTAGTGGAGAGACATTACTTAGGAGAGGTGGGACAGCAAATCACCATTCGATAGCATACTCACTCTGCAATATCTATGCCAAAAATTAGTGAAATCGGTTGATGAACATTGAAGTTATAGTGTGCAACGTCAGTGTCGTTTTTTGAGACACAGTGTAGAACTCGAAAGTATTCTATCAGTTAACAGCTATAGAATGCTGTGAAATAAGGGCCGGTAGGTCCAATAATATTTTAATGAATCTTTCAAACTCTGTAAGTTTTCCGCAAACTTGAGAACATTTTCATAAACTTGCTAAGAAATGTCATATCCCCCTCACGAATGAGATTGGTTTCAAGTCGTCTGTTACCTCCACTGGCAACAGTGCAGGCATTGCAGCTAGTCATGTTAGCATTAGATTTGTATAGCTGTGCGTGTGTGGTTTGTGACGCTAGGAGGCAACTGAACAGCCAGACTTGTACGGCATACGACGTTCAGGTCGACAACGCAAAGAAGTGTCTCGTCTCAGCCTCGGCATGGTTGGTAGCACACACAGCGACTTTGCTACTTACAAGACAGTTGAGTTCTGACTCAATATTTGTCGTCAGCACCAAAGTCACACTGAAACCATTGAAGATCATTTAGATAAATTCTGGTCTGACCAGGGGAAGTTTTGTCTGATTATAAATCAGATCTCCGTGGCATCAGGAAACATAATATGAGATCATATCGACTGTAATATACCTATAAGTGTATTAATGGAGTGTTAGTGTAACGCTATTTTTCACCTACAGAGGTCTGTGAGGCTTGCTTTCATTTTCTCAGTGTGATGTGATGATGGCACACGTAGAGGACCTCCATAGACAGCATGAATGTTGTTACACTCTGCACGTGGCTGTTTGTGCCCTGGATACACTTGCTGGACTTGGCAGTCTAGTCATGCTGTAGCTAGTAGTAATGAGTTAGGCATGATAGGAGTTTTGAAACGACACTCATTTATAATGATACTAGGAGTAGTAATAGTAACAGTGGTGGACGATGTGTAGGAAAGTGGTGATGAGAAGCCGCCGAGACGACGTACGACTCGGTATTGACACTGCACTGTTTCACCGTGCTCATTGCTAACTTCTACTTTCAGTCGTTCTGCAATCAGCCTTGTTTTCTCAACGTACCTGCTCCATACTAAGATGGGTCCCCAGAAGAGCTGGCATTTGAGATAAATGGAGCGCTGTTTTTAGCTGTTGATGCGTCTGACGTCACCGAGTACTGTGGCTGTGTCTAGGCACTGATGCCAGTCACCTGCTGTAGCGGTAGTGCACCGTTAGTTGAGCCATGAATCGACTGATGAGGGATGGATGCTGTGCCCTTTACATTGGCTGTCCAGTTCTCGTTTCTTGTCAGTTGTTCTCTGCAGCAGCATCATTGCTGTCGTGTGTGTTTGTCTAATGATGTGTTGCGAGGTACAGCTGAGCTCTGCCATTATTGTATTGTCATCAAGTCACACAGTTGAATGATAAGTACTCTGTAAGATGCAGACTGTATTTGTAGTTTGTCTGCAGTAGTCAACAAGGTATCGTGTGTCAAAGTGACATGCCACCCATCAGTGGCGTTCGATGGAGCATATTAATGGTGCAGCCACCTAGTGAATGCTTGTGAAGTGGCACCAGCAACAGCTTTGTTGCTGACCAGTGGCTTTGCCGTCCATCACGGGGTTTCCTATTACTGTTTTATAGTAACCATAACCTTCATTTAAAATGCACTGTTGTTGAGCTATGGGCATGTGACAGACAGACAGATGGACAGACAGTGCAGCATTGTGTAATGCCCTCTAGTGTAGGCGGGGTGGAGACATAAGAATAGTCATGGTGTTTAGGCTGAAAAATATTGTTCTGACTGAACTGTGTGTACTTTATACGTCAACTTTGTTGAAAAACGTCGACAACGGGAGCTGTGCCTGAATGGTTAGCTGCACACAGAGATCTGATGCAGCTCCTGGTCTGGATAAATAGACGATTTGTGTCCGAATCTTTAGTGTGCATGTTCTGAGATTAATTTATCGGCAGACAAGAGCATCTGATGATGTAGTATGTAATCTGTGATTATTTACCTTTCTCTAAGTTATAAACTTGTGTTAAACTTTCGTTTGTGTGATTTATCTGTTTCATGCATGTTTGTCTTTGTGTGAAGGATGCGTGGTAATACCAGTGCCATGGTGGACTCAGCTTCGGAGACGAGTGGCAGTGAACCGTCAGATGATGAGGATGCCACAAGACACAGAAAACATCTCGCCAGGTGAACAGTTCACTATCAGCACATGCTCAAGGAGGTTGCGTCTCACATAACACACATTGTTTACAGAATTCGCCATTTTTAGACATCATAGTTACTGTGGATTACATGGGGGTCCACTCGCCCCATGAAGCAACAATTTTTAGTCACGCCTCTCGCACGCTGCATCGCGACTCAAGTAGTCAGGATGCCATGTGTGTATGTGTGTGTGGAAATTTTTTTTCCGAACAGCCCCCCCCCCT
>Ga0209782_1000990_pt1 | contig 14005 bp, 5 predicted proteins | sample WorMetmaBAHAMAS1_FD_187390 | JGI IMG/M metagenome (GOLD analysis project Ga0209782, IMG submission 187390) | Marine gutless worms symbiont microbial communities from Max Planck institute for Marine Microbiology, Germany - Inanidrilus... | ecosystem: Host-associated > Annelida > Digestive system >...
GTGTGGGATAAGAGTTCCATATCATAGGACCTAAGACAGCAAAACTACTCGGTCAATACTGTAACAGCCTAGTTTGCGGTGTAATTAAGTCACAACGGGACATAGAAGAAAGATGATGTCATGACTTAAATATTTAGCCAACTAGTTGCCACAGAAAAATTAAGTCGATTAATCGTGGTGGATTAATCGGTTTTATCGGTGACAGCCCTACTATGTATCTAACAACACCTTAGGTAATTATCAGGTGGCAGACAAAATAATAATGTCATGGAAAAGTAAGAGACGTAAATAAAGTGAGATACGGTACTTCAAGTGTTGCCAACAACTTGGATGGATGCACTAGTTTCATCTAGAAATGCGTGGCAAAGCCTAGCTAATAGCCTGCTCGGCGCCGCAGTGTTGCCTTGTAGCAAGTAGTAGCGAAAAAAACTGTGCTGCCATCTGGCGAATGTGCAAAGAATGCATGTAGTATTAGTTTGCCTTCATTATGGCAACATTATTTCGTTGCCATGGCAACGTCCCTTGACAAATTGGAAAAAAAGGTACAGATCCATCATGTCACAACGGGTCACAGAAGAAAGATGATGACAACCAGCAGCTGATGACGACACATGGACACATGTATCTGCCAGGTATATATATTATATATATTTATTATGAAATCGTACAAAAAGTGTACAAATAAAGAGTGAAAAACAAGAAAGATAAACTAATCAGTGCACAAACAAGAAATAGCACAATCAATTTCAGCACAACTCAACAAAGGCATATTCAAAAATTTAAACTGTGTAAGTGGTAACTATGTAAGAAAAACCCTCAGCATTGCGGATATGATATGACGGTGCAGTACTATGTAGACACTTGCACACCAGTGAGAACAGTTTAAACTTTTCACCTTTTATTAAATAAAACTGACCTCAGTCCACTTGAAATTGGTTCTTAAAGTGGTACGTACACACACACACGTATGATTATTGTTGCTGTAGGATTTGTCGCTGTTTGTCAACGAAGTGAAACGAGATAATGAGATGATTCACTCGCTCACAATGGTGCAGAAAAGGTGCAGTTTCACCATGAAGATGGAACATTGTCACAAATTCTTGCTATAGACTATTTATTTCAACCTCATATATTTCATTTGTATATTCTAATTATAAAGCAATAATCAGTGTATCATCCTCTTTACAGGCTATTAGAGATTTCTGCAATTTCTCAAATTCCTCCCGTTCTCGATTGGTATGCTGTAGTACTGTGACTTTGTAGCGCGAGATGTAATATATACATCTCGCGCTTATGCTACGATGTCAGTGTCTGTCTGTCTGTCCATCTGTCCATCTGTCTGTTACGGAAGTGCATTGGAGCATTATAGCTAATTTAGGTTTCAAATTCGATCCACATTTACCGTGCATTGTGGTTGCGGGGAGGGATAGTCTAAAGAACAACATCTTGCGCTATGCTAGCCACTGCTAGGCCCTCTTGTTTATTTCTGTAATGAGTTTTACGAGTAAACGATTTTGCTGTATGTTGTAGCATTCTGAATCTGCCACTGGTAAGACATCTTTCATGCTGTATAGCTGCAAACTCTGAACTATTTTTACTATTTTAGTGGCTATTTATTCATTTTGTGTTATGATTTTTTACAATAATATGGTACTGATATATTTAGTTATTAAATATCATATATTCTAGCAAATACATCAAAACTCTTGGCTGTCTCAAGGTAATTAATATTTTCTTCATTTAAGCAATGTATTATGTATGTTACTCTTTTAGCAAAATTTTTGATGGCTGATTATCCACTGAATATTTCTGTATAAAACCATAGGGTTAATAGTAAGTAAGTAAGCTTTATTTGTCTTTGGTAGCCATAAGGCTAAATTAGTTACAATAATACAAATACAAAAATGTCACTACTAATACAAATGTGCATACAAGCTAGATTAGCAAGTATATATAACATTAAAATACAATGAATATAAGTAGGGTTAGTAGTTCTTTCTCCTTTCCAGTCAACTGCTTATTTGATTTGAATGAAATTTTGTGTGATGATAGGGACCACTTACACAGTCACCTGTGCAAATTTTAGTGACTATCAGTTGAGGGGTTTTCGGTAGCATGGTTCAAATTTCAAATTCCCCCCATTCTCCATTGGCTTACATCATCGTCCTTAAAACTCTTGATCACTACCGTGATCATGTTCGATAACCAAATCTGTGATGTGTGTCAGTCTGTTTCTTTGTTACTACTTATTTACTGCGACATTTTCAGCAGATCTTGGCCATATTTGGTGTGTGACGTCCTTACACGCCAGTGATGGTCATGGGCGTGGAGTTGGATTTCTAATTAGTTTTACTAATTAGTGTAATTAGTGTAGTTTTGGTAGTATTAGCAAATACTGACATTTGTTGACAGCCAGTACGTAGAGGAATCATATCCACAATGCTGAGCGTTTTTCTAGATATGCTGCAACTTCAGCACCAGTGTGGGTTAATGGGTGATTCAACAGACAGTACCGGTAATCCATAGTCTGATAGGTTATAAACAGCTAGTTTTCAATATTGTGAATACGCCAATGTGTTGTAGCCAAGTGATATGAGCCTCAAAGACTACGGTCGATTACTGCTTGATGGTGAAATTAAAGTCAAGTATGAGCGAAATAATTCACAAAGGTAGACAAATGCCGTATGTTTTGTTGCAAAATCTCTTTGTCAAGCATGTTTTGGCAGCTTAGAAATATGTGTATTCTGGAGTAGATGACATATTTTCCTTTCTTATTTATTTCTCTTTTCTTTTCCTTGGAGAATAGGCCCATTCCGTTTCCAGCCGAGTGTCGTAAGAGGCGACTAAACCTGGGTTATAATTTGTTTTGGTTTATTTTACATTGTAGTATTTTTGTGTTTAATGATTTGTATTTTATTAATTTAGTAGTTGTACATTTATTTTTGTGTTAACCTTGGTTTACTGTGTTGTTTGTGGTTTTTTATCTAGGCTTTGGTTTTGATTTTATCAGTACTAGCCAAGCAAATGGCTGGGAATAGCGTATCCGATATGACCTATTTAGTGTTGAGTGGGACATACTCAAATCAATCTGATTAGATGACTGTACACTGGCAGCTATTTTACCACGGGATGCATGAGGTGTGGCACAGTAAAAATATGATAGATTGTATCTGTTTACTGATGTTTTGTTCTTTGACAGGCATGTATTTGTGCTTGATCAGCTGGTGATCATTTGTAGAACTAAAGTAAGTAGTTATTCATTAATTTTTGTCATATGCATTACTTTTTTGATGTACACCCAGAGTCAAAACAACCACGACACTATATGTTTTGTCAGTAACTTTACCAAATATTGACCAATTTTCAAAATTCTTATACTGATAGGTTCACTAATAGATTCGCACTAAAGTTATTATTAAATATACCGCCAGACCTTAAATGCATAGCTGCACTACCTTGTGAAATATTAAGTTCTGAAAATAGCAGTAATTTGAAGCATGGAGTGTGGTTAGTGATAAATCACAAATAGCTGTGCATTTAACGTGTGGTGGTTTGTTGAGCTGACTCTTTACTAGGTATCTATTGCTAAGTTTGGCAGTGAAGAAACTTTTATAATCAGTAAACACTTGACGAAGTTACAGGCAAAAAGTTTGATTGACTCATGCGCCCTGTTTGTCTTGCAGCATTATGTTTAAAATAAAGAACTGGCCAGATAACTTTCCTATGACAGATAGAAACTGTTTTTGCTCTTGTTACTATGCAGATTAATTTTCACTTCATTGTTAACAAATATCAAACTGACAAGTATTTTTCTATGACTTTTTGAGTGGCTGAGTCATATACTGCATGACGCTTTTTTGAAGAGAGATTTCACAAAGTAGTGTAGCTATGCATTTAAAGTGTGGTGGAGTCTTGGATAATAACTTTATTTGCAAAATTACTAGTGAGTCTGTCAGTGAAAGAATTTCGACAATTGGTCAGCATCTGGGACAGTTATAGTGTTCTGGTTTTTTTGACTCACAGTGTAGATACATATTTATTAGTATTGTTTCGGTCAGTTGCATTTTAGACTTTCTTAAGTGTGTGTGAAACATGATGTCAAAGCAAATTGTTACTCATATGCACATGTCTAATTGAAACAGTTGTTAAAAGGTTAGAATGTTGACACTGGAGGGGGCTCTGTTGAGTGTTGGTGCCCTGAAACAATGCGAAAATAGTGCCTTCTGTATGTTCTGTGGTCTTAAATAGTGGCGGCTTAACAGCTAAGGATTATATTTTGTGATTGTGTTCTGTCTGTTATTAGGGAGATGTTTATGAGTATTGTACTTCATTTACACCGTCAAAATGTGATATCAATGAAACTGCCGTGAAAGACTGGGTACGTGATAATTTATCTGGTATATTGTCATTGTGCTAGTTGGGCAATTCTGCTTAGAACTGGTCACAGTAATAGTCCAGTTGTCGTCATTTAATGGCCAAAAAGCACGGTGCGGGACTAATTACTGGGCATTATAGTAATGAATGTCAAATTGTGTCTCACACTGACTAACCAGTGGCTGCAGGCATGCTGACTTGGTGGTTTATTTAAAAACATTGGCTCTGCATCGTTATGAGCCTTAGCTACCTGGCAATATAAGTTAGAGTCTGTGTCAGTCGATTGCATTTCTTGTAAACTTAAACCGTAGGCGGAGAATGTTGTCAGTCTTCCTTTTATACTTATCTTGCTGTTGAAACTCATTGATATATACTCGTTGTGTGATCTTTTTATCGTTGACGTTCTAACAAATCTTTTCAGACATTCATTTCATAGCAGTATGCATCACCCTGAATATTCTGTTTCATTTTTGTAGTATTTATTACTTTCTGGGTGTCATTTCTGTTCTGGATCAGCATAGTGGAGAGGGATTTTGTTGCAGCAGTTCCATCTCTGTGCCTTTCTGCTGTGTTTGACTACATACGTCTTTAAAATGCATTAAAAATTTGTGTAATTTGGGTACACATCAGCATTGCACCACTTTATAATTTGCAGTTGATGAAAATGAAATTAACAGATGTGTTCAGAAACTAATTGGCATTAGAGTGTGTCGGAAAATGGGCAGATTGGTTCTGGTGTCTTGTGAGCAGTCAACCTCACTGTTTAGGTCCACCGTATATTGATGTGAGAAATGTGGCACAAGTGTTCATCGTGTGTGTAGAATGGTATATGGTTCTCGATGGCTGATAAAAATACGGGAGAGATATTTCAGTTTGGAGCAAAGAAAGAAGAATTCCGAAAGAAGTGGTTGGATGCAATGAAAATGGCCAAGTCAGTAGCTTTGTTCTGTGATGATTGTCTACAGTGACGTACAGCGGCATAATTCAGTTTGTGAATGCCAGTTTGCTTATGTTTGAGTCTTTTGATCTTTATGAAGTAGTTACTTTGCGCCTTATATCTTTTGTAGCACACTGGATACTGAGAGCTTATCAGTGCACCTGTTTATCATGATTTTATGACAAATGATATAATATAAAACGTGTTCTTTATTTGAGTATCCAGATAACACGGCATATGTGTTCTATTAAATACAGTGGCGTTAGAGCTTAAGAATTCCTTGAGTGTTAAGCTTAAGTGTTGATGCATGTCCCAGCGTGGATGGTATGATAAGAGTGGTAGGCTTATAGTACTTTATCATGATCTTTTGTGTCAGTATCAGTAAAGAGTGTGTGCTATCATGGCTCGACGTGTCGTGTCACAGGAATAATGCATCGCCGCCAAATGCTCAGAACGCCTTGCACAGCTTTACCATGGCAACATTCCGTGAGACAACAATATGTGACGTATGTCGCAAGCTGCTGCGGTATGTATGTTTGCACGCATTCTGTTTGAAGCATCGCGCCGTACTGATTGCTCTGTTGTGGTTTTTCACTGCATGCACCATGTTGTTGAACTGTCATTACTGGCCAGTGTACATTTTTGTTTGTTGAAAATATTTGTGTCGTTTTATGTATACTCTGTTTATGTATTGAATGATATGTACGATTTATATTGTAATCGGTAAGTTTTGTAATGCACTGCAGTTATTTAAATGTTTTTAAAATTAGTGATATTGGAAAATAGACTGTTTGACCTTTGCTCTCTACACCACCAAAGTCATTTTTAGTCGCGCCTCTTGCACACTGCGAGTCGCGACTTAAGTAGTCACGTTTCTGTCCGTGACAAAATAAATTTTTTTTGTCCGAGGCCCAATTGACACCCCCCTATCTCCAAGCTGATTTGACCGATCTCGTTGGAATTTGGCGTGATGGGAGATCTTAGGTGGTAGCATCCTGTAAAAAATTTTGGTGAACTTTGGCCCACTTTTTCTGGGAGCACAAATTTTTTATTGTGTTAAGAGCCCATAGAGGCGCGACCATATACCGCTATGTATTCTAGTTTGTTAGCTGTGATTAACTTAAATGTACTGTGTTGATTGTCAGTGTAGTATTAGATTTAATTATTTACTTTGGCATTCACACTGGTTATAAGCTGGTGTTGTTAAGTTAATTTTGTGCACTCATTGTAGAGGAACTATCTTTCAGGGATATCGATGCATAAGTAAGTGTACCATATGTAATACTGTGAATAGTGACATTGTGCATTTTGTTAAATCATTTATTTTATTGAAGCTTTTGTTCATAATTTAGTGAAAGTTAAATAGCTACTTAAAGCTTAAATTCCATGGGACCGACACGGACTTCCTCGCCTACTTCCGCGCGAGGATCCTCGCGCAGAAGTCAGCATGTCCGGCGCGCCTGCGGAAGTCGGCGCGGTGTACCGTGGCAGTCGGCCTGCTGTGGCACATGTGGCCCGTTCAACTCGCCGACTTATCCACGGACTTTTGTCCGACACGCGCTTTTTCTCGTGAGGATGTCCATTGGGGATGTGCGCGTGTACACGTGTACATGTACTGTACATGATAAACTATCATGTACGCGTTTACAAAATTACACGATAGGCGCATCCCTAAAGTCGGTGTCGGTCCCATGGAATTTAAGCTTAAAAAAACAAATACAGTATATGGTTACTACAGAATTTCTTGAAATCTAATTACGCAGTCATGCTTACGAGTCTTACTTGAGATGCATAGCAGCCTGGCGTTCACAGTATCGTGCACTCTTAGCATAACAGACTCGAGAGCAAATCTGTCAGCACTAGGTATCTGTGACACACTGATATTTGCTGTCAGAAGAACTGACAAAAATGTTAAAATTCGAGATTATGTTATCTAACCAGATCTAATGTTCGGCTTTTCTTCATTTGTAAATGTATATACTGTGTGATCTGTTTGATTGTGATTGTTCATAATTAACATCAACATTGGTTTATGTTAGAAACAAAGATGGCTGTTCACAAAGAGTGTCTGTCAAAAGCAAAAGACATGAGTGGTTTGTCTATCATTTAATTTTATTTAAATTTATTAAATTCCTTCTATTTCCAAACAGCACTGCACTGAAGAATGCATCATAAAGGCTACTCTCACTTTTTAAATGGCTCATCAGTTTGCTTATACATAAAATTTTATGGCTGTAATATACGATGTTTTAATAAAAAAAAAAATCACAAAGGCTACTCACGTTATTGAATCAGGGTTCCCATGCCTCTCGGAAAGTCCTGAGATTTTTTTTGTAAAATTTCCAGGACCTGGAAAGTCCCAGAAAATAAGTTTGGTCCTGGAAAGTCCTGGAATTTGCTAGGCAATGATGTGGATGGGGACACCATGATGCAGATGCAGATTGTTCATGCCAATATATTCGCATCCACGCACATCTATTCCATATAGTACATTCGGGTATTGCGGTGCACTTGGGCAAGTGTATTCTGTTGTTGTGCATTGTTTTTGCTGGTGCAATACATTTAACAGTGCTAAAGTGTAGTATATGGCATGCTACAGTGAGCATTGCTGGCTTACGATAGGGTCGTGAAAAATGCTTCTGGGGTCCTAGAAAAGTCCTCGAATTTTTTAAATCAAGAGAGTGGGAACCCTGTTGAATAGTTCTAATTGCTCTAATACTATCTGTTCTTATCAGAAAAATATCATAGTATTGAAATACCAACATACTTCAACAATCACAGAAATACTTAACATTTATATTCTCATTTGAGACAGAGTGACTACCAGACGTGAAGCTACTGCAGTTCTTAGGCCAGATTAAAATGTGAACCATTCCAGTTGACATTAGTCCTGTTTTTGGTCACCTACCAAGACCTAATAGGACGTGGCTGTTAGTTGTTTATTTTTCACGCCAGGCCAGTCAGCTTTTAGTATATAGCTCATGTGACTACCATGTTTACATATCAAACACCTACCAGACTAGCCCTGTTAGCTGTTTAAAAATGAGACTATTATATGCTTATGTTTGTAAAATGAAAGAAAGTTGAGACATTCACATGACTACTTAATGAATTAGCTGTTTTATGTTTCCAGTAGCAACAGTCAGCTTGTTGTGCACATTTAGGGCCACCGTCTATTCCGCCAAAGTTGGGAGATCGCTCTAAGTTAACACAGTCATTTGCGAGCAAAACGAATGCGAGTCTGCACGTTAGCCAGACATCAAAAGGTACGCAAAAGTTGTCAGATCAGATTTTTGTCAGGACTAAAGTAGTGTGAATACATTATGTGCATTATTATGCTGTCTGCATCCAGAGTGGAAAACAGTAAAGCATTGGGCTGTACTGTCTGTCTATCTGTTGCATCCATCCCAAGCATTTCTTGTGTGATGAACTTATCTGGTCTTGGCAGCCACCACTGTCAGTGGCAGATGACACTGCTCCCCATTTCGGGGGTCAAAGTGCCCAAAAACCCCAATTTTGGGGGCGTGAATAGGCATTTCCCAGCCAAACATGCAAAATATTTAAACTTTCATATTACAAAAACTACTCAATTGATTCCAACCAAATTTTGTCAGATTATGAAGACTTCCAAGTACTCTTAGCAGATGGTCCCAAAATGTGCCCCACGAACCCAAGATTGTGGACGGCTGCAGTAGTTTTTTTATATGAAAGTTTGAATGTTTTGCTTGTTTGGCTGTGAAATGCCTATTCAGGCCCCAAAAATCGGGGTTTGGGGGCAATTTGACCCCCTAAATGAGGAGCAGTATCAACGCAACCTCCAAAAGGCACATCCTTGCGTGGAAACACGTCATATGACGTATAGATCGTTAAAATCGGTTCACTGGCATGACCTGTGTGTGTGACTAAGAAACCAAAAAAAGAAAGACAAAGAACCCGAACAGTGGAACCCGAACAGTGGCAAACTGGGTATTTGCCCAGACCACCCACGTTGTGGCATTGAGATGTGGTTTTGCATGGTGGGTGGCCTTTGGGTGGTAGTTCTTACTTTCAAGTTTGATCAAAATCGGCTCAGTGGTTACCGAGATTTTAGGAGTCAAAATCTGGGTTGCTGCATTACTTTGGCCAGTGGCTTATGCAGCCCTGTACTACTGTACAGGCGTGAAAACTGATCACAGTTTATCTAATGTTGTATAAGCCAAAGCTCTAAAACACCAAACACATATAGGTTAAAGATTTAAATCTGGTATAGACAGGTTTAAATGTTATAGCGCGTGTGTTTCGTGATATAATTTAGCAATTATTTGTAATTTTTGGTGTTCTAGAGCTTTGGCATATACAACATTAGATAAACTGCGATAAGTTTTTTCTATATGATGTTAAATAGTTGTATATTTCGTGAAGAGTTGCTTTGATTGTTGCAGGCAAGTTTCATGCAGTATCTAACTATGATGGTGTGCCTCCACCAATTGGCAGTCGAACTGTACTGACCTTTGAGAAGGGCAGTATTATTGACGTAATTAAAGAAGAGGGAGATTTCTATGAAGTAAGTAATGCAGGGCTAGTAGACTACTGATGATGTTTTATTTATAGGTCAGTTTTGTGGCTTTCTTTTTACTCACCAATTTGTATGTAGTAGATTGGTTTAATAATGTTTTGCAACTAATTTTTTAATTCCTAATCTTCAGCATGCTCTAACGCAGATAGGGGAAATTATTGCAGATATATGTTACGTAGGTGTAATTTTTTTACGTAGTTTGTAGTTTTTTGGGGAACTCTCCTCAGTTTTTTAGAGGGGGGGGACAAAAGTCTGAAAGTTTACAGTGGTTTCCTAAACTCCACATTTCAAAGAAGATTTTAAGAGTTTGCTTCAAGCTATTTGGCTGGGAGAAAAGGACAGTTTCACAAGATGATGCAGGAATTGGTAGTTGTTGCAATAAGTAGCTGACATGTCAAATAGCATTTTATGTACATAAGTAACAGCAGTAATTTTTATATTGTGTTGGGTGTACTTCCAGGTGTTTTTTGCATTACTCTGTTGTTTGTTTGTGTTTTTTAGGGTCAGATAAATGGTCGAGTAGGTTTCTTTCCAAAGAATTTTGTCCAGAGAAGACCGGTGGGTGTGCTGTATTGCATTTAATTTAGCATGTTTGTGAGAATGCAGTGTGAAAAATGATGTGTGTGTGTGCTTTATGTTGTCACACGTGGATTAAAGTACATCTGTGTCTTTTGCAGCATTTTGACAGTGGCAGTGTCGTTAATGCTCATGATGTCTTAGAATGAATGAAGGCTGAAAATTTGTAGTTTTTTTTATAAACAAACTTCCATTTATGTTGCCTTTATTATATTAGAGTAACGAGCATAAGTAGTTGTTACTTGCAGCAACGTGTAGCTTCATATGAGACAACTTCGTGGGAATGCCGTCGCGGCTCAGTTCCAAATCCTTCACCGGCCTCACCAGCCATTAGCTCACCAGTTTTAATGCCTGCAAGAAATTCATTTCATAGTACTGCCGACCCCTTAAACTCATTTCCGTGGTATGTTGGCCAACTGTCTGCATGCACTGGCTGATTTTCATTTTAAGTTCTTTTTGTTGCATGCTGTTCGGTGTATACTTGCTTGTTTAAGTTTATTTCTGTGTTATGTAGAACAAGTGTAGATATGAACTAAATACACTCAATTGAGTGTGATTCCAATTGCATGCTGCATGCTTCTTATATTTTCGTTTGCCTCTATTCATGACTGTTGTTTAATCACGGAATGATGCCGCTAATAGTTGTTTTTTGAGAGCTTTTATGTTTAGAACTGATTAAAGTTTAGAATTAATTTAAAATTGAACATATTTTTGGGCAAAAGATACCAGATTTCATCAGTAAGAATTTATGTTACACATGAATGGTGGAAAATACAGCAAGTTTCAGAAAAATTCAGTTTTCGAATCATAGAAAATGGGATCAGTTATGTATGTTGGTAGAGCATTTGTTAGTTGCTGACCAAATGTAACCAGCCCCTTACAGTTCAGTATGTAATGTGGCATATTATGCAGAACTGTAACGATATGAAATTTGCTTAGATTAATACACAGTCCATTGATTGACTACAATTTATTCAGGGGGTCTCTGACCATTCTGTATTCTGTTATTTTATGGTAAATCATTACTCTTATGGTGCATTATAACCTACATTGTGTCGATAAGTGCCACATTAACTTATAACCACTTAATGAACTGTTCATGACTGCATAAATATAAATAAATATAAATAGTAACAGCTTTTTTCAGGGATACTGATACATAACCATAAGCCTGTTAGTGACAAAGCTTTTGAAGGTGACAGGAAGTTTGGAGTTATGGTTAGGCTGAGTTTGCTTGAAGTACTGTGGAATGCTTTATATCAAGGTATGTAACTTTCAGTCAGGTGCACAATGCACTCTGCTGCAGTTACCATGGCACTTGTCCATTTCAGTTTCTTGTGCTGACACACACACACACACACACACACACGCACGCGCATACACACACACACACACACACTGTCTGTCTGTCGATCTCGATGATTTTTCAGCTTTCTTCAATCCCGGCCACCCTTGCCTGTCTTTGCCTCTTCTTTCGAGTTCCACATTGTTTTCTCTTTTTCTGTAAAATTTATTGAGTATGTTAAATCTCTTTCTTCCTCTTGCTGGTTTTCCAATCATTTTACCTTCCAAGATATCCTTCAGAAAGCCATCATGTGCAAGCCAGCTATGTTCTGTATCAAGATACTTTTAGTTTCATTTACTTTTTGCTGTACATCTGCATTTTTCACATTATCATTTCAGACTGTATGGTATGCTGAAATGCCATGTGTAAGCCGTGCTTGCATACTTGACTGCTCGTGCTGGTCTTCACCATGTCTCCAAAATGACATTATTTGTCTAGTTTTAGATTAAATGCTACTTTCTTCTGCATGCCAGTTAGTCGCTGACTGTCGCAGATCGGCGATTTGTGGGATGTGTTGCAGCAGCGTTCCGCTACTCCGCAGAAATGGTACTTGGAAGTTGAAACTTCTGAGGCTGGTGTATCTATGGTGTCACCAGTGAATAATCCCTCAAATGCACTTACGGATGATAATATTGAAACTCGTGTGTGGTAATTGTTGTGCATGTTTTTGTTGCAAACTTTCTACACTTTGCATGATGATTAATCATTTTTACAGTCATCAATCTGTTATGTCAAGCATGGTGCATGGTATTTAAATTTGTATACAGTCGCTCATTGATAATTTTTATGCAGATTTTATCTGTGTTGTTAGGCTTTCAGACAGTATGTGAGTCAACAGCACAATTAATTGCTGAAATTAACGTAACTGATTCACTGCGTGATGCATTGTATGCAAGTGCAGTATCACATTTTCAACTGCTTGCTCGCATATCCAATTATAGCATAAAATGTCATGTAAAGTGTGCATTTAAAACAACAGCAAAATGCTGGCAAACACAGCATGTTCTGTGTGATGTAATGGCTACTGAGTTGAGGTAATGCATCATCTAACAAAGTGATATGGACCTGTAAAGTAATTTGTTAATGTTGTAACTTTTACTTTTATAATAAGTGTTACGTTAAAGACATTATTGTCCCACCTCACTTTTGCCTTTTGATTACATTGAGACGGTCATTTATATTTTACTTTTTATGTACAAGGTGAACTATTAAAAACTGCTCGTTATTCTGTACATACAATTCTAGATGGTTAAGTGAAGTAGATTTTGTCATTATATTCAGATTATATATAAAACTTGGATGCAGATTTTTGCATTGGCTTAAAATGTGTTTTTTTTAAATTAGTGCAGTTAATTGTAATATACCCATTGTTCTGCTAGAATTTATGTTCATTATCATACGTACACGTGAAATTTTTTGATTTACTAGGTATGTTGGTAGCATGGAGCGACAGGAGGCTGTTACTTGTATGCAAAACTTACCAGAAAATGTATTCCTAGTTCGTAATACTGAAGCACGATATGCACTTTCTTTGAAGTAAGTCCACACGTGTTTGTTTGTTCACATTGTTGTAACAGAGCTGAACTGAACTGGCAGTTTGCAGTTGTGAGCATGTTCAGAGCTAGTATAATGCACTTTATACATGCTGTGTTTACAGGGCTCAAGAAGTTGTTTTGGTTTATTACATATTTATCATAATGTGACTAGAATTAAAGACTACTATGTATAATAACACTGGCAATCTTTATTGCCTAGGCGAAAAAAATAATCTAATTTATAATGTGCACAGTATTGGTGGGGCAGGGAACATATTAACTGCTATCACCTGTGTCCACAAGAATAGCCAATGGCCCCTACATATAGGGGTTACCTGCATAATAAGCGGGGCTTTTGCCCCAACAAATCAACAGCCACCAATCAATTACCCTTGCTCAAGGTTAAGAGCAGAAGCTTCAGCATCAGTACGGGAGGAAGACTGAACTTGGCAACGTGAACAGCTGCAGTGCTGGCAGGTAAGGACATAATAATAATACTTCCTTTAATTCCATCAAGTCACAACGCTCGACACACAGACTAAGCCTACGTCTGTCATGCACGACAGCTGTACATGAGCTATGCCTAGGCTGCCACGCAGGACAGCCAATGGTGCTTGACCAGCGCTGGGCGGCCGCCGACTCAGATCTAGGCCAACCGACCTAGATTCTGAGCCCGCCTGAAG
>Ga0209782_1000991_pt1 | contig 14004 bp, 12 predicted proteins | sample WorMetmaBAHAMAS1_FD_187390 | JGI IMG/M metagenome (GOLD analysis project Ga0209782, IMG submission 187390) | Marine gutless worms symbiont microbial communities from Max Planck institute for Marine Microbiology, Germany - Inanidrilus... | ecosystem: Host-associated > Annelida > Digestive system...
GTAACTATTCAGGCCCCCTTGCCAAAGCGAGAGCTACCTGTGTAGCCTAATCCCATGCCTGAACCGCACGCCTCAAGCCGTTCTCCGGAAAGCCCCGTCCAGGAGTGTGGACGGCTGCGTGCACTGGTTGTGGAGCAAGCCGCGCCGATCGAGCAACTGCGCGAGCGCATCCAGGAACTAGAAGCACGCCTGGCCCAGGATAGCCACAACTCCAGCAAGCCGCCCTCCTCGGACCCACCGTTCCGGAAACCACCGCCGCGCTCGCAACTCCAGCCGGGAGGTCAAGCGGGTCGCCGCGGCGTTACCCGCCGCTTGGTCGAGGACCCTGACCAGCGTGTCATCATCCCGCTGACCGGCACTTGTGCGTGCAGGCGTTGCTGTGCGGAGATTGGCGCTGAGGTGCCCTGCCGGAGCGCCGCCAAGTGGTCGAGGCCAAGTGGTCGAGGTGGTGATCCAACGCGCCGTCCCCGGCGTCCCAGCACCCGCCGGGCGCGTCAAGCGATCCCCCGCCTACACAACCTCATCGACCGCTTGCGGGAACACCGCGATGAGGTCCTGCGCTTCATCACCGATCTGCGCGTCCCCTTCGACAATAATCAGGCCGAACGCAACCTCCGTATGCCCAACTCAAGCAGAAGGTTTCCGGTTGTTTCCGCTCCGAGACCAGGGTCGACGCCTTCGCCGTGATCCGCTCCTACCTCTCAACGCTGCGCAAACAATCCGCCAATCTTTTTCAGTCTCTCGTCCCGACATTCCAGAGGAGCCCTCCGATGCCTCGCATGGGATAGCTGAATAGTTACCTAAAATCTAGAATCAAGTAACGAGAAAAACGGTGGCAATCGGAATGATTACCGATGAATCCATCTACCCTAATCACTTCAAAAATTACCACTACCGAAAAATGCAGGCGGGGACGTCTGCGCTACTTCGCAGAATCCATATGCGACGGCTATGCCGTTCTTACCAAAGGTTATTACTGAACAGGGGAGAGAACAGTGCAGATCGGAATAATTGGTCTCGGTCGGATGGGTGCCAACATGGCGACCCGCCTCATGCGCGACGGCCACCGGTGCATCGTCTACAACCGCAGTGCTCAGGCGATCCGGAAGCTGACCGATGTCAGTGCAACCAGGACCCGCGACCTGACCGACCTCTGTACCAAGCTGGCCCGGCCGCGGGCCGTTTGGATCATGGTTCCGGCGGCGGCGGTGGACTCGGTCATCGACGCTCTTTTGCCCGGCCTGGAAGCGGGCGACATTATTGTCGACGGCGGCAACTCTCACTATAAGGAGGCGCTCCGACGTGCCGAGCGGCTCACCGATGCCGGCATTTACTTCCTGGACTGCGGCACCAGCGGTGGGGTCTGGGGCCTGGAGCGCGGGTATTGCCTGATGATCGGTGGTGATGCGCAGGCGGTCCGCCGGCTCGATCCCATCTTTAAGACCTTGGCCCCCGGGCCCGGCGATCTCGAGCGCACCGCTGGCCGCAGCGAAGACTATGATCCGGCAGAGCAGGGCTATCTGCACTGCGGTCCGAGCGGCGCCGGCCATTTCGTGAAGATGGTCCACAATGGAATCGAATACGCCTTGATGGCCGCCTATGCGGAGGGCCTGAATCTCCTCAGGCATGCCGGGGTCGGCCGCGATGCCCAGGCAATCGACGCGGAGACGACCCCCCTCGGCAATCCAGAGCATTACCGGTACACCATCGACATACCCCGGGTCGCGGAGGTCTGGCGCCGAGGGAGTGTGGTGGCCTCCTGGTTGCTGGATCTCACCGCCAACGCGCTGCACCAAGACCCGGAGCTTAGCCGGTTCGAGGGCCGGGTGTCCGATTCGGGCGAGGGTCGGTGGGCCTGTATGGCGGCGATTGAGACCGGCTCGCCGGCCCCCCTGTTGACCACAGCCCTCTATGAGCGCTTCGGCTCTCGCGGGGAAGCGGATTTTGCCAATCGGATCCTGTCGGCCATGCGCTACCAATTCGGCGACCATGGCGAGAATCAGAACTGACGGTATCCAGGTCCTTTTTCATATCCCTATCGTTAGAGGAAAAGGCTGCCTTTGATGCATGTTCGGGGCGCGCTTCAAGGAGGCGCCCGGCCGGTTTTTTTAGCCGCACATAAACGCAAATGGACGCAAATTGAATCGGTCCCGATTTGCGTAAATTCGCGTTCATTTGCGGCAAAAATAATTCCCATGGGAGTGCGTCACTACTCTCCTACTGATAACCTCGACTCGGCAGTATCCTCCTAAGAAAAAGCCAAACAGAGATCATCGGTGCTTCCATCGGTGCTTCAGCACTGCCGTGCTAACCGAGAACCCGAGGAGGTGTCTTGTGTCCCTGACGCAGTCCAACTACACCCAGGCCCCGCCGGCGTCGCCGAACGTCATGGTTATCTTCGGTGCCGGGGGAGATCTGACCAGGCGCAAGCTGATCCCAGCGTTGTTTCATCTCTGCGACGCCGGTCTGCTGCCGGACAATTTCGCGGTGCTCGGAGTCGGCCGCCGGGATGTGGATGACGATTCCTTCCGAGACCTGATGGCCGAGCACATCCGGGATTACGTCGGCGCCGCGTTCGACCAGTCGGTTTGGGAGCGCCTGGTGGAGCGTCTCCATTACATGAAGATCGACATTCTTGATGGCGCCGATTACGAACGTCTGCGCGCCCGCCTGGAGGAACTCGATACCCGGCGAGGGACCGAGGGTAGTTACCTGTTCTACACGGCAATCCCCCCCAGTCTCTTTACGCAGGTGACCGGTTGCCTGGGCGCGGCCGGCCTACTGCGGGAGACCGAGAGCAACTGGCGGCGCGTCGTCGTCGAGAAGCCTTTCGGGCAGGATCTGGAATCCGCGGCGGCCCTCAATCGCGAGCTGCACCTCAATATGGATGAGGGGCAAATCTATCGCATCGATCACTACCTGGGCAAGGAGACGGTGCAGAACATCGTAGTGTTCCGCTTCGCCAACGGTTTCATCGAGCCCTTGTGGAACCGCCATCACATCGACCATGTGCAGCTCACAGTGGCCGAGTCCATCGGCGTCGAGCTCGGGGTACCTATTACGAAGAGGCGGGTGCCCTACGGGATATGATCCAGAAAACCACCTGCTGGTGCTGCTCGGATTTATCGCCATGGAGCCGCCGAACTCGTTCGAGTCCAATGCCATGCGTGACGAGGTCAACAAGGTGCTCGACGCCATCGAGCCTTTGTCGTCGGAGGATGTGTTGAAGCATGCCGTGCGCGGGCAGTACGGCGACGGCACCATGCCCGGCGGTGAGAAGGTGAGGGCCTATCGCTCATCCCCGGGGGTCGATCCCCGATCCTCTACCGAGACCTCCGCCGCGCTCAAGCTCACCATGGACAACTGGCGTTGGGCCGGAGTGCCCTTTTATCTGCGCACCGGCAAGCAGTTGGCCGGCCAGTGCACGGAGATCGCAATCCAATTCAAGAAGGCGCCGACGGTTATCTTCAAGGATACGGATGTAGAGCGCATCGATCCCAACATGCTGGTACTGCGCATCCAACCCGCCGAGGGTATCCACATGAGCTTCGGCGCCAAGGTGCCCGGTCCGAGTATGGGGATCGGCGCCGTGAACACGGATTTCTGCTATGAGAACTACTTCGGCAACAAGCCGGCAACCGGCTACGAGACCCTGATCTACGACTGTATGCACGGTGATGCGACCCTGTATAAGTACTCCGACACGGTCGAGAAAGGGTTGGGAAATCGTGCAATCGGTTATGGATGTCTGGGCCGCGCTCCCGCCGCGGGACTTTCCGAACTATGCCGCCGGGACCTGGGGGGCCCCCGACTGCCGACAGTCTACTTAAGAATGGAGGTCGCCGGTGGCGCAGGATCAAGGACACCGGCTAAGTGATGTGAGTGATCCGCTCTCATTCCTTCTGCCACTGCAGAGCACGCCGGTAGAGCCGGTTCCGGTTGCCGCCGGTTATACGAGCGGCGAGTGCGGCGGCTTGTTTGAGGGGGAGGGCATCGGACAAAATGGCGAGGACGCGCTCCTCTTCCGGTTCACGGACGGCCCCGCCGATTTGGCGGTTGCCTTCCACCAGGATGACGAGCTCTCCGAGCCGTTGTTTCGGATCGTCACGCAGGCGCTCGGCAAGTGCGCCGAGAGGGGCGTCTATGAAGGTCTCGAAGTGTTTTGTGAGCTCTCGGGCCAGAATGGCGCGCCTCCCGGCGCCCAGTACCGGGCTCATGTCCGCAAGTGACATGGCGGCACGATTGCCAGATTCATAGAAGACTAGGGTCCCCGGCTCGGCAATCAGGGTGGTCAACCACGCGCGACGCTTGGCGGAAGTACGGGGCGGGAAACCGAGAAACAGGAAGCGATCACAGGGCAGACCGGAAGCGGAGAGAGCGCAGATCGCCGCATTGGAGCCGGGTATGGGTACCACCTTGAAGCCTTGCTGCCGCGCTGCGCGAACCAGCACGAAGCCGGGATCGCTGATCAAGGGTGTACCCGCATCCGAGACCAGGGCAATGTCCCGGCCCCGCGAGAGCGACGCGAGCAGATGCTCGACCGCTTGCGCCTCGTTATGATCGTGGTAGGACCAGAGCTTTGCCTTGATACCGAAATGCGTCAGCAGACGGCGGGTGTGACGCGTATCTTCGGCGGCGATCAGGTCGACCTGGGCGAGCACCCGGCGGGCACGATCGGTAATATCTTCCAGATTACCGATAGGCGTTGCCACTATATAAAGTGTGTTAAAGTTATCGGGCATTCGATTTCTTCCACCATCATCCGGACCAGCGTCAAGAACCAAAGATGTCTCATAAAATCGACTTGACTGCCGTTACCCGCATCTCCACCCTGTTCCTGCTCGGTGCTCTTGTCGTCTCTTTCAGCGGCTGCGCCGGTCGGCGGATGGACGACGACCCCGTCGGGCCCAGCCGATTGGTCACGGGCAACTACCGGGGTAACGAGACTTTAGCCGTACTACTCCCCAGGTCTGGCCGCTTCGCCCAAGCCGCCGAGGTTGTGCACGCCGGGATTATCGCCGCCCAGGCCGCGGATCCGCAAGAGAAGTTCGGCCGCTTCGCCCAAGCCGCCGAGGTTGTGCGCGCCGGGATTGTCGCCGCCCAGGCCGCGGATCTGCAAGAGAAACGGCCTAGACTACGCTTCTACGACAGCACCTCCCGCCCGATCGATATGCTGGTGTGGCAAGCTGCCACAGACGGTGCGAGCTTGGCGATCGGTCCGCTGCAGAAGCCGATGGTGGCCAAGCTCGGGCGCTCGACCGCGCTGCCGATCCCGGTCCTCGCCCTGAACCGGGCAGTTACCGTCAGGTCACCCAACCTCTACCAGTTCTCCCTCGCGCCGGAAGACGAGGCTGCCGAAGTAGCCGCCAATGCCTGGGGTAAGGGACATCTCAGGGCTGTGATCCTGTACCCGAAGAATAGGTGGGGAACCCGGGTTTCCCATGCGTTTTACCGGAGCTGGAAAGTCCGCGGTGGAAGCGTTGTCGCGCTCCAGGCATTCGACCCGTCGGCCACGCACTTCGCGGGTATGATTAGAAAACTATCCAAGCAAGCCGCAGGTGCGGACTTCGTATTTTTGGTCGCCAACGCGGAGTTGGCACGCCGGGTTTGGCCTCTGATCCGAAATAAGATCGGCGGTACGGTGCCGGTTTATGCGACTTCCCACGTCTATAGCGGGCGCCTCAATCCTGAGCGCGACAGGCATTTGCTGGGACTGAATTTCGTCGAGATCCCCTGGCTCGTGGAACCGATTCGGGATGACGCCGTGTCTCCCGCCGGTCTGAACGGGAAGCTGCCGCGGCTTTACGCCATGGGGGTCGATGCCTATCGCCTCGCCTCGCGGCTGGAGTGGCTATCCGGTAACCCGCGGGCACGCGTGCAGGGGAAGACCGGTATCCTCAGCATGGACTCCCTACGTCGGATCCATCGCAAGTTGGCCCTGGCCCGTATCAATGCCGCCAGCCCGACCAAGCTCGTGCCTATCAAGTAGAGGAGAGGAGACTGGAGGACCGCGCATCCGGCGGTGACGATCACATCGACCAGATCCGGAATACATTCAATGTGGAATGACCTGCGAAATCGCACCTTGCGGCCGATCCGAACGCTGCATGGGCGAGCATTGAAGGCAGTACTGATCCTCGGTCTCATCGTCCCCTTAGTGCAGGGATGCGGTGCTGTCCTGGTCGGGGGCGTTGCGGCGACGGGAGCCGCGATACTCCATGACCGGCGCAATTCGCGCACCATACTGGAAGACGAGCGCACCGAACACTTGGCGAGACGCCTGTTGAGAGGCAACCCCGACATCAAGGCCCACAGCCGCATCGCTATCACGAGCTATAACCATCTGGTGCTTCTCACCGGACAGGCCGAGACCCAATCCATCAGCGACTGCTTCGCCCGCAAGGTGGCCCGTCTACCGAAGGTGAAAAAGGTGGTCAACGAGATCACGATCGGACCGCCGGTGGGATTTGCACGTTCGAGTGAGGATGCCCTGATTACCTCCCGGGTCAAGTTCGCGCTGACTAAGGTCGGCCTCCCCGGTTTCGACGCGACCCGAGTCAAAGTCGTTACCGAGGCCAGTGACGTATTCCTCATGGGTCTGGTGCGCCCCGGGGAGGGGAACGCGGCGGCGGAGAAGGCCCGCTATGTGCCCGGCGTAACCAAAGTCGTCAAGCTCTTTGAGTACATTCAGCCCTAGTACCCCGTTTCACCATTTTCACTCTCAGAGCCTCCCCAAATGCACTCCGGCAAGGCACCGCGCGCCGGGAATGCCCTCACTCTGATTGCCACGCGCGGTAACGCTCGGGCGCGTTTGGTTTGGGGGCTCCCTGCGGGCGCGACCAGAAGCGGCCAACGGCGTTGTTGCGCGAGCTGGAAAGAGGGCTCGCTATTCCTGCGCTCGCGCGCCTCGCATCTGACCGCTTTCGCCGCGCTGAGCATGCAAAATAGGGTAGGGTCTGGATAACTTTAGCATCTCCAGGGTATGCTAAGGTTATGTTATGCAAGGAAAAGCATGTATTTCAGGCGTTCATATATTTCGGAAGCTAAATTCAGAGCAATTATACGCTTACGCTTTCGCGCTCGATTTTCCGGCCTCGAAAATCGCCGAGCTGAGTGGAGCCGCCCGGCGATTAATCAGCTATTCATGAAGTTACGAATCGGGATCGCCCAGGTTTGTGACGCTTCATCACCTCTATCGGGTGAGGTTGAAGTCGAAGAATCTTATTTTGGCGCACGCCGCGTTCGCGGGAAAAGGGTCGCGGAGCGGGCGGTAAAACGATCGTCTTCGGAATTCTGGAACGCCACGGGAAAGTTACACGGAAATCGCCCCTGACGCCTCCAAGAAGCAGCGACAGAGAGCGATCCGGGGCTGGAAGCAGCACCCACTCGGACGGCTGGAGAGGCTACACCGGGCTGGTGGACATGGGCTACAAAAAGCATTTCCGAGTGCATCATGGCGAGAATGTATTTGCCCGCGGTAATTGCCATATCAATAGCATTGAGTCATTCTGGTCATATGCCAAACGGAGGCGTGCAAAGTTCAATGTGTTCCCCGACAAACGTTCCTTTTACACCTCTCCGTCAACTCTTAATAACCAGACCCCTATAAAATTACCGTGGGGTGATTTTCTAGTAACTCATGTCTTTTTAGACAGCCTCTTAGGTTCCTGATGCAGGGAAAACTGATCTACCAAGGTCGTACGTCCCTCAGCGCACGATGCTGCGGGACCGATCGGCGACGAAATCCGCAAGCTGGTCCGCCCGGGCATTGCCCAGCGCCCGCATTGCTGTTACAGCGTCTTCCAGCTTGCGGTCGGACATGTAGAGAAACCGATAGGCGTTCTTGAGCTGCCGGATGGTGTCCGCATCGATTTCCCGGCGCCGCAACCCCTCGGTGTTGATGCCCCGGGGCTGGGCCGGATGGCCGCCGATGATCACATAGGGGGGAACATCCTTGAGGACGAGTGAACCTCCGGCGCAGAAGCTGTGGGTCCCGATCCGGCAGAACTGGTGGACGATGGCGAAGCCCCCGAGGATGGCCCAATCTTGCACCTCGACATGGCCGGCAAGGGAGGCCGCGTTGGCCATGATCACCTGGTCGCCGATACGACAATCGTGGGCGACATGGCTGTAGGCCATGAAGAGGTTATCGCTGCCGATGCGGGTTTCTCCCGCGTCCTGCATCGTGCCCCGGTGCAGGGTTGCGTACTCGCGGATCACATTGCGGTCGCCGATCGTAAGGAAGGTCCCTTCACCCTCGTATTTTTTGTCCTGGGGGTCCTCGCCTACCGAGGCGAACTGGAAGATCCGATTGTCGATTCCGATGCGCGTCGGTCCGCGGATCACCACATGGGGGCCGATGTTGGTGCGGGTCCCCACCCGGACCCGCGGACCGATGACAGTATAGGGCCCTACCGTGACGTCGGAATCCAACTCGGCGGTCGCATCGATGACCGCAGTGGGGTGAATCGCGCTCAAAAGTCCCGGGCCGTACACATGATGTCAGCGGTAGCGGCAATTTCCCCATCCACATGGGCCTTGCCGCTGAAGCGCCAGATTCCCTGACGTACCTTGTTGAGATGCACTTCAAGGGTCAGCCGGTCACCGGGTCCTACCGTGCGTTTAAAGCGCGCCTTGTCGACTCCTGCAAGGTAATACAGGCCTTTCTTCTCTTCCTCGTCCGGAAGTGACTCCATGGCGAGCAGACCGGTCGCCTGGGCTAGGGCCTCGATGACCAGGACCCCCGGCATAACCGGTCGCGTCGGGAAATGACCGGTGAAAAAGGGCTCGTTGTAGGTCACGTTCTTATACGCAACCAGATGTTGATTCTCTTTGTAATCAACCACGCGGTCGATCAACAGAAAAGGATAGCGGTGCGGCAACAGGCTCAACACCTTGTGGATATCCATTGTGCTCAATACTACCACCTCCCACATTCCCGGAGACCGGCTGCTGTCCGTAGATCGGGGCAGATACCGACCCCAATTTTATTCAGGCCTCTGTCGCAGCTAGGTATTGGTTTGATCTCGTTTTCCTTCCAAATCCTTCAAGCGTTGGACAAACTCGTCGAGGTGCCGGAGCCTGGCCACGTTGCGTCGCCACTGCGCACTCGGCATGGCCGGAATTCCGCTGCTGTAAAGCCCCGGCTCGGTCAGAGAGCGGCTAACTGAGGTCGTCCCGGTAAAGTGGACATTGTCCCCGATCGTGAGGTGCCCCGCCATACTTACAGCCCCGCCAATGCTGCAATTGCGGCCGATCTTGGTGGAGCCGGAGATCCCGGAGCAGGCCGCCATCGCGGTGTTTTCACCGATGCTGCAGTTGTGTCCGATCTGGATGAGGTTATCCAGCTTCGCCCCGTCGGCAATCACCGTATCCTCGAGGGCACCCCGATCAACCGTGGTGTTGGCCCCGATCTCCACATCATCGCCGAGCCGCACCCTCCCCAGCTGCGGGATGCGCACCCATCGTTCACCGTCCTTCGCAAAACCGAAACCCTCACGGCCGATGACCGCACCGGGATGTATCAACACCCGCTTCCCGACCTGGGTCTCTGCGCATAAGGTAACCCGCGCGACCAACCGGCTATCCTCGTCGATACGGCACCCATGCCCGACAATGCTACCCGGTCCCACAAAGACCCGCGGTCCGATTTCCGCACCTTCCTCCACCACGGCCATGGCGCCGATCCAGGCGGACGAACTGACGCGGGCGTCCGGAGCCACGACCGCGCTGGGATGGCGGCCACCGGTCACGGCGGGTTCGGGATGCAGCAGCCGCGCCGCCCGGGCGTAGGTGAGATAAGGATTCGCGCTCACCAGAACCGCGACCGGACAGAGCCCTACGTCCGGTTCCGCCAGGATCACCGCTGCCGCGCGGGTCGTACTCAGCGCGGCCCGATGCTTACGAGCTCCGAAGAAGCATAAACTGACGTCGTTGGCCCGGGCGAGGGTCTCGACCCGATGTACGTACCGCTTACCATCCCCGCGCAGCTCGACGCCGAGATGATCCGCCAATTCCTGAAGCCTGATCATCGCCACCACCTCTGAAAAGCTCGCAAGGCCCTACCTGGTCTCGAATTTCTCCCGCAAACGCCCGATGACCTGGTCGGAGATATCGATGCGTTTGCTGACATAGACCAGACCTTCGCTGAGGATCAGATCAATATTTTCTTCGCGCGCCAACTCCGCGACTACCTCTTCGACTTGTTTGACCAGCTTGGTGCGCAGCTCGTTTTGGCGCAGGGAAAGATCCTCGTGAAATTCGGCTTGGGCGTACTTGATCTTACGGTCCCGGTTGCGGATGTCGGTCTTGAGGCGCTGCAGCTCTTCTGGTCTCATTTCCGCCGCATTGCGCTCGAGCTTTTGCTGCAATTCGGCAAGGTGTTTTTTCTGCTCGGCAAGCTTCTGCTCCCGATCACCGACCTCCTTTTTCAGCTGCGCGCGCGCTGCCTCATATTGAGGAGACTGCTCGACGATGCGGGTGGGGTCGATTACCGCGATTACATAGTCGGCAGCGGGTAGCGTGGCCCCCGATATACAGAGACCGAGACCGACCAGGATCCTGACAAGTCTGTTCACTTGGTCGCCACCTCCGGTCAGAACGTGTATCCGATGTTGAATTGGAACACCTGCGTCTTATCCCCGGTCTTGTCGTTGAAGGGATAGGCGATACTGGTCGACAGGGCACCCACGGGCGATAACCAGGTCAGGGACAGACCGGCGGAATAGCGGATGTCGCTCAGATCGAACTCCGTGGGCGTCACGAGTTTCACGCCGGAGTTCGTCGAATCACTCGTAGTCCACACATTGCCGAAATCGAAAAAAAACCCGAAGCGCAAGGTCTTGGCAAGTTCGCCCTCGCCGGGCGGGGGTGCGAAGACCTCTATGCCGCCGACGATCTTTATGTTACCACCCGATGGATTCTCATCAGAGTCGGTTTCCCGTGGGCCCAGTGTGTTTTCCTTCCAGCCCCTGACTGATCCCGGGCCACCGGCGAAAAAGTTCTCAAAGAATGGAAGGGTCTTGGTACTACCGAGCCCTTTTCCATACCCCAGATTCGTATTCAGGGATAAGACGAGGTTCCGGAGTAAAGAAACGTATCGGCGATGCTTATAAGTCAACCGGAAGAACTGCAGATCGCTGCCCGGCACCGATACCTCCGCCCGGAAGGATTGGAAGCTGCCCTTGGTGGGGAAGACCGCCTGGTCGCGCGAGTCGTTCGTATAGCTCGCAGCCAACAGAAAATCGTTGAAGCGAGTACCGTAATCGGTTTCGAAGCACTGGGCCAACCGCGAATTCCCCGCAGTAAATTCAGTGTACCGGTAACGGATTCCCAACCCCGCGCGGCTGGTGTCCGTGATCGGCAGACTAAAGTTCATGCCGGCGATCCCCACATCCGTGAGATAATCGACGCTGTTCAATTTCTCGAAATCCGTTTCCCGGTAGGAGAGATTGAACCCCCGACTGATACCGTCTATCGTAAAATAGGGGTTGGTATAGGCGAGACGGTAATTGCGGTTGGAGCGGCTGTTGTTGAAGGCGAGGGAAACTTTTTTACCGGTCCCCAGGAAGTTGTTCTGGGTGATGCTAGCGTTGAAGATAATGCCCTGGGACTGCGAGTAGCCGATACCGGCGAGGAGACTTGCCGAGTCTTTTTCAACCACCGATATGTTTACGTCTACCTCGTCCGCCGAACCGAGGACCGCCGGTGTCTCGACATTCACCTCCTTGAAATAACCCAACCGTTGGAGGCGCTCTCGGGATTGCCTGACCCGCGCCGTCGAGAACCAGGCCGCTTCCAGTTGGCTGATCTCGCGGCGCAATACTTCGTCGCGCGTGCGGGTATTGCCCTTGGTATTGACCCGCCGGACGTAGATGCGTTTGCCCGGATCCACGAAAAAGGTCACCGTCACTTGCTTGGTCTTCTCGTCGATCTCAGGAATCATATTGACATTGGCAAAGGCGTGGCCCTCGTCGGCCAGCTTCTTAGAGATACGCTCCGTGCTTTCGGTAATGACCTTGCGGGAGAAAATATCCCCGCGGCGCATGCGGATCAACGGAAAGATCTGTTCGACCGGCACCAACGGCTCTCCGGCCAGCTTCATGTCGCTGACCTTGTAGACCTCTCCCTCATCGATACCGATGGTTACATAGATGTCTTTCTTGTCGGCACTAATGGAGACCTGGGTCGACTTGATCTCGAATTTGATATATCCGCGGTCGAGATAAAAGGAGCGTAGGGTCTCCAGATCCCCACCGAGCTTCTGCTTGGAATACTGATCGTTTTTCGAATAGAAGGAATGCCATTTAGTGCGGCCGAGCTTGAACAGCTCGAGCAGTTCCTGCTCCTTGAAGTCCCGGTTACCGATGAGGTTGATTTGTTTGATGCGGGTCGTCAGACCCTCGGTGATGTCGATGGACACAACGACCCGGTTGCGTTGCAGCGGCGATACCGTGGACCGAATTTCGACCCCATACCTCCCCAGTGCATAGTATTGGCGTTCGAGCTCCCGCTCGATCCGATCCAGGAGCGAGCGGTCGAAGGTCCGGCCCTCCACGAGCCCGATGTTCTTAAGGGCGGCCTTCAGCGCCTCGGTTTCGAGAGTCTGGTTTCCCGAAATGCCGATCTCGGCGATAGCCGGCCGTTCCCGGACCCATACCACCAGTACCGTCCGTTCCCGCTCTACCCGCACATCCTCGAAGAAGCCGGTTGCGTAGAGGATGCGGATAATGCTTGCGGTGACAGCGTTCGTCGCCGTGTCCCCGATCTGGACCGGGAGATGATTGAAGACGGTACCAGCGGCAATGCGCTGCAGCCCTTCCACCCGGATATCGGAGATCCGGAACTCGGTCGCGAGCACGGATGTGGTCACTGCCGACAAGACGATAACCAGCGTCAGCCGGAGTAGCAGCCTTCCTGACCGGCCTGCGCTCGTATATGCGCTCAAATGCAACCCCCCGGTACTCGAAGCACCATATCCCCACGTGACGTTCCCCAAAGTGGGGGAAAATGATAAGCCAAGGGAGCGACGAACAAAACAGAGGAACGCCGGGCTGCAGGTTTTCAGTTACCAAGTCTGTTGTTTCCGCTACCGGCAGCAGTGTGCGAGAAATTATCCGCCAAAGCAAACGGCTGGGGCACCGAAAAGGAAACCACATGAGGGTGAACATGAGCCCAGCCAGGACCAGGAGTGAAAACACGCTGATCCAGAGCCAATTGTAGGTGATTGTTATATGGCCCAGCTTGAAGACCCCGGCCATGAACTCGGGTGTTCCAACCTCGCGGTTGGTAGGGCCGAAGATGGTCCGGACCGTCTGCTGCAGGATCAGGGGAGGGGCAGGCCAGGCCCTAGGTTGCAAGCAGCGTTTCCAACGGGCTGCCATTAAAGATAGTGGGTCATTAGCGTCCGATTAAATTCGTAATCATTGTTGTAACACGATGTGTTTTAAGGAGGATTGCCATCCTACCTGTTGATCGCTATCGCCCAGCAAGGAATGGCATTTACCCGAGCTGAGCCTCCACACTTTATTGCACATTTTGGAGGTCAATCTGTTCGAGTAAAGGCATATAAAACAAGTTATTGTGAATGCGCTACAGAAAAACCCGCAACCCCATATTTCCAACCAATTGAACCTATTCGATTTTTAAACCGAACATTAGTAATAACCGATTGAAGGCTGAGAAGATCCCTGTGTGACCCTCTTCCGATTATCCGCAGATTACTAACGAGGCTCCGCCTCAGACCGACGAGGCATGAAGACCCCAAAAGCCCCTCTCCCCCCCTGCAGACGCGCCCGAAGTGGTGGGGAAGGCTGGTGACCAAACTCATCTACGACACCATGGACGAGGACGTGGCCGAATACCTCAAAGAGAACAACCCGTCGCCCGGCGTCCGCTGGCACCAGCAACTCACCGAGAACTATGGAGTCCGGCAACTTGTGTCGCGCTGCTATGAGGTCATCGGCATGGCCAAAGATTGCGACAGTATCCGCGAGTTGCGGGAGA
>Ga0209782_1000992_pt1 | contig 14003 bp, 2 predicted proteins | sample WorMetmaBAHAMAS1_FD_187390 | JGI IMG/M metagenome (GOLD analysis project Ga0209782, IMG submission 187390) | Marine gutless worms symbiont microbial communities from Max Planck institute for Marine Microbiology, Germany - Inanidrilus... | ecosystem: Host-associated > Annelida > Digestive system >...
GAACACATTTCATTTCGATAATGAATACCATAGTCGGTCACTGTTTCTGGAAACCGTGATCTCTGACAAGTGAGCTTGATGCAGTCATCTTCCGTCAATGTACCCTGTCTCATATGGTCACAAATTGCTCCTAGTAGTCCCGTGTTTCTCTGGCCTTTATGCAAATACACGCAATTCGGTACTAGATATTTCTGATAAATCAACTGGCCAGCTGTTGTTCGCTTGGACTGCTTATTTTCTCGCCGGCCTGACAAACTGCCAGCTGTGTCATTACCTTCGTCATATACTGCTGGTCCTCCAACTGGTGGTAGCTGTGCTTGATCTCCAAGAAATAGCATTTTCTTTCCACCAAATGGTGGTAGCTCATCATTAGAATTAAGTTCGTGCTTTGGATTAAATGCCGCTGTCATCATTTCGTCCATCAGTGCAAAGCATGCTGGTGGAATTGCAAGTGCTTCTTCGATGACAAACAGCTCAATATGTTCGTGATCAATTCTGAAATCTTGAACCTTCTTACTGTCTGGTTTCATAACAGTCAACACTGACCTATGCTCATTATGCGACCATGAAAACATTGAATGCATCGTTGGACCATTGAATAAGGATGCAGCTTTTCCAGTGTACGCTGTTGCTTGTACTTTGCCTAGAAAGTGTTCACAAATCTTCAAGCTTACGGCAGTTTTTCCACTTCCCGCTCTTCCTGCTACAAATAATATCTGCTGTTGTTTATTTATGCCCAAATCAACGGCAAACTGCTGTATTGGAGTCATGTCATTGTAGTCAACAGGCGATGGTGGAGGATTGGCAATAAAACGTTTAACTTTCTCATGTGTTGAAAGTTCTTGCAACTGTTGCCAGTTACAATGTAATGGAAATGCAACGCATATTTCCGACTGCTGTAATGGTTTCTGCTCTACTATCTCTTTGAAAGCCTGTGGAGGCATAAATGATTCAAATGTAGGATATTCTGACAAATCAGACACATCATTTACAGCCGGTTGTATATCAACGTCAACATTCACAAGTTCGTCAGCGTCCTCGAACTGAGCTTTCAAGACCCCTTTGTTGTCAACTCGATCTAGATGAAGGTCTCTGTTATGCCGACTAACTAAATACATCGAGTATGCAAACTGGTTATCATGATGCCATGCTGAACCCGGTATGGCAACCTTCTTATTTATATACATTTGTGTGTACACTTTGATAAATTCTTCAAGACGTTGCAAACTATGTCTCTCATCAATTTCTGTGTGCAAATCTTTGTTGTTGAGAACTGTTTGTACCTCATGAGACAGAAAAGTTTCATCTGGTGTCCTTTCCCATGGTACGTACATTACAAGTTCATAGTATGCACGGTACAGTTGTTGCCGTTTGTCAAATTCAATGCCATAGAACGTGGTTTGAGTATCGGTTTTTCCATGCTCAACCAATTCGTAATCAATAGCAGGTGCCGTGTATAACACTGTACTTGGCCGCACGTGTTTTCGTTTACTGAACAGAGCAAATTGCCAATGGCCAGAATTCACATCACGTGATCGAAACTTTCGTTTCGTCTTCTTATCGATTATCTGCGACTTTGCAGGCTTTGAATTGATCCATCTGTGACTCACCATCTCAACAAAGTCATGAAAGCACATGCTCTTCAGTGCATCCAGTGTTAGTTTTCCACGAAGCTCATTGCCAGGTTTTGTTCGTTCACTGTATGCCATATATTCAGTCCTGTCAGACAGCTCAAGAGTGAGTTCTTCGTCATACGGAACTTGAAGATTGGCACGCTTGTAAAAGCCAACAATGTCTACATTAGTAAACGACTTCATAATATCTGGCAATTGAGCCACACGGTATGCTAATTCATTCTTACTGATGAATGCTCTGTGTGAGCAATCAGCCAACAGCAAGTGTGTCAATGTCTGACGTAAATTTGGAGGTATCAAGTCAGTTGAGCATTTTGTGATATATTCAATCATCTCGTCCAGCAGCTGCTGATGTTTGCCAGACTTAGCACAGTACTTTGCCGCATATCGCAGAGCGACCGATTTATCTATCAAAGTACTACAATCAGTATTGGAGCGAATATAACGAAGGAGATAACGATTCAAGTTAGCAACTCTGTTACAAGTTCTCCGTAAAAGAACGCGTGCTTCCATCTGCTGAGCATTTACCTGCATCATTGCAACAACAGTGTGTTTCATAAGTTGTTTTGGAAAGTCAAAACGACAGCCGTCACCGGTTACAGGATCACCACCACAAGCTGCACGTATACAGTTGTGTATACATGATACCGATGCCACATTTGCCATCTCGTGAAACTGATTTTCATGACATTCTGGATCATCAAATCGTCGCATGATTGGATGTGTTTTCAGATTAATATTACCTTTCTTGTAATTGTTTACATATTCTTTTCTATAATCCTCTAGTTGAATCACTTTGCAGTCATCGTGTCCATCAACACCAACATCTTCGCTGTAAAATGATGCCATTGAAACAGAATGTGCAAACAATACAATATATCTGCTGGCAAGTAGGCCCATCTCAATCATTTTCCATGCCTGCTCGTATTTGTGTGCTTTGATGTTTCCACATTTTAGCTCTTGTCTCACTACACGGCCATTATGGATTATGCGACCTAACAGTCCAGTGTCAAGTACATGTGGTAACTTTGCAAGAAAATGCCAATGTTGTACTCCACGAGTCTCCGTAAACTCAACACGACCCCAGTACCATCCAGAATCTGTCACGTCCATCTGCGTCCAGTCATTCACTTCCTTCTTTGGAATACCACATATCTTTGTAAAGAAAACATCCATAAGGATTTTCACTTTTCGGTATAGATATATGGCCACAAACGGTGCATACTTGTTAATCAACCGAGTGAATTCTGTCGTGTCCTTAATAAACGGCTCATTGCGGTCCATATCTTTACCATGCTCTAGTCGATAAATCAGTCGACGAACGTCAGGTGATGCACGTGGATCCAAATTTATCGTAACAAACACATTTGGAGAACCAGAATCACAGCTGATCTGAGATATGGCCAAACGTTCCTGAAACCATTTTTGGCGTGAATTTGGAAGTTGCGACATGACTGTTGTTAAGTCCGGCAGATGCGAATCTAGCAAACCAGAATCTTTATCAATGCCATCCCTGAATGCCGTTATAATGTTGGTCAGTGGAACATGTGCAACACTTGGATGTGCACTTAGGTAATAGCCAACATTTGCTCTTACTGTCTGTTCACTGAGACGGCTGTACTGGTGAGCCATGTGAATGTCGTCGTCTGCATAAGTCCATTGTAATCGTCCATCATCCATTTTGTGAGCATACAATGACTGTTTCTTCAACAAGTATCGACCCAGTTTGTAGTCGCCAAAGTCCAGCGGTGACATTTCTCCATGTGAATATAAATGCGGAAATGCTACAGAAGCCGAGCTAGAATATGTCGGTTTACGAACTGTATTGTCTGTGATTATTTCTAGCTTTCCTTCCTTGCGGATTTTTAATACATCCTTAGTTTTCAGATACAGCTCTGGGTAGCGGTCAAACGTGAATACATGTGTTTCGGAAAATCCTGACTCAGCTGTTGCATCTGTTATGCCATCGTCTTCACGTTCAACTGCTTCTTCAATCTGTCTAGTCTCAGACTCTGCATGTTCTGCCAAACCTCTGTCTACCTCTGCAAGTTCTTTGTTAGCTTCTAACGCATCTAAAGCAGCTTCATCGATTGCCAACTGATTTTGCTGTCGCATACGAATGAAATCTTTGTGATGTAGGAACAGATACCGTAACCACTGTCTTACACGGTCTGCATTAGCAACAATGTACTTTTCGCACTGCTTGACACGTCGCTCTATTATCATAAATCGAGAAGCAAGACTGGTTCTTGGCAAAGTTTTCACCCACGTAGGCACCGGATCTTGCAACAGTGATATACATTCAAGTCGTAAACGCTTGTCTGCATAATGGTTCTTCTTGATTGTCACAACAGGATGTACTGGGGAAATTACTGCTTTTTCGCCTGGGCTCAAACGTTCTAAATCTTTACCGTCTGCTGCCTTTGGGAAGTCCTTAGATATTGGTTTAACTTTATTCCAAGCTTCTTCTCTTTTTTTCCTTTCTTTTTCGTTGACACGATAAAGCTTTAAACAGTCATAACATATTTCTGAGTCTATCTGATCTCCAACTAATATTCCGGTTGAATCGCAGTTCCTGCACTCTATTATTTTCCACTCACATTCTTTAGTCACACACAGCTGCATACGTTTGTCATTGTACTGACCTTGTTCAGTATCATCTGGTGCACCCCATGTCCACTGAGTCCGAGGCTGAAGTAGCTTGCATGTCCTGTTCAGCTCATTCAGTCTTTCTTCATCATTCACAGACCACAGATATCGCCTCTCACTTGTATCTATTAATGACACATTTTCAACGACGTCCAATATTTCTGCAGATATTTTTTCAGTAGTTGTATTTGACACTGATCGCAGTAAGTTATCGTGATAAGCCTTCAACTTGTCATATAATGGATCACTCTGCTGTGGAACTGTCGTCGGAGTAAAATTCCTCTCACATTCTGCAATTAACTGAGAAAATGATTTTTTCAAGTGAATTTTCTGAGTGTGTCTATTGTTTATATCCACTGCATTTATCATCGTTGATTTGTTGTTCTTAGCAGTATCATTGTGGGGCCTATTTTCCTCACATGATCTTTTTCTGCTAAATATTCTAGCACTTCTTCGAAGGCCTGAATCAGTACTAATCACCGAGCTAACTGATGCATTGTCCGGCTCTACATTCAACTCCACACATGGATGTGATTTTGTCCGTTGTTTTGGTTTATCTGTAAAACCTGTCTTCTTTTTCTGCTGTAGTTGGTGGTCGTTTATATCAGAAACACGTTGAGCTTTGTTTGGTGATTGGGATCCAGACTGACTGTCTCTGAAAGATACTGTACGTTTCTTAGCAACACGTTCACTTCGACTAATACTGTTACTGTCTATGCTAACAAAGGAATCACCATCATATGATTTGTTGGCTGTATCATTTCCAGCAACTGTACCAACACAATTACTGCTACTTTCTACACACACAGTAACTTCTACATCATTCTCAGCTATATTAGTAGTCTGTAGTTGTTTTCTTTCTTTATACAGTGTCCTGGCTTTTAACATATCTGTCACTGCATGGCATTTGGTTTTGTGTATCTGAAGACCTCTACTATTTTTGCCAATGTATCTACATTGTTCAAAATCACACATGTACTCACATGTATATGATCTCTTTTGTGTACATTTGCCATTACTGTCATTCCTAACCTGAGAATTATCACCAGATGTAGTGTACATGACGTCTAAAACACCACTTGTACCTTCTTGACCACATGAAGTATTATTCTTATTGGAAACAGTTTTAATGCCATGACATCTCAATTTGTGCAGTGAAAGAGTTTGCACAGTTCTGTATCTGTAGTTACACTGATCATAGTCACACAAATATAAATCATTACTGTAATTGTCAACAGCTACATCATCGACAGTACAGCTTTCATTGTATGCAACTAATGTGTTATTCCGAACACATTCTTGTTTACGTAAAGGAATATTTTTAGTTGATGCAGTTTTAATACTATGACATCTTATTTTGTGCATTGAAAGAGACCTAGGATTTTTGGCTGTGTAATTACATTGATCATAGTCACACAAGTACGAATTGTTCCCGCTGTTGACAACAAGTACATTACTGGAAGTACAGGTTTCATTGTATATAACTACTGGATTGTTCAGAATCTGTACACCTGAATATTCTTGAGGAAATCTGAATGCATACTGAAATGAACAATTATGTTGAAGACTTTTCCAAGCATCATCTGATGTATTAAAGTTATGACGATTGACTCCCAATGTGTGTGCACCAAGTGGAATGGCTGGAGGTCCATTAATTCCATGAAGTACATCAAAGTGATTTGGTAGATTCAAGAGACAGATGTAACCACACCGAGATGACTCATTGAATACATACCATGATTTGTTCTGTGTATTATACGTGAAAACTGTGATGTCATAGAGCAAAGCAATTGCTGCTATATGACCTTCATCACCATATGCATGACTGTCAACAGAATGATCTGCCTGTACTAGTTCAATAGCTTGCTGCATATATAATGCATAGTCATCAACAGTTAATGACGAATCACAGTAGCTTCCAAAATTCGTCCTGAAGCGAAACAACTCAGGTATATTCTGAAAGACAGTTAGGCAGTCATCAATAATGCCTACATACTGTTCGTCATTTCCTGTCAAACAGTAAGACAAGCTGTGATATAAACAAAATCCTGATCCTCTCATTTTAAGAACTCTGTATTCTATCCCAAAACAGTCTGTAATTGTATGTGAATTTTCACACAAATTTGCACAATCCATAATATATCTTGTAAATATACTGAACTAAAAAACTGTCGAAATCGGCAATAAAAATTGAACAGTATTCTTTATGCAAAAGTGTAAATACCAGTTTGAAAATTTTACAATCAAATATCAATTTGAGTAGTATATCAAAGTATGTCCGTGTACAGATTAGTATAATTTTTTAGATATGTAATGTACTGTAACACCCTAGGATGTCTACTCAGATACTACCTGTTCTCAAGTATATATTTAAATATAATAATCAGGTATATTCTGAAGTACAATACTTGAGTGATAATGTGCTGTTCAAGTCTAACAGCCAATGAAGTTTGGCCAAGTATAAATAACTTCCCAGTACTGCTTTGAGCAAATAGTTCTCAAATATATGTCAACAAGTATGTTTCAACAATGTGTTTCTTTAAGTATGCGGTACTGACAGTACTGCGCTGTTCGTGTCAACAGCTAAGGGAGTCAAGCCGAGTCTGAATGACTCTACAGTACTAGTATACTCTGCTACTGTCAGCAGGCAGGTAGTTGGCTCACTGCTGTGCGACAGCAGGCAAATAATCAGCTAACTGCTGTATTACAGCAGGCAAGTAATGAACTCTCTGCTGTGCAACAGCAGGCAAGTAATTAGCTAACTGCTGTGCGACAGCAGGTAAGGTAGTGTGTTGTCTACAACAACAACGCGACAAAATTGTGTCAAAATTGCACCAGTCTGTCCTACAATGCAATACAATATATTGCTAACAGAATACTGGAAACAGACATTTAAAATATAACATATATCAACAAAATATGAGAGCAGATGAGCATGTTGTCAAAATAAAATGTTGTTAAATGGTTAAAAGATTTAGGCCGATCTAAATCCCATTTGAAAATATATGTAGTAAATGAATGACCCTAAGTCTAATAACTGGATATTATGATGTTTTTTCCAGAGATTTGTACATCTAAAATGGATGGAGATTTGTTCGCATAATGTTCAGGATTTTAACTATTCAGACTGCCCATATGGCATTTTTGTTAAATTTGAGTTGGCATCCAAATTTGGGCAAGACAGATGAACAAATTTGTGAACATATTTGGACAAGTGCACTTGACACACTAACCTGTGGGAATGAGTACTCTGCAACGATAACCAGTGGAGTTTTATCTAAGTGCTGGACAATAGGCTGCCTAAAATATTTACCACTGACAGAAGTCATTATCCATGAACTTTTCTCCGAGAGCCGGTAAAACGTTGCTTAATTTTTAAAATTTAGTGTCTTTGTTTGATTTTTGGGATTCCTCATTCCAGAAAGTCAGAAGATATTATCAGTTTATCTGTCATATCTGCTAGCATAAACATGTTAACCAGTGTGAAAAATTTTACACTTTTAACCAATTTCGTTCTGGAGATTTGGCAAGAGCGTGTGTCACTTCCTACTAGAACAGTTTAGTAGCATAGTTACTATCTTGCACTGTATACCAGACATTAGTAATTATTTAGCAAAAATTAAAAGAAGTCACATAACCTTCAGTACATGCAATGGCATAGCTGGGGGGGGGCAGAGGAGAGCAGTTGTCCATGGGCGTAGCATGCTAGAGGGTGCAAAATCTTCTCATCAAAAATATTTTATGAATATTTTAACGACTATAAATGTGAGGTTCATAAATTTGGTGAATGTGCCAACAGTAGCCTATCTCGACGAACTGTTACTATTTTGCCATGCAATAGGTTACAGATACATTCATCTCAATTACTCACCTTGTTGCTTTTGTGTTGTCCACTTTTATTTCATTTGATATAGTTCACTTTTATAGTATGTTTGTCACCAGAAGGTGGGGTGTGGAGAGGCATCTGTGTTCATTTTCAGTATAGAAGCACCCTTCTCAGTATAGACAGCTGAAGCGTACTGCTTAAAATTTTTGAAGCATGGCGTTGAAATCTGTAGATATTGGTGCAACAGCATAATACTAGCCACTTGTGGGCAAATTTTGCGTAATATCCTGAATTTTTCTGTGGTTTTGAGCAAATCGCATAATTGCCTTGGAGGTACTGATGAAGTTCAAACCCTTCTCCAATCCCCTGTTGGCCTGGTCACTGGTTGTCACTTTGCAAATTGCAAAAAAAAGTTAAACTGAAGCAAACTGTAAAAAGCTCATGAGCATAATATTTTTTTAAAAAATCATAGCATTGTATACATGGTAGTATTTAACCAACAATCAGACTGTAAACATGAGACCGATATGTAACTACTTTATGGGAAGGAGAGAGAAAAGGGTACACATTTCATTGCTTTTGGCTCCAGGTGTCAAAAACCCTAGTTATACCACTGAGCACATGCCACGCTGAGATAATATATCTCGTGTTCACTAGTACATACCACAACAATCTACAAACCAAAGTATAAATGCCTAGTTTCATTCATATTTACTGTGCAGCACTATGCTTGTACAATATATGTACATGCCATTATCATATGTACATCTGTCACTGTGTGTGTGTCTGTCATGCCCAGTATTATATCAAAAACTGCTATACCTAGGATCAAACAAACGCCACGCAATAGTCCTAGTACTCAAGGTTTCTATAACAAAAGATTTCTGTGACATTCAAATGTGGTAAATCTCTATTGGGGAATTCAATGCCAGTAAGACAAATTCAATTCAGCCATACAAGATAAATGCATAGTTTCTATTAAACTTGAATAGAAAGTTATATGTGCGTTATCAAACAATTATGTTGGCCTTTTTAACCCTCAAATCACCCCATTTTCTACATTTTGTGTTTCATTTCGTATCTTCATAGTGGGTGAACACCATAAAATGCAACAACAATATCATCGACAGTGCACCTCTGTTCTTTGTACCTTTGGTGGTAGATATCAATAATGCTATACACCAAGGCTCAAGCTTCATTGGTTTGATTTGTCACTGTATTTGTGGAAGAGTTTTTTATCCAACATAGATGAACTCTGTTGTAGCCTAGTAAAGATTAATATTAATAGGTGAGAGTTGAAAACTATTCTCCATTGGGGGCAATGGGATTTTGACTATATCCATATAAATACCCCTAAACGTTGTATTATCACGTCCATATATAGCGACACTGTGCAGGTTTTTGAAATACAGATTTTTGATATCTGTCTCTGGAATAATTTTACACAACTTCAAATTTTTCCTTACCAGTATAATCATTAGGACAGAAAAATTAAAAATGCCATAACATGTAGAAATTTTAACAAATCTGGATAAAATTTGTATAACATTTGGACAGCAATAATCTTCATCCCCCCCAAAAAATACAAAATCAAAAGTGCAGTTTCAAAACAAGAATTTCTGAATCTTTTCCGAGTTTCATATATCAAAAACAGATGGAGATTTGTTTCTGAAATGTTCAACATCTATAACTATTAAAATTGTCCATATGGTATTTTTGTCAAATTGGGGTTAGCACCCAAATTTAGGCATGGCAAAGAGGCAATTTTTTGAACATTCTTGGACAAGTGCACTTGCCACACCATGTGGTGGGAATACTCTGCCACAATGACCAGTGGAGTTTTATCTAAGTGCCAAAAAATAAGCTGCCTAAATATTTACTGCTGATAGGAGTCATTATCTATGACCTTTTCTCCAACAGCCGGTGAAATGTTGCTTAATTTTTTTAAATTTAGTGCTTTTGTTCGATTTTTCTGATTCCTTGTTCTGGAAAGTCCAAAGATATTATCCATTTATCTATACCACATATACTAGCATAAACATGCCAATCAGTGTGAAAAAAAACACATTTAACCTACTTCATTCTAGATATATAGGCCAGGATTTGATCTAAATCGGTACAATTAAGTGACCAAAAGATGCATATGTTGCATTACAGCAAAAAAGAAATCACATTATAGCACCATTAAACAGGCCGATTGAAAAAGAAAACATCAACAACCCCAAAAATAAACACAGTATATACTCTTTGAACAAATAATAATTATATCAAATAATAACTATACAAAATAAATAAATAACAAACTTACAGAGAACACTGGATACGGTGACGTCAGTGATTAGCACCTGCACCATAAATAAATCACAACACAACTGACAGTTAAACTTCACACTGAATGGTAACATATATGCATAGCATAGTATACGTTACATTTTTATGCACAAAATATTGCTAAAAATACAGAAAAGTTGCATATTAATGCAGTTATCATTTAGAACTGGGTACAACTGTCTGTAATTCTGTCCCTTCATAGACAGGTAACATGGCTCTAGTTTGACTGTGATACACGAAGTCTAAAAACATCCCTTATCAGTGACAACTGACATAATTTACAAAAAATAATACAGTTGACTGTAGATGTACGTATGTATCTGTCAATATACATATCTCAAAAAACCATCAGATTATTAAATGCAGTTGGGAAGGTAACTGCAAGCCCAACGGAAAAATAATAACAAAATACTATTGTGGGTATCAATTGTGTGGATCAATTAAAATCAACGCTGTTGTAACGTTCATATTCATACTAGTGTTAGTTTTACAAGGTAATGCAGCAACAAAGTTAAGATGCAGTGGAAAAAATTGCTCGTATCTTATCCGCAAATGGTTTCTGGTTACGATGCAAAAAAATTGTTAAATTCGGCCAACATTTGACAAAGTTACAGTAAAAATAAAAGTTGCCCATTTTTTTCTGACTCTCAGTGTATATTTTTAATTTACAACAATTTTTTTATCAAAGCATAGCAATTAGTCCACTCATTATCATGTTCGTCATAAATGACACCCCTCTAACCAATACTTAAGAAACATCAACAATTAAAACAACAATGCAGAAAGTTATGGTGACATGACCTAATCCCCCAAGGATTACACCGGTACTTTGACTTAAAAGATTGGCTAACCATATAGCTTATACCGTAAATTTCCATTCCCTCCTAAGATGGTGGCGTTGGCTCAGTGGTAGAACGTCAGTCTTCAGCCGGCAAACTTTCCCTGTCCTGCGCCCGACCTGCAGCTAACGGGTGACCACTCACGTGGGTAAGCCGTCCGCTGCAGGTCAGCCAACTAGGTCAACTCAACCTTTCATCCTTCCGGAGTAGATAAATGAGTAGTAAGCTAATATCAGCTTACGGGTGCATAGACTTCAGCAGCTATTTTCAGGCGGGCTCAGTCCAGGTCGGTTGGCCTAGACCTGAGCCGGTGGCCGCCCAGCGCTGGTCAAGCACCATTGGCTGCCCTGCGTGGCAGCTTAGGCCTAGCTATGTATAGCTGTCCTGCGTGGCAGATGTAGGCCTAGTCTGTGTTGTCGAGCGTTCTGACTTGACTCAATTAAACGAATATTATTATTATTATTATAAGATATAGGCATCACTTCCAACAAAAATAAATTTGCTATATAACTAAGACTAATGCATTGATTACTCACTTATTAGTGGTAATGTGATAAATTTCTTCTAATGAATGATTTAATGTTCAATGTTAGCTGTCATTATAATAACACCCTTCTAGCGAATGCATATGAAAACAACAATAACAATAACAGTCAAAAGTACTGGAAAGTTAATGACAACGTGACATAGTACCAATTTAATATACTTTGATGTAAAGATTAGCTATCCATATAGCTTACACCAAAAATTTTTCCACTCACATATATTATACTCCATCAAACCCAAGATATAAAGTAGAAATGCATGGCAAAGCCTAGCGTATAGCCCGCACAGCGCCGCAGTGTTGCTCCCTAGCAAGTAGTAGCGAACCAAAACATTGCTAACATCTGGCGAATATACAAAGAATGCACATAGTATCAGTTTGCCTTCATTACGGCAACATTATTTGGTTGCCATGACAACGTCTTTTGTTAAATCGGAAAACAAGGTCCAGCTTTATCATCTGTACCTAAAGTGCTCTCATAAAAGTCGCAAAAATCGGTCCAGAATATCTGGAGATATTCGACGAAATACGCCAGTTTTTTGGCCACGTCGTACCTGACTTTCACAAATTAGCTCTGTCAACTCTGGAGTTACTAGACTGAATTTCACGAAATTTTCACACGTTATAGAGGCATCATGTGCACTGTTAATGCTCACAGCTAGACAATGATATTGCAATTTGTTTTCTAGCACTAGTGCACCGAATGCAAGTGGCATGAATCGGCATTGATAAGATTATCGCAACATTATTTGGTTGCCATGGCAACGTCCCTTGACAAATTGGAAAATAACTACAGATCCATCATCTGCACGTAATGCGATTTCATACGGTGTAAAGACCTGCTTCAGTGGCTCAGGGGGCTAGGGCTGTCGGAGCTGCAGTGCAGTGAGCCTGGCTGACTAGTTCGGCAGGGCGTGGGTTCATCTCCCACCCCTGCCAGCATGTCAAGTCAGGTTTCTGCATGATATAAGATTAAATTCTCGGGCAGGTACACAGGGTTCGTCTGTGTTCTCTTTAAACTGTGACCGGCCATTACACCTGGATCGAGACGTCTGGTGTGTGGTGAGAGCCGCCGGTCTGGATAACAGATGGTAGGGGTCAGCGGTCTTATAGGAAGACCGCATATCGGCACCCTGCTAGAGAAACCCGCCAGCTAAACTAGGCTCTATAAACATATAGTACAAGCTTCCAAGTTAGAGGGGAATTGCGCACTGGGCCATGTCTAGGCCTCAGCGCTGGCAGTAGGCTGAAAGGCACGTCGAATGAAAGACTGCCAACGGCTAACTGCTGCCCCTGATGAATGAATGAATGAATGAAGACTGTGAAAATTGGTCCAGTGGACCCCGAGATATTAAATGAAATATGCAATTTTTTGGCCGTGTCAAACCAGACGTTCACAAATGAGCTCTGTCAACTCTGGAGTTACTGGACCGAATTTGACGAAATTTTTACACAATATACAGGCATCATTTGCGCTGCTAGCATGCACATTCAGGTAGCGCTATCCCATTGCGTTTCTGAATGCCAGTGCAACGAAAGTTGGGAGTTTGCCATTTGTTTACAAAATTGGTTGCCATAGCAACGTCCATTAAAATATCGAAAAAAAGAGGTCCAGATCGATCATGTGCACCCAAAACGCTTTCATTTGGTGAAAATATTGTGAAAATTGGTCCAGATAATTTGTGATAATTTGTGTCCGAAAATCATTAAAAATATAAGAAAATAAAAAAAGAAAAAAAGAACGAAATTAACGCAAGCAAAATATATAGCCCGGTTGGCAAGTTTGCCGAGTGGGCTAAAAAATACATACAAACTGGCAGACATCACTTCCTGAGGTTAAAGTCAGGGTCTCAACTCGAAACACGGTCGGTGCAACCTTGATTTTCAATCGAAGACAATTTATAAGAAACATTAAAAATTAGAAATGCGTGGCAAAGCCTAGCATATCTTCTTCCGTTTATTAATACAGTTGACAAAACGCAACTGCACATGCAGAACGGGAATAGCAAAAGCCACAAGATACAAAAGTCCGTATTTACACACGATAGCCTAAATTTAAACAATTTGGTATGTTATAGTTAGAATGAGAGAACGTGAAAGGTGGTAGGTAGTATTAGATGTTCACAATGTCAGTAAGAGTCCATGTGAAGCATGCGGGGTAAGAAGTTTTTGTCAATGAG
>Ga0209782_1000993_pt1 | contig 13999 bp, 11 predicted proteins | sample WorMetmaBAHAMAS1_FD_187390 | JGI IMG/M metagenome (GOLD analysis project Ga0209782, IMG submission 187390) | Marine gutless worms symbiont microbial communities from Max Planck institute for Marine Microbiology, Germany - Inanidrilus... | ecosystem: Host-associated > Annelida > Digestive system...
TGTGAATTGACTTATGACATGTCATAAAATCATCTTATGACATCTTAACTTTTGTCCTAACATAATATTAGGACATGTCTTAGGATAAATCTTAAGACAGTGTCTGTGAATTTGGCCCCTGGTCCTTAGGATTTCTCTTCCTTCAGTGCTTTGACACTGTTGGTTGGGTCTTTTCACCCATATAACCAGTCCCCAATATGACCTGTAATGTGTTTGGTGGGACGTTAAACCTTGCTCAACTCAACTCAACTTTGGGCAGAAAAATGAAATTCTTATGGCACTGTGACAGTGTGGACATTTGTATTAAATTTAGTTGTCTGTAAGATGATATGTTGATTTATTCTTAGTCCGGCATGCATTATTCAAATGTAAGAAATGGTGTATGAATTCAGTTTGCTGCTGGAGTTGTCTGTATGGTTGGCAGTTGCAGAACAGTAGTATTGGTCAAATCAACAAAGGTATTCTGTGTGGAGCCTGGTTATGGTCATTAAGACAGTCGTGTATGTTGCAGGAGTTCTATGAACACACAGAGGAGCTGTGGACCGATGCCGGTGTTCAAGCAGCGTTTGAAAGATCCAACGAGTTTCAGCTCATTGACTGTGCCAAATAGTACGTCCTGCAATATGTGTACAGATAATTCCGACAAGAAGTTTAACTGTTTCTGATAAACCACTTTTGTGGTTGTTTTATTTATTACGTGGTCTTGAAGGTCATAGACGTAGGTCATGGACATTGGAATGTATGTATGAGATAATTTATAACGCGCTAAACTCTTAACAGCCTAAGCAGTCATGAGTGCACGCCCGTAGGCCAAACCGAAAAGATGTGTCTTTAGCCTGCCGCAGAATAAGGTCAGTGAAAGTGTGGGGTCCCGAAGTGACGGTGCTAAAGAGTTCCACAGTTTAGGAGCACAAGCAGCAAAGCTGCATGGTCCACAACTGGACGTGTGGCAGGCTAGCACTTGCAAGTCGCCACGAGCAGCAGAGCGTAGGTGGTGGCGACTTGTACTTGCTGTAACTGGAATGGTATCATGAGTGGAGCATGCTGTACATAGCTCGCAGTTGATAGATTTCCAGTTGCAGTGGTAGCATTGGCCAGTGGATTATAAAAGTTAAGAACTTAAATGAAACAACTTGATTAAAAACTGACAATAATACGTGTAAAATGGCACGTTAGAGCCGTTGGCTTGCTGAAATAGGAATTTAAATTGGCATTCGAAAGTCAGTGTATTAGCAACTCATGTAGTGATATCTGTTGTTATTAATGTTCTGTATTATTTTGTTGCTTTTGCATAGGATTTATGTAATAATAACCAGTTTTGTGTGAAATTGTGACACTGCTGTCCACGCACCCTTCCACTCAGTTCCCCGATGTGGGAGATCCCCTGGAGATATCTGTTCCATGTTTGATTAGGGAATGCAGAGAGTCTGAGGCTACGGAATGGTGCATGATTCACCAGTTACACCAGTCAGTGGATTGGGTTTTGTCACAATGGGTGCATTTTACTGTTCATAGCCTAGATTTATTTGTATTTATCTGTGTGTATTTTGTGCTTTTGTTTTTCATACTGCATATAAGTTGTGTTATTGTCAGCACAGTGGGGTGGATCTAAAGGGATTGAAGCCCAGTTCTTATGACCTCTATTTCTTCAGTGCTTTGACACTGTTGGTTGGGTCTTTTGACCTATAGAACCCATCCCCGATATGACCTATATTGTGTTTTTTTGGTGGGTCGTTAAACCTAAACCTTGCTCAATTCAATACACCAGTCAGTCACCAGTGACCAGTTTGACTGATGGACAGACAGACACCACATGATGGCATATGGCCAGTGGATTATAAGCCTAAACATAAACAGAACACTTGGGCTCAGAATTAACAACTAACAAAAGTACATGTGAAATAGCAGGTTAGAGTCATAGGGCAAAGACACATAGGACAGAACATTAAGAAAATGGCCATCAAAGTGGACATGGGTATTGCAATTCAGTCAGTATGTTGTGTGTCCAGCTTTCTGGATCGTGTAAATGTGGTGAAAGAAACTGACTATATGCCATCCGAGCAGGTATCATTGCTGCTTCACTTAACAATGATTAGACTGTGTTTTTTGCACTCGGCACTTTTGCATTCTAAACAAGTGATGAATTTACATGCTTAATGAGATGTTGCATTTACGTTTACCTATTAAATTATGTTTTGTTGGACATTCTGACTAATATAATGTGTACATAACAGAATGCCAATGAAGTTGGGAACATGGAAATTCTGAAATCAGCTCTATTTGCAAAGTCTTTTTACGCAATTAATCTCAGAGTCCAACAAACTTTGAGGGTTTAGACACTTTATGGCTTCCTAGGTTGTTTAGATCACCACAGATTTTTATATTCTGGCACAACTCACTAAACCACACAAAAATGTAACAGTATTGCTCAGCTGTGTTCCTTAAAGTAAAAAAAAATGATAGGGGCTTACAACTGCAAATATTTGGAATTAGTGCCAACATTAATCTATTGTTCTCTACTTTAGACTAGCATATTATCCTACATTTTATCAAAATCTGTTGACAACCTTTTGAAAGTTTCTGCTGACGTGAGAAATGAAAATTCAAATCACATCAAATCTGATCCTTACGCTTCACGGCAGTAAAAAGTGTCATTATTTTTGTGTTAGTAAGTGGTACTGTGTAAAATGGACATTTGCTATCTTGATATGTGCATATAGTTACAACTACTAGCTTAGTTGCATAGCACACTTGTTCTGTAGGATATACTGCGTTGTCGAGTCCTCACTTCTGGAATTTTTGAGACTCGGTTTACGGTGGACAAAGTCAACTTTCAGTATGTTGCCTGGCTTTTTTTCTGACACACACACATACATATATATGCAATGGCTTAGTAGTTATATTTCAGATGAACCTGTACGAGCAATGCACCCAAATAAGAACAAGGTTTTCACACGCTAATTTGGCAACAGGCTCCCTCAGCAACACAGCCAGAAGTGGGGAAAATCTACTTGGAATGCTGATCATGTGGGAAAATCCCAATATTATCTCTTGTCAGAAGTGTCCTTCCCATTGGGATCTGGACTCCATTTAATAATAAATATTTCCTTTGGCTTACAAGTCTACACCCAAGACAGTTCAGCCAGTTTTGCACAGTATATGGCTGCACTGGAGGTGGGTGGTTAAACTGTGAACATTTGCAATTCGCCTACATCTGTACAGATACACTGTGGTGATTCCAGTACTAAACACGTGGACTGTTGATGCACAAAAGTGATTAATGCTTGTTTATGTGTATGCCTTGGTCGACCTTCGTGCAGTTGCTGGACTGTTATTGGTAAAGTGGCTTTCTTTTTCTTATCTGCTTCGATGATGATACTATTGATAGTCTGATACTGGGGATGTGGGGAAGAGAAGGATGGTGTGTGAGAGGTCTGGGTGCGATACAGCAGTACAGACAGCTTGATAGAGATTGAACTGTGATGCTGGTGTGAAATGACAGCATGTTTGACGTCGGTGGTCAGCGAGACGAGCGTCGTAAGTGGATCCAGTGTTTCAACGACGTCACCGCGATCATATTCGTGACGGCGTGTAGCAGTTACAACCTTGTTCTACGCGAGGATGTTAGTCAGAACCGAATCCAGGAGTCACTCGAGCTCTTCACCAGTATCTGGTCAAATAGGTACATTGCATGGACTTCTTAGCATTCTATTACCCACGACATGCAACACTATTTCAGTGCAGCTATTAGCTATCGACCTATGTCTGTCTACGTGTCTATCCATCACAAGCCAGTATTGGGTCATTGCAGAATTTGGGTGTCTCTTCATATACTGGACTTAGAAACATTTTGCCGCGCCAGCCAGCAAAGTTGAAGCCATCATACAATCCCCAACAAAACATGGCCGCCGTCAATATTGCGGCTATTGACTTCAACAAAATGACGTCACTCGATCGGCCAGCAGCTTGCGGCCATGTTCGTTTGGGAAGATCTGCTAGCCAATTGTCGGCTTCAAACGCTCCTGCTGATGTGATTGGACGTAAGAAGTCTAGAGAATATTTAATATAAGTCATTGGGTGCATCCAACTTTACAGAGTGGCATAAACAAGTGACCTCATCTGACATGTTGACAACACTTGGCGACGGGCAACAGTGAACAATGATCGACACTTGTGTGCTGCACTTGGCATGCAGCTTTGTATACAGCGCAATGGGCATAGCTTAAAGCATCATTAAGCCCCTCCACAGTGTGGGGGTTGCCCTCAGAAAGTTTCTGAAATATAACATTGTTATATGTAGATTTTTGTGCATTTTTACAGCTATAGAGAACTCAGTACTTGCTGGTTACTGAGTGTATTTGGGGAAGGGGGTCCCAAGTAAATTCTGAATGGTTTTGTGTGAATCCCACAGGTGACCCTGGAGGCAAGTGGGCATTCAACCCCCCCAAACCCTCCTGTGGCCTCACCTGTGTATTGGATCATATAACATGTTTTGCAGCTGTTAGTACTTTTCGGTGGTTTATGTGTTAAGTTTTTAAATTTTGAGGATCATAGCTTCAAAAACCATTCAAAATGGCACCACAGTAATAGCTTGACTTACGGAACATTAATACACACATAGTATTGAAAATTTGAAACTATGTAGATCTTTATTATGCGTGGCACCGAGAGCCTTGTCATTACCATTACTGTTGTGAGATTTGGAGACATGGAAGGGCATCCAGTACATAAAAATTAGAGTTAGAACGATCCACAAAAAACTGGACCAGACCAATTCAGTAATTTATGTGACTTGGACTGGCCGATTCAGTACCTGGTCCAGTAGTGGCAAATGGCAATGAAATGTGCAGGGTTTCCTGCAGCTGGTGGTGGTAATTAGCTGGTAATCCAATCCCACAGTAGTGTGAATGATGGCATCAGCACTGGTTCATTTAGGTATTGATCAAACTCAGCATGTACAGCAACCATCTATGTTGATAACAATGAGCCAATATCAAAGGAGACATGCTGCAAACACTAGTTACTGGTACTGTTGGACCAGTGCCTATCTAGAAAAATAGACCGGTACCGATTCAATCTACAGTGGACCGGATGTGGTTCAGAATCAGTACCAAGATCTGTTCTAACTCTAATAAAAATACTACTGCAGTGAAAGAAACCACTAGGAATGGCTGCTAATGTAGTTTATTTTGTTCTGTCTAATAGTGTGTCTGTGTGTATGTGTTTACAGGTGGCTGCGCTCTATCTCAATCATTCTGTTTTTGAACAAGCAAGATCTGCTCGCAGAGAAGGTCAAAAGTGGCAAGTCGAAGATCGAAGACTATTTTCCGGCGTACGCCATGTACACGACAGATCGTTAGTATACTCGCATGAATTGTACTTTACTTTCTTTTTGTCACTCATAACACCAACCTCATCAATGCCAAAAACGTTTTCTGGTATGAAAAAGATTTGCATGTGAGGTGAGATGCATATCCACACGTTATGATAATAACCGTGACGATATTTATGGTGCTGTCATCATGGATCAGAGCCATTGCGAGAGTTCTCACCGTTCATTTGATGAATGCACACTGAGTGCCAACCCTCAGACCAAGCCAGCCAACTTTGGCTGCGAGTCCGTCGATATGGCAGCTGCCATCCACATCCACCATTGCCATTTATCATTATTACTCGGCCCAAAAGCTAATACTCATTTTACCGTCCCACAGAGGGTAGAATGCTGAGTCGGCCTAGGCACTACATGAAGGGTGCAGCAGCTTATGCCCAAGACTGCATATCACATTGGCTGTCGCGATAAATGCCGGCGGCGTGATTCGAACCTGTGTTTTTAACCACACTGCAGCCAGGTGTGCTACTGCTTATGGACCCATGAAGAGTTTATTACACGTTGGAAATATATTCAGGATTTTCTGGAAATCATAAGCTTACTAGTCAGTCAATAATGGGTAGCAGTTCAAAATACTAATAATGTTGCCACTTTTGTTCACTTTTTTATATTCCGGCTACATCCAGGAAAGTAAACATAAAGCATCACTCTGGTGTGTGTCTGTGTGTGTGTTCCATCTTTGTTTTACTTACTGGCCCCCCGCATCACAAAAACGCAGTCAGTTTACATTCGTCCCTTTTGTCTAAGGGCCTATTACACTTGTTGGGCCCATTCCATGGGGCCAAAGCGGTCCCCTCTGTCCCGCGTTGTCGTCGTCGTTGTAGACATCGATGCGCAGGCAGCGTGCGACGCCACAGTAGCGACACCTGGTGAATAGTAATGCGGCGTGCGGCAGCTCGCAGTGGCGAATGGGCCCAACATTTTTCAAATGCTTCTTGTATTTTTTAATTGTTAATGAGTAAAACTTTGCCGTACATAATGCTACTCTGCCCAGTTTGGTGTGGCATAGTGCAGTTATACACTCTACAGAGCCTTATTGTCAGCTCTAAAATTAGTTACAGTTACACTGTTATTGGATGCTGTATATGCACTGCAGTTTTTTGTTCCTAATATTACATACTTGTGAATTGCTGACAGATGGTTTCGTAGTGTTGCTGTTGTTTGAATTTAACTTCCTTGTTATTACACATTTTGAAAATGTTTTTGCTTTATAGAACAACCTGAGGCCGGCGAGGATCCTGAATTTGTGAGAGCAAAGTACTTTTTCCGAGATGAATTCTTGGTAAATGATCTATGGCTCAGTTATATCATGTTTTTATAATTCATAATGATAACAAGGACATTTTTACAGATATGCTAGTTATGTTAAAAGGTTATCATTGTTATATTAGTTTTTGTTGTTTCTTGCAGCTATTTCAGTACTCGTAGTTATTGGGAAATGTCCTAATTAGACTGGGGATAAATCACTTATGTTTCTAAGAGAGCAGACGGTACTGAGGCAGTTTAGGTAACACTATTGGGGATAACTCTAATGCATTAGTTGCAAAAACACAAGGCAGTAAAATTTTGCTGCAACAAAATTTCCAGTTCCGAACTGGTGTTGCTGGCGGCTGTTCTGTTATAAGAAAGCGTTTGGCTGGCACAGTATAGTGTAGCGGCAACTTTCAGACTTGTCTGTCTGTGATTTGTGATAGAGATGCAGCTGATATCTGACGGCAAGTACTTTAGCTTGCATGACACTGTTGTTAGTCATCCATGTAGAGAAACCGGTCCACTCTCTGTCTTTTTGTGTTCATTTCCAGACGATAAATTTTGAACTGAATGTCATTCAGCATTGATATTTGGCAGGATTTTTTACTTTTACAGAGTCACTGAGCAAAGTCAGAAGTTAAATTTTTCTACAAGATGATGTATACATTCTGAATTGCCATAGGGAGCACTAAATGTGCACACGACACTTTAAATTGCCCAATTACTGGTTGGTTGTCAAATTTTTGTGCTGAAGTGTGGGCTTACTACTTCTGACGCTACTGAAAATAAAAACTTGCAGCCAGTCGACCCAATTATTTATGTCAGTTGATAATCTGTTCAGTATGTGATATGCGTGCGTAGAAAATAGCGATATCTGATGGTCGTCACTACTGCTACCCGCACTTCACATGTGCCGTCGACACGGAAAACATCAGACGGGTTTTCAACGACTGCCGCGACATCATCCAGCGCATGCACCTGCGCCAGTATGAGCTTCTATGATACGTCTCGTGTTGAGTCTAGCGCAGTCAGCACCTCTCACCGCGACGCACGCATCAGTGCCGTGCTGTCGCCGTGCCCGGCCCGGCCCCGGCGTGATGGCCTCGTGTACAGCGTGACGACTAGAGACAAATGCACACCGCCTATGTATACACACTGACAGGCTTTGTCTATGTTGCCCTCGTATCCCAGCACTGTTAGCGGGTCTCTTGTTCTGTTGCTATTTTGGATTATTCGTGTGTCCTCACGTTTTGGCGTCTTGTAGTTGCGCCATTTGTCCGGCCGATGGTGCGCTCTACTTGCTGTTCTTAGAGACGACTGCCATGTTTGTTTGCAGTTAGTTAGAGGAGACAGTTGCTCACTGGCTCAGCAGAAAACTTGATTGCTGGGTCATTGGAGTACATGCCCTATGAGCTGTTGCTGTGGGCTCGTGGAGCCAGCCCACCAAACATTAGACTTGTTTTCGACACCTAACAGAATCTAACAGGCCGTGTCTGGTTGGTACTGTGCTATGCCATCTGATTTCCCATGGATAGTTTACATGATGTGGTATACCAGAGACCTACCCAAAGCAGCCAGAGTCAGACTGCGGTAGTTTTCAGTATAGAACATCGCTATCACATGGTGTCACCTGACAGCTGTGCCCTGTTAGATTCTGGTAGGCCTTAAAAAATCCAGTGATTGTTGACATATTATTGACCATCATGCCTGCATATCTTGATCATAAAAAAGCATACAAAGGAGATAAAGTTAGATATTCCGGGATTTTCCTGTGTATATATTCCAGGTAAAATACATGAGAGACAAAGGGACGTGCCTCCCATTCTGCCAGAGTTGTCGCCTATGCCGTTGATTGTTTGTTAGGCAAAGTTAAGTGGTTTTAGTTGTAAACTGGTGGAGAAGAGCGGTCGCTGTGACTGCTATCTAGTCTGTTTTCGTCGGTCGCTGGCAATGCCGGCAGTGAACTGAATGTATGTGTTGCTCGGAGTGTCGGCTGTGAATATACGTGTCGCTGGTTGCTTGTAATTTGCTGCGATGCTGTGAGCCGTTATCAGCTATGTCCGTTGCCGCTACTGTGTACTGTAGTGCTAGTCTGTGCCGCAAGCAGTGCACCTCTGTACAGGCGTCTAGTCCGCGACACTGCTAGCCGTGTGATAACACTACTAGTTTGTGTGATAACCGTTTGCAGTGTACAGAAGTTATCGTAGTGCAGTTGTTAGCTAAACGTTTTGGTGGAAGTGGAAGCATTTGGTGAAAATTTGTCTACATACGTTTTGACGTCGAAATTTGAGTCCGAGGGAAGTTGGGCATCTCCATACATAATGTACCATATGACGCACAGTGTTATATAATGGTCCATAGCAGCTGTAGCAACAAGACTAAATTGCTTTACCAATCTCCACTCCCTTATTACTGACCACTTTAGTGGTCAGGTAGAGCAGTCAGTCCGGTTTATGTGTGTCTCTGTACTTGGACAGAACTGAATGGCCTTTGACGTAGTATTTGGCATGCTGGTTCACTTTGAGTTTGGTTCAAACTTAAAAGGTCGAGGTGCAGTCAGTCACGGGAGGGGGAATGTCACTAAAGTGGTTAGTGCAAACTCATGTGAGGGCTTTCTAGTTGCACGTCATGTCGGCAGAATTTAATCACTCGGCCCATTAGTGCTATCACTTCTACACAAGAACTCGTCTTGAGTGTATATAGTACACATCCACAACAGAGTGTTGCTAGTCTGAGCGATTAGTGACTCTGCTGTCATTCTTGTTGTATATATTCAGCAGTGTGAGGGTTGTTAAGGTCATGTCTATACACCAGTGGCAGTTTGAACCACTTATGCTAGTCAGCAGTGCATAGTCATTTACTTACTGCATGATAGAAGCAGGGTGATTTCTTTCCGGGAAAATCGTGAAGACTAGCACGCCTGAACTGATCGAAGTAGGAAATGTCGGAGAAATTGTCGAATCATTGAAAGTGATTACAGCAACCAATGCAAGCTGTTTGTTGTTTCTTGCCTATTCACAGTGTTTAACGACCAGTCAATGAGTGAAGGTAAATTGTGATTTGTGGCTGCACTTCGTCATGCAATGTTATGTCTTGGATGGGCAACTTGGGTCTTCATAGTGGTTAGACCCTCTAAGCGGGAGTTTGGTCACACTTTGTAGCAACTTTCTCCGATTCATAAAAGTGCAGTTTGGAATTGAATAATAGATGCATCGTTTGTTGTGATGTTTCTGCTGAGTATTTTGAGTATTTGTTAGGTAATATTGTTTTCTTTTCATAGATAATGGGTGTAGATTCCCACCAGACTTCATACATAATTGGTTGCTGCAATGGCACTGACACCCAAAGACTGCATTGTAGAATTTGTTAGACATATTGTCTGAATGAAATACTTTAGTATTTCAGTGTATAACGCATGGCTGGTGTTTTTACTTTGTCAGTTCCAGTAGCTCAGTATCTTTAAGCTGGCTGAAAAAATCAACATAAATGGACTTCCTTTTGAATCTACATGCTTACATATTATTACTCATACACAATAAACTTTATTTTCTCTAAAACTCAAATGGATATAATGAACGTTAAATTTCTGATTCTACGTTTTAAAACGTGTTTCCATTGTACTTGACCACTATGATATTTCACGTGTTTTGATGCATGGATGCATCAGCCACATGAAGCAGCAAGATTATGAGATGGAAGTTTTTATTCTCTATTTTTTGACAGCAAGATTACTGAAAATAAATTTGTCAGGAAACTTGGAGAAAGACTGCTTGAGTCTTGGAACAACCTTATAGGCTATTTGGTTATTTTCTTAAAGTTGTGGATTCTCTGCCTCTTGGAGTTTTGCTTTCGTGAACATGGATGAGACTTGTGAAGTTACTGTTTAAGGGCGCCTCAGAATGTAAAAGTTGCAGTGACCTTAAAACCACCTTGGCTGCAAAACAGTGAGTGAAATTTTATGTGATTTTTTGCATGCACTGTACAAGAACTGCTTGTGGATAAAGATGGTTTTTTAAAATGGGAACTATCCTGTCTGTTTCAGGTTTCCATTACAAGGGCTGTAGATCCTCCAAAATAAGAATATTTCCGTGATCTTAGTCAAACATTGACTTTGCCTTTTTTGAGATTGGCTGTTGTCAATAATGCTACTGTCAGAAATTGTTGATACATACAACATCCATCTTTGTTTACTGCACTTTCAGTGTTATTACCCTACGAGTCCATTGTGAAACATATCTTCGGCTTTTTGTTGTCATAATCTGATTACCGAATAATGAAACATAACGACATCAATGCATATATGTAATATATTAGCTATTAATAAGTTCATGATTTCTTTCAAATATAGAAATTATATCTTAAGTGTGATGGAAATGTGAGCACAACTTTTAGTTGCAGTTTTGTTCTTATTACATGTGAACAAACACTATGCAAATGTAACCACATATTATTTAGCTGAGCAACGGATAGTGTTTGCTTAACCCATACAAAGTTTAGTTTGGTTAAGAAAACTCTTTTCAGTTTAAATTGGTTGGGCTGGTTCAATAGCCTACAACAGCCAAGAAACCCACCTAAAATCCAGGATAAACCTACTTTATCGTGTCTAATTCAGCACAGAGCAGTTTTTGATAATCTGTTTTTGTGGATGTATGTGAATGCTGTTTGGGAGTTAATCCGGGTTCAAAACCTACTTTTTTCGCAAATTCCTCCCACAAAACTGATATCACAGATTCTCACCATTTACCATCTCTTCTGAGCAAATCCAATTTTTGTTTTTAGTTTCTTTTTCCTTTAATAGTTTTTGTTTTTGTTTTGGTTCCATGCAGTAGACTAAGCTGACATCTGCCAGCTTTTGAGTACTAGTTAATCTCTCGTATCGTATCATATGTCTCATGTTATGCAGTTTACGCTGACTGGTCATCTTTGCTATGCTTTGCTGTATGCAGTGCACTGATGACAACTATTGACGAGTAAAACTGGTGGCAATAACTGCTAATAATTTTAGATGTCGGTGTGGAATGTTGTAATGTTATTGTTTCTGAAATGTGTGTTGTAGCCGCTGAATGAAGAGTTAATCATGTTATATCTAGCACCGTTATTGTTTGCTGTCCCGTTTTTTCAGAGAGTACTGCGGAATTCAATCTTTGAAAATGGTGGCAGTGATCGTCTGGTTTTAATTCTGATATTTGTTTACGTAATGGTTATTTCAAATAATTTATGTCATTATTACAAGGTTTTTATCAGCCAGGTATATTTTTGCCAATAGTATGTTTCGGTTAATGATTATTAGGAAAATCTTGTAGTATATGTCGGGCTTTTGTAGAAGAATGCACTAGAAAGGCATTCCAGCACCTTTTTTCATAACACTTGACACCTTTTTCGCCATGTGGACACATTTTGAAAAGTTTCTTGGTTGCCATAAGACATGTTCCGGCAACTTTTTGTTTAAAAAACCACTGAGTGCAGGAATTGGCTAAAGGAGTTTGTAGTTTCTTTACCACTGTACAAAGTATGCATGAAATTTTGTCGATTTGCTGCTAATTTCGGCCTAGTTTTATATTGAACTGTTCAGATGGTTACTAGAAAGTATTATTGATTGATGCACATCTGTTATGATTTGTGTTGCACTAGGCTGGCTACCCTTAGGTTTTAGCATATGTTGCATTTGTGCGGTGTACTTCAGTTTTTTTATTCATTCAGTTGGCCTTTTTAGTGGAGTTACTGTTGGCTGGACTGGTTCCCAAAATTGCACCTTGGTGATAATTGGAGCAGGTTTTTATGGACCATATGCTCTTCCTATCATCAAGTCCACAGTCAGCTTGCACAGCTAGAAGCTATATGTTAGTACAAATACTGTATTAGTATTATTATTATCAGTATCATCATAGTCATTATCACTAAGCTGCTTGCTTATATCTTGAATGATAATGTTCACATCTTGTTGAGAGTATGGAGTACCTGCTGTAGATTGGCTCACATTGATGTCATAATTTATTAATAATATTATCACGCTGAGTGTACATTTTGTTGTTTTTTAGCAGTGGTGTGTGTTAATCTGTGCTGTAACTGGGTGTATATGTGCATGCGTGGAGACACATCTGTATCAGTAGGGCTGCAAGAAAATTATGGTATAATTATCATCATGTGGCTTGTCTGATAGACATTGCCATTCCTATGAGCTGAGTGGAGCGAGGTCAGGTTCAACTTTCCGGACCCACGCGTGACGCGATAAGCCTGATCAGCAGTTCCGGTCCCTTGGCAAAGGGGCCACACTGGCCATAGTTGCTCGACTGTGGTCCATGGACAGATTATGATTACCGTGAATACCATAATTTGTTGGTGTGTGCCATGATTTTTGGTCATCACCGCGATGATTTTGTGTCACAGCCGTGATTATCGGCAGGCTATGTACAAAATGAGCGTGGTGGCTGGTGTGCATAAAATGTCGCAGCATAGTTTGTTTCTGCCATGACTGGTCCATTTTACTACTTCACATGTCTGAATTTTTTTGTCATTTGACAAACATTTATTTTTGTGGCATTTTTATTTGGTACAGACGAAGCAGCATGGCATGACCGTTTTTTACAAGTTTGCTGCTTTGCATTTGCGGCGATGCCTCCAAACATTTACTTTGAAGGCAGTAAATAACTGTGCGTATTGAATGCCATGATTTTTCCCAATTTTCACTAAAATCTACAGTGATTTTGCAGATATTAAAACCATGATTATGGTGATTTTCTTGCAGACCTACTTATCAGTTCCTTATGCTGATGCTGCTTTGTTTTATGCACTGTTATTGTGTTGTTCTTATTGTTGTTATAAATAATTTCGGGACAAATTTGACATATTGTGGATAATGATTGGTCTGTCAATAGAAATCTTGGCATTAACTACATCCAAACTCTGTGAGGACATGGAAATTAAAGGTCCTTGACCTCTTAGAAGTTTTGATAGATTGCTATTGTGACTTAGCTTTCCCTTTGTTGTTTATGCATAGTTCGTGAATGTTTACAAAGAACCACTGAGTTATATGCCAGAAAGGTGTCTACTTTAATTTGATCATTGGTTGAAAAATCTGGCTGTTGTACAGCATCCGTTAATTCTGTTTTTAAAAGTGATGCAGTAAATTAAGAAGGCCTGTTTTACGTGCGTGCAAAGAGAATGTATTATGTCAGATCAGGAAGTAATTGAATTGATGTAGCCAACTTTGAAGTCAGATTTTGTCATAGGCCAGTTAATGCTTTTGTGTATGTTCAATTTTGTTGTCTTCTGTTCTTATTATCAGCATCATTATCATTAGTGTTAATACATTTTGTGTTTATATCATGTGCAGGATTTAGAAATAATCGCACTGGTATC
>Ga0209782_1000994_pt1 | contig 13994 bp, 5 predicted proteins | sample WorMetmaBAHAMAS1_FD_187390 | JGI IMG/M metagenome (GOLD analysis project Ga0209782, IMG submission 187390) | Marine gutless worms symbiont microbial communities from Max Planck institute for Marine Microbiology, Germany - Inanidrilus... | ecosystem: Host-associated > Annelida > Digestive system >...
AGTGACTGTGATTCACGGATACTAACAGGCAATGAATTCCAAACTCTCGGTGCGGAAGATCGAAAACCACGAGATCCGAATTTTAAGTTATGACGGGGGACTGAAAGATAATGAGAACTAGATGAGTGCAGAGACCTCGTGGGTTCATGGTGTTGCAAGAGGTTGGAAAGATATGGCGGGAAACCAGTATGCAAAGCTTTAAAGTTCAAAGTGGCAAGTTTAAACCATATATGCCATTCAATAGGAAGCCAATGGAGTTGTTTAATGAGTTCACTTGAAGACAGTGAAGACGTACCAGAATGCTGGTTCAAGACAACCAGAGCTGCTGCATGCTGGATTCGTTGAAGGCCTGACGAAGTGCCATACAAAATGGAGTTCAACTGATCCAGGCGTGAAGAAATAAGTGCTGATGCGACTGAGAGAGCCAAGGTGTCATCTAACGACGAACGAATTTGCCTAAAAGAACGGATATGATAAAAGCTTGATAAAGCCTTAATATGAGGGGCCATGGTGAGGTTGGCATCAAGCATGACACCAAGGATCTTAACTTTATCTGACAATGGAATGACTGCACCAGCTACATTAACAGATTGAAGCCCGGACAGATTTAAGCCTTTGTGATGTACCGAACAAAATAGCTACTGATTTATTTGGATTAAGGGCCATGCCGTTTTCACAAAACCAAATATGGAGGGAGTTTAGGCAAGATTGAAGGTAAATAAAGTAAGTAAATAATAAAGGAAAATATAAGCAAGAGAAAAAGGAAGCAAGTTATAAAGGAAACAAAGATACAAACAATCTACATAGCGCTGAAATTTACAACGTATTCTAGGGCGCATTAGTCACCGATTATTCACAATTTATCTACTATACAAACAGCAATGAATTTACACTGAGTTGTGAGCAGTGGGAGCTGATAACAAATAAGCTTTCACAGATAAAATACCAGTGTTAGGAAAACAATACAGCCATACAATGAATGATGTACGACTTCCATATCTTGCTTGTAATAAATCATAGTATTTTAATGTTTCATTTGAATAAATAATAGCAGGATCCAAATTTGGGCAATAGCCACAACGCCACTGAGAAGTCGAGAACCAAAGTCAAGATTTTGGCACTTGTGGTCATCAAAGCAGCATGCTAAAAGTTACATTTAACCAGCAAAGCATGACTTCCTATTAGTGTTCTATTAGGTTTAGGTAGAAGCACTGTCAAGTTGTAAACTGAGCAGACTTTAATCTAAAAGAAGAAGAAGAACATTGCAACCCACCGTTGCTGAAATTTATCTTGCAAACACTGTGATAATGACATGATTTTTCCTTGTAGTTAAAATAAAACAACAGTCAGTATGCATTGACAACAGTGACAATGAGCAGCATGCAATGAGTGCTGAAATGCAGCAACATTCATGCCATCAGCTCTGCCAAACACAACACAACACCTCTTTAATGGCCATGTCAAAGCTGCATGCCAATTGATTTTCCTTCTCCATTAATTCCAAAACTCAGCATCTCTAGAGATAGCCAAAGCTTGACACCACTGTGACGTGTTCATCTGACAATATCTGTCCATAGACAGACACAGAATCATTACACTTCCAACAATGCTCGGTGCATTTAGTGCTCCAGATCAGAAGTACAAAACAATACATACATGCTACAGCGACAGTTACTTGTGTCCACTAGGCACACTGAACAAAGCTACTGACAGTCCACTGCCTTTTGCACAACAGTGTTTGTCGTAACTGCAAACTAACTGCAATTCACGTGAAATCTTGAAACGACAAGCCAGGCTAAAGTATTTCAGCATGTTTGTTTGAAGTGCCTGGCATCTCACCTTTAGTCATTCTAACTGTCTTTTACAACTACAGACATAACAGATGGTTTAGTGTAGCACACTGTGCTGGCTGTCTATATCACTGCCAATACAGTTACAGTATATAAAGAAAACTAGGGCTGTACTGGATTCACACTTTCTAAATATGGCTATTGGCCAGAGCTGTATTGAGAGATTTATCAACACAAATCCAACCGGAACCGAATCTGCTGTTTGTGAAATATAACACCTTAAAAAAGTGAATTAACAAAGGTCCTACATTACCTTCACTAATTACAAATGAATTATGCCCTCATTAATATACATAAGACATGCTCAAGATTTTATCAAACATAACAACACCATGGCAACATCAAACAAAATATTTTTAAAAAAATTAACTAAAATGTAGTTACAATTCAGTGACATTTTGCAAATCCAGCTGAAATCTGAAATCCAGCCAGAATTTTGACAGGAGCTTGAAATGGCCAGATTTTGTCTGGAGCCGGAATCTGGTACAACCCTAATAAAAACCCCTCGAAAACAGCAATTGACAAGCAGTGCCTTTCATTTCAACAACTATTATCAGCCCATCAGTGTACAACAGTTGACTTATGTTTCACCAGTACAAAGAATTAGAAATGATGCTGCCAATTGTCTGCAGAAAACCCCAGGAACTGCCACCTCCAGAGCTCTTATCTGCCGAGTGTCGCACAATGTTCTGGCTGCCAGAAACTGGGCTATCAGTGTACACAGGATAGCTCGGAACATGACCATCATCAGCTGTTTTGTCTTCTTTCTCAAATGAGACATACGACTACAAACAGCAGAATATAGCAAGCAGTTTCACTGGGCCATATGAACATCAGTGTCACATTTTGCCTTCAGTGACTTGGCACAAACACTGCTGGCAGGCAATCGGGAAACACATCAGTAAAAGCCAAGCTTCAACAATCTGCATACATTGCCAGTGGTTGTCAGCTGTGTGGCTGCACCTAGCAAACATTGCTAAGTTTACATTACATGTATTATTATTTTTGCATTAAAATCAAACTGAATAACAAATACATAGATTGAAACATTTATTTAGATTTCTTTAACTATTTCAATCTGTTGAATTCAATGTCTTTGACTGTACACTGGCCTACTCGTAGTTTCAAACTATAAACATTCATCATAGTAACGACAAACACAATTAAAGCTTATCGACCGCTTACGCACAACATGTTGAATGCCCCCTGATTAATGACAAACAGACAATTCCAATGGACTGGTAATGGTCATTCGCAATTAGCTGAATTGCGATTCGCCAATTCGCCATTGGCGGAACTCGGCAAGCCGAGTCCTAATATCGACCTGCTCCGCACCTCTGGTTCAAACGGGAGAGCGTAAACAATTTTCACTGTTTAACCCTGACCTACGACCTTGACCTACAAACTCAGGCTAGCCAAGGTCAAGGTCGACCCTCATGCCAAAAATCAAGGTTAAAGGTCAAACGGTTCAAACAGGAGACTGCCCACAGCAAACGGACACACACACGCACACACACGGACGCTACCAAATGTATTATCTCTCCTGCTACGCGGTCGATAAATATGCATCATTACAATGATATGACTTGACCTTCGGCTGTTCATTATGATTAACATTCTGTGAACACATTTCAACCAATCAACACAGCACATCAAAGCTGATCATTTGGCAATTACAACAACTCAGAATAAGCTCAAGAGTTGGATTACATTAATATGACGCACCAAAAACATCAAAGCATACCTCCCGGCCATCAGAATGCTTAATAACTTGTTCAGCATACATTGTTGTTGTGTCAGCAACAGCTTTCGCCAACAGCTGCAGACACAGACACACACATTGACCATGAAAATGAGCAGCATATACTTACACCAGACAATGTATACAATGTATAAATCATATAGCAAAGTGTGACATCATTCATATTAACACGATGCTCAGAGCAAAAGACAAAATTATACTTCAGTTAGAAAAATATGTATCATCTAAACAATCTTTAGACAATACATCAGGCTAAATAACACTCTGTGAGCAGAAGTATAAAAACTGTAGACTTCACACCTCAGAAACTCAGACACATTTAAGCGTTTTGTCATCTACACATTAATAGTAGATTTTGCTTGCATTTTGAGCTGCGACTACTTGTCACATACAGTACGTTCGTGACAGACAGTTCTAGGCAGCTGCAATACATGGCCATAGTTTGTTATGAGGTCGAGATTCGTATTCAACAGAAAGTCAGTTTAACAGTTGCATTACATCGTAAGTAGCAAGCTCAAGCCAACATTTAGCAGCTATGCTCTGGCTCCGGCCAGACTGTCCAATGTTCACAATGCTGACTGCACCAAGCATTCAGAGCAATAAAGGAGGTAAATAGGATAGGACAGCATGCAGTGCAATAAGGGGAGAAGCCAATGTTTAGTCATTGTAATAATGTTTCGTTATTTCGGCCACTCTAAAAATGTATGTTTTTATTTTACTGTAAATATTTTAAATTAGATACATATCAATAGATTTATTCACGTTATTTTTGTTCCATTTATTCTCTTACAATGCTTATTTCACTGAATATTGATGATTTATTATTCATCTTGAGAGTTGGTCAGATCATTGTCAGCAGTTACCTGACTTAAGTGACTGAGAATGCAACACTGGGCATTAACGGCAGCATAATCAACTGTAGCTAGCTTTCTGCTATCAACTCTGTGTATTGACTTATATGCTAACATTTTCATGTATTATGCTATGCACATTCGATGAAAAGCTGGAGTTTACAAGTTACAAACTGCAGCTGTGGTGAAAATGAACACAGTTAAGTTCAAACCTCCGGCTGGAGATCTGCTTTGGTTCGTAGTACAGCGCGTTGTTTCTTCACATCAAACGTGATGCTGACGACACCAGCGATAGTCAGCAGATGACTGCGACACGTCTCAATGTCAGCCTAACAGCCAGTCAACATTAATTCTCACAAACATACACTCATCAGTACATGAAACATACGAGTTTCACCAAGTGGTCATTGCCGCGGCATCACAGCAAATGACCTGTCCAACATACTACTATATCATTCATGAAAGTAAGATCGTCATGCACACACATTCAACAACAAAAGTTTCTTGTGCAAATCACAACTTGCCTGTTCACAGTGGCATCCACTCCCAATTCCCCTGCAGTGCACTGACCTAGCCTTATGTTTCCTTTACTTATTTAAATAACAATGTGGACAACGTTACTAATGCCCTATGTTACATTATGACATTTTGTTTTATGCAAAGTGCAACTGCATAAGCTCCTAATAACTGTTAAATGAACTGCAGGCAATGCCAGTCCCGGCCTCGTCTAAGGCAGGCCTAAAACTGACAGGGTCTGAAGATTTTTAGAGCAAACCAGATCAAATAATCACATTTCTTGTGACAGATCTCACAGTCAAGAGAATGTATCTCAAAAACATATTATTCCACACGGCGGCCTGCGCCTGTAGAAATACCTAAAATGAGTTGCATAAGCAGTACTAACCTCATCAGATAGGCCATAAATTTGTAGAGTAACCATTTTAGATCGTGAAACTCCACTAACAAAAAAACTATTCCGACGTCGTCTTCCATCCGTGTTCTTTTTTACAAAGCTGCACACATATATGCGTATTCTATAAATATAAAATCTTCAATGAACACATAATTAATAAATGTGATTGCATTATTTAGAATAAACAATAAAACTTGACAGTAGACAGGTGATGCATCAAGTAGCATCATTCACCTGCCTAAATGTGTGCTCAAAGACGTGCTGAGATTACAAAACCACAGAATTGACATTTTCTGTGTCACCGAGTCGTGGCACAATGCAGACAGCACCTGCCTCGGCCGTCTGCAATCAGCTGGTTTCAACGTCCTTGACTGGCCGCATCCACGTGTTGCAGATGATCTATCAGTCAACATGGCGTCGTCATCGTTTCCTTGGCAGCGGACCTTACCTTGAAACCGCTCACAGTTGACCAACTGACAACATCCCACCTGGCCTGCGCTTGTGCTGTCACGGGACAGTTATGACCATCATCGCCGTCATCTATCGACCAAGATCTGCGCCAGTTCAGCAATTGTTTTTTGACGAACTGGGGGCTGTTCTAGAGCAGCTAGCCACCTACTTGGCACCCGTCTACATTGCCGGTGATTTTATCATTCACCTCGAGCATCCTGATGATCCACACTCCGTCCAGCTGTGCTCACTGGTCAACTGCTTTGCTGCATCACACGGTCGCCATGCACCAACTCGGCGGAATACTCTACGTTGTGATCACGATGATGTTGACGTTATGGCCACTCTGTACGATCCACATTGACGATTTACCAGGACGACGACCACTCTGTTCTACCAACAGTACACCAACCGTCTCATGGTACCGCCAGTCAAACTGACAACAGTCGGTAGCTGAGCCTTTGCAGTTGCGGCTCCACGTTTGGAACAGACTACCAACTTACGTCGTCATGGCAAACTTTTTGTCGGCTGTTAAAATGTTTTGTTATTCCGGCAATCATACCCTGACATTGTCTACTGACATTATCCATCAGTGGTCCTTGCAGTGGCTGCGCCACTTAGGCCACTTTAAAAACTGACTGATTGATTGTTTAAGGATAACTCTTGCATCTTCTCCTCATCTCTGTAATATATATGCACTAGTTGTCATCTGGAAAGGCTTGTGGCCACTAAAACTTTGCTCCAACAAAATCTTCCAGTTCATAACTAGAAATGCCAGCTAACACAGTTAATAAAGGACATAAAATAGTACTCAGTAATACACAATAAACCTTAACATTAACGATAAAGTAAAACGTTCAATAGGGTAGCAAAATTGTTCACAAAGAGTGACATACAGCAGCAACATTCACTTACCATTTCAGAAAAAAACCTGGTAAGCCAATATCAGAAATAATCAATTATACTGGAGTTTAATGAAGCCAGAGATGATGGCAGTAGCATATGCAAATCATTTCCACCTTGCTCCAGAAGATAACCACATTGACATCATCACTTAAGTTAATTTTTACAGGGTGAAAAAATGCTCATCCTGATGCCAACCAACAGTGTCAAAGCACCGAAGGCAATGCACTAAGTGTGATATGTTACATTACGGTAAATAGTGTAATCTGAAATAATATTTAGTATAAGCAATGTGACACTGTGAAGGCTTGGAGATAAATAACTACAAATATGTGATCCTGCAAAAAAAGCTTGCTTGCCTAGATAGGCAGTCCCCCGCCCCTACAGAGTGTGCCTAGCTTGGAAAGTAAGCAAGCATAATCTTTCATTATACAGACCTCGCAATTCGCTGTGGAGAACAGACTTTACAATCATCAACAATGGCTGACTGCGGCTTGGTACTGTAGAGCAATGTGTACAGTCTGCTAGCAATCTCCTGGATGGTTGTGTTCTTTCTACATTCAAAATACAACATTGTCTGCATCACTCAGTTCCTAGTAAAGTAATAGCAACAAACTATAATGCTCATCAGCAGTGAACAAACAGCTTCACTGGTGCAAGGCATCATGACACATTCATGCTGCAAGGTCAAGTCACTTCCTGAAATCGAGAAATGTGTTGCAGTATAAAATGACCAAATACTAAAACCAAGAAAATCTTACGCTGACGTAACCAGACTGTTCAACTGTGTCTCCATTCCCAGAAAGTCCTTTAATGAACCACGCAAATTTGGCCATTCTGCCAGTTTCAGCAGAGTCTATAAAACAAAAATACAATTCTCTAAACTAGTCAAGATGAGGTTCTACACAGACATGATATTGGACATTCATCAAAACAACTTTTGCCACCTCTAATACATAATTGTCATTAGTCAATATGCACTGGCTTGGATAAGCAATAAAAAGTTCAGTTGCACAAATTTATACACGCTCAGGCTGTTATGAACTAAAAGTATAAAATATGGTGACAAAATCTAAGTGAAAATTGATTTTAAAAAGTACAATAAAGTAAATATACATAGTCAATGGCAACTGCAGTTGAATGCTTCAACAATGACAGCTCAAAATAACTCAGTCATAAATGTATGCAGTGGTTGTTGTTTGTCAAGCCATGAGCAAAATAAGTGCACACTACACAGTATTATTTGGCATTTACTAGCCAAAAATTTAAGATGTTATCAAACACATCACAGATGACAATTTTATTTTTCTGCAAGACAGTTCACTATTGCACCATGCATAAAAAAACTGTTCAACTGCAGCAGTGAAATATTCTTAACCTCCTTCTAATGAGCTATTGCTCACCTATCAGCTATGGCTCAGAGTTGGACTCAGCAGGTTTGAGTAAAACATACAATTTTATGTTTCCATGTTTTGTCAGGTAAAGTAGAAGCATTGGTTAGGCAAAGTGAGAAACTGCAGCAGCCTTTAATGGCTTGCGTCCTTGTTAACATCCGGTATATACCAAAAATAAAAAATTTTGATAATTTTTGGCATATACCGACGTTAACAAGGAAGAAAGCCATCAAAGGATTCTGTAGTTTGTCACTTCACCTAACTAATGCTTTGGCACTACCTGACAAAATATAGAAACATAAATTGCATGTTTTACTCTAATGCTGCATTATTTATTTCAAAATTATAGCAAGCAAAAAGTGCAAATTTTTCAGAAACAATATATAGTAGTACACATGGCAAAAACAGAACAGCAAAAGGATGAACATCAAAACGATAAAAATGGCAAAGTGTCACTGCATATCAGAGAGTAAACAGAATGTGTGTTCGGTAGCCGGCATGAATACAAGATGTCATGGCATGCAAGCAAAGTCACCAGCACAGTTGCTCAGGTCTTAAGCAGGACTGAAAATCTGCAGACATAGAGCATACGTAATACATAATTAATGTAATGCTAACTTCTTATGTTGTTCTCTTATTGGGCTCTTTGGAGATATCTGGAGCGAGATTTTACATGCTGTCAAACCAATAGTTTCAACTTAATGAAAGAAACTTGAAGCACTGATACAAACCAGGAATTTCACACCATGGGCCTCATTGCTGCTTGGTCCACACTAATTAATAAGCAGTAGTTTTAAGTATACTTATAGAATTTAAATAAAATTTAAATAAACCTCAAGTGCAGTTTCGACAACTGCCACATCGTCATTTGACAACACAACAATCAGACCTCCGACACAAACATCATCCTACACCATAGTAAAATTACACAATATAACTAGTGTATTTATACACTTCGACTAACTGCTAGTGAAGAAAAGCTACGGAATCAAAGAAAAATGGTAAACAAAAACGAATTAATAAGCTTATAGTCAGGGATAAGGGGGCACAAGTGTTTGTTTACAGACTTTGATTGTGTACTTGTGTACGTGCAGTGTCAGTCAGATAGCATCAGAAGATGCAGATGATGTCAGCGTCAATACTATAGTAAACAATGTAATGCTTTATCTCTGCTCTATAGGTAAACTGCAGCTACCACCTTTACATTGCCCGGCCGACTTTCTCTAATTGCCAGGTGCACGCTGTCATGCAGTGAACTCTGCCATGCGGACAGCAACTAATCAAACATAAGCAATGGTAATAAGCATGCAGTGACGTGAACTTGGTGAACAACTTGGTAGGCCTAATGGTTGGCTCTTGCTCTCAATTCTTAGAATTCCTGGGATCAAAAAAAAGTTTGGAGACTCCATACTCATGAGACTCAATTACATCCATATTCAGTACTTTTGTATGTTCAATAAACAATACAACACTATAAAATACTGAAAACAATGAGATAAAACTTTGCTGAGACTACATCATATTTAGGCCATAATGATTATTTATGCTTAAATAATTAAGCCGAGATTCTGTATTTTATATTATTTGAGAAACAGAAATGTGAACAAAAATTAAAATGGAAAACAGATCTAAATGTTAATGACTGATTCAAAAATTAAAAAATAAAGGCTACATGGAATCCAGGCAGACTACAGAAGCAGTTTCGGTGTGTGTCACGATGTAGGTATGGTGTCCATGGGTTGACAGTACTTGACAGTTAGTCTGGAGCCATAGTCAAAAGTGAATATAGAGAAAAGTTCATTTTGGTCCAAGTGTCTTATATTAGTGCTTGAATTTTGTGTGTACCAATTGTGCAAAAAATACTGGTATACTTTGAAGTGCTACAAATTTCTCAGTTTATGGAGCAGCAACATTATAAAAAACACGGCAAAACTTATCTCAAAATTTGAAAGCCACAATATTATTTAATTTGCTTAAATAAATCAAGAAAACAATGCAAACAGACATATAGCATAATTCTAACATCAGCATTAACTACATGTGATCGGTTGAAGAAACGTTTAAGACAGACAACAGAAAGATGTCTTAGGGCAAATAATGATTAGTGTGCATTCTTTAAACAGAACTGAGGACTCACCAGTGAAATATTGCCCACTGTTCAGCCACTTCACAACTGTTGATTGTTACATGATCTCAAATGTTTTCACACATTTGTTCTGAAAGAGGACGACTTCTACCTAAATCTTGGACTGTTGACTCAAATTTGTCAAGTTTTCTTTATAAGATCATTCAACAACCTTTGTTTATTTTTTGATAAAGTTTTTCACACTGTTTATCATGTATCTGAACATTTTCCAGCCTGAAACATTTTAGCCTGAAATATGAGCTTTCTGCTGCTAAAGGTAGCATGCTTGCTTAAAAGTGACAAATTTATCGCACTGTAAACTTCTTTAATTTTCACATAGAATATCTAACCAAGAAGAATAAGTTTAATACAGCTTGATTGTTGAATAAGTACATATTAATGTCATATCTTTATAACTTTATATCATTCCTTCCTACTCAAAAAATTTAGAAAGATATACCATTTCAAAGTACATGGAATTTTTTGACAAACCCTGTACACACATTTTGTTACAAAAACTGACATCAAACTCATGACAGTAACTCCATGAAATAATAACCAATTTTTACTGTGTGTCTGTCAAATTTCGGTATTGTATCAAAACGGATAAACGTAGAATCACACAAATAATGCCACACGACAGGTCTGTTACTACGCAGAGATAACCGATAATCGTGTTCTTCCCTTTGTGCAGCAGTATTAACAGGTTAACTTTTTTACTGCACAGCGCTATGTCTTTTGCTATTTCTCATCAACAAGAAATTTAAATAACTTACACTCAGCACTACTGTCAGTCAACTGATGAATGTTTTCCTGGTATGACGTCATCACTTGCAAAAGTAAACAAAATCTTCGACTGCGCACTTTTAGACGCTTTTTCGGTAATTTTATGGTGTTTTAGACGTTCCTAAATATTCAGATATGTTTGATAAAGAAAGATGGCCAGCAGTTTACTTTAAATACCAAAAAAATTGTTGCATATCATCTTTAAAAAATTTAAGCTGAATCAGTAATACAGACCTTCACAAGTGCCTGTGACAACTCACGATCAGCTGCCATTAACTTCATCCTTGCAACCGAGGAAGCGGACAACAGAGGTTGTGTTGAATTCATCATTATTAGGCATTCTCACTGGCTCACTAACAACAGAAAAAAAATTCAATAGTATACATGTTATTAAAATCAAAATCATCTGCAAAGTGCCAGTGACCACTGGCATTGCCCCTAAATCATGCTGTGACGATAAGAGTTGATGTTTTGTTTTGGTTTGTAATATTATCAGTCCTTTCTATTCTCACACTGATACACTATATTTGGTGTTTGTCAAGTTATTACAATTTTTGCTATTTTTTCCGAAAGTTACTTTTAAATAATAACATAAAACATACCTATATTATTTTCCATTTCTTATTATGTTACGGCAGCATGCTGATTGCAGTAGCATACACCCGGCATTGTGGAGAGATGACATCTGTCCGTTCGGCGATGTTATCTGGCTATCTACCATATTTGCAGGCGGCGGCAGTGAGCAACAACATCCAGTGGAGATGGCCATTGCTCACTTCTGATGCCTGCAAATACGGCTGGTTACACTGGCAGTTAAATAGCCACTGCAGCCAACAGTAGCTGATCAACTGTCCAAATAGCAGAATAGCCTCAAATTAACATAAACCATCTGTTTATCTGAGGCTATTCAATCGCTGCCTGCCTGGTTACCGCGCGAGGCTATGCTAAGCGCGGTATATGCCGTCATCATGTGTCTGTCTGTCTGTCTGTGTCTGTCACACTCCTGTATTGTATCAAAACGGCTAAATGTAGGATCACGCAAATAATGCCACACGATAGCCCATTGACTCTAGTTTTCTGACACCAAAGTTCACTGCGAAATTCGAAGGGGATCACCCCCTACGGGGCGACAAATGCAGATGGGGTGTGTTAAAATTGGCCTCTTTCGACGAAAAACGCGCTAACTCGAAAATGGTACAAGATAGATGCATAGTTTCCATTAAAGTCGAGTAGGAAGTCGTATGTGCTCTATCGAATGACTATGTTCCCGGTGACCTTGGGTGACCCATAACCCCCAAACTACCCCATTTTTTGCATTTTTCGTCGCCTTTCATATCATCGTAGTGAGTAAACATAGATACTTCATATTTGGTGTACAGATTGATCGTAGCTAGTCCCAGCCGACGGACGACAAACCGTCCCTGAAAGGGGAGTGGTTACGTCACGTGACACGTTTTAAATTTTGGGTGCCTCGTCCATATCTCAGGAATGGCTGAAGCTAGAGCTCTCAAACTTTGTACAAAGGGAGACTATATTAAGTCTGGCCAAAGGGATGACAAATCACCCCTAAAAGGGGCATGGTTTTGCACACGTGATCCATTTTTGTCTGTTAGCTGGGATCAATAAGACCGACGACGTGTTTGTATCACCTTTGATGGTCTACGCTATAGCAGCGATAAACTTAGGCGTAAGCTCCATCGGTTCGATTTTCACTGTATTTGTTGCACAGATGGCTGTATAACATATAGACAGAGAATCGATTAAGTGGAGTTCATTCATTCATTCATTCATCAGGGGCGGCGGTTGGCCGTTGGCAGTCTTTCGATGTACCTTTCAGCCTACTGCCAGCGCTGAGGCCTAGACATGGCCCAGTGCACAATTCCCCTCTAACCCTGAGGCTTGTACTATATGTTTATAGAGCCTAGCTTAGCCGGCAGGTTTCTCTGGCAGGGTGCCGATACGCAGTCTTCCTATAAGACCGCTGAACCCTACCATCTGTTATCCACACCGGCGGCTCTCACCACACACCAGACGCCCCCGATCGAGGTGTGATGGCCTGTCATAGTTTAAAGAGGACACAGGCGAACCTTCAGTACCTGCCGAGAATTTAATCTCATAGCATGGGATACAAACCCACGCCCTGCCAAACAAGTCAGCCAGGCCCACAGCACTGCAGCTCCGACAGCGCTAGCCCTCTGAGCCACTGAAGCAAGTATTAAGTGGAGTTTTAGCATTATCATTCAAATGTGTGATAATAACCGTACATTTTGCTATCAACCGTCGCTCGTTGCCTGCAGTGGTAACTATAATTGGTGGGCCGTGCAATATGGTCAATTTTTACCATGCGACACTATGCTAAGTGCGGTATATGCTGTCGTCTTGTGTCTGTCTGTCTGTGTGTGTGTCCGTCACATTCCGGTATTGTATCAAAACGGCTAAACGTAGAATCACACAAATAATGACACATGATGGGGTTTTCGAGTGAGATGTTTTGTAGTTGCAGGATTTCTACTGACAAGTGCCTCACGCGGTCCCTCTGCAATAGCAGAGCTTCTTGTTTTATAATACCCAGCTTAGAACTTACAAGGTCAGTTGACTTTATTTGCGAGATTCCACAAGCACCTATGAAAGGTGCAGATAAGCTGAGTTCCACTGCTAAGCAAACAAGGCTAGTAAATTAGGCTGCTTCTAGCCAAGGGTGTCGATCTCACATGATTATTGGGGGAAACATAAAAGATGACTGGGGTCTGGGGGCACGGTCCCTAGCGAGGTCCAGGGGTGGAGCCCCAGTAGTGGGTCTGGTGGACGAAGTCCCCCAGAAGCTGAAGCTTTTTTGTGAATCTAGTTTTTTTTACAATATTTGCATTAAAATACAACAAAAACAGTTGTTGCTGTTACTGGATAAAATAAACCTAGCCACAAAATATAAAAATTCTAAAATATTGGGGGGGGGGGACATT
>Ga0209782_1000995_pt1 | contig 13966 bp, 8 predicted proteins | sample WorMetmaBAHAMAS1_FD_187390 | JGI IMG/M metagenome (GOLD analysis project Ga0209782, IMG submission 187390) | Marine gutless worms symbiont microbial communities from Max Planck institute for Marine Microbiology, Germany - Inanidrilus... | ecosystem: Host-associated > Annelida > Digestive system >...
GATGTAAGAGGGGAGATTATCAGAACTGTTCTGTGCTGTATTGTATATGACAGATGTGCACAATCATAAGCACACTTAGATGAGCAGTTCTTACAGTTCTTTGGATTGGGTTTTGTCACACTGGGTGCATTCCACTGTGCATAGCCTAGATTTAGTTGTGTTTATCTGTGTATTTTGTGTTTTTTTTTCATACTACATATATGATGTGTTATTGTCACATGTCAGCACTGTGGAGTGGACCTAATGGGATTGAAGCCTGGTCCTTAGGACTTCTCTTCCTTCAGTGCTTTGACACTGTTGGTTGGGTCTTTTGACCCATAAAACCCATCCCTGATATGACCTATAATGAGTTTGGTGGGACATTAAACCTTGCTCAACTTTGTAAAAATGAACAAGGTTTATTTCTCTTTATTTGATGACAGTTTCACAAATGTGTGGATTATGGAAACAGATTTGATGTGTCTGCTGTGCAGAAGGCAAATTGAAAATCTGGTGCACAGGTCTAGTTGATCAGACTTAAATGATATGCAGCAAACTTTCAACCATATGGCTTTAGTTTAAATGCAGTGATGCTAACACAGCCGGCAATAAATCAGACCATGCTGGTGCTAACAATTCGGCTGTTTTGCAGGTGAAAAGCCATACAAATGTACATACTGTGAGTATGCAACGGCACAGAACAGCACGCTCAAGATCCACTTGCGTCGTCATCACCACGAGCCAGTCGGCACAGACTTGGCACAGCCTGCGGAGGTCTATGTTTGTAGTAAATGTGGATTACAGTTTGAACAGCACGACATGTATCAGTGTCATGATGCAGAGCAACACGCCGATGCTGAACCTATGCAATCCAGTACGTCATCAAGCACTGGGCAGCACGTTGCTGCTGCCAGTAGTGCTGACAGCGTTGATAGCTGTAGCTGAATGCACTTGTTTAGTTAAGTTCTTCGTGGTTTGATTATCTGTGGTTATATCTGGTTCTGTAAATCGGTCTATGCTGGTTGGTTGGAAACTTTTACTAATGCGCTCTAATAAATGTGATTTTCGGTGTATGCTCACAAGGCCATAGTTTAATATAGCCACATTTCTGAAAAACAGAATTCAGTGCAGTGCAAGTGCTTCACAGCTTTCAGCAGCTGCAGCTGGCAGATGAAGGCAAAGGACTGCGTAATTTTTGTGCCCATAGCTTAGCTGCTTACATGCACTGACATCACATAATTTATAGTCACAATATGATCTCCATGTTGATGGGCAACATGGTGTATTAAGTGGGTAATTAGCAAAATGTTACTTTGTTTGTCTGGATGCAGCTGTATTTTGGTTAGTGCAGTTTAAAGCACAACAGTGCATGCATAAAAAGTTACATGTTCCAAGAAATCAGTATCAAAATCTCAGTGCTTATCCCACATCATGGCAGCAGGACAGATGGCATACATATGAACAAAGAATTATGCCACTGTCACCGTATATATACTGAACGGGTTTCCTCCTGTCACCCAAAGACTCCAGTCAGGAAATATACCTGTCTCATTCATTGTTGATAAACTGCACCCTTTGGCACCAACTGGTTGATTCCAGTACCCCTGTATTAGTCCCTGGAATCCTAGAGGTCATTGAGAATTTTTGAAATGACAAAAAGTAAATAATAACTTTTGGAAAATATGACTGCTCTGATATTACAAACAAAAAAGTTCAGCTGATGGTGAGACAGTGCAACATGTGGCACTAAAACATTTACATATTTATTACTCAAAACATGACTGGTAACTATGGCAACCTCGTTGCATTACTTCTGTTCAGTTTGTACACAAACGGGTTCCGAACTCAACCCCACTCTTCCTTAGTAGAATGCGGGGTAACAAGATACTACAATCCAGGACAGCTTCTACAAGCAGATAGCCAAGATTTATCCTGTTGTGGCCATTTCCACTTTGTTTCACTACGTGATCACAATCCACCAGTGTTACACATGGATGAACTTACAGACGGATGTCATGTCTTTAGCGTAAGTGTGACATCCTTTACTATTTAGCAGCATGTCACACTAAAAATAGTCGTGGCATTTCAACACTGCTACATTGTTTCTTTTTTGTTACTGTTGTTTTATGTATGTATGATAAAATGATAACATTAACTGTTTATTTGATATGTACATGTGAATGATGTAGCATGTTGATAAAGCCAGTTAGACTGGTGTTTGTTAAGACTGTATGTATATCGTACAGACTCTGTGAATGGTCACATTGACTGACTGATATTAACTGGACCATTTTAGTTAAAACTATGCTTCTACCATGTACTGTTTTCGATGCTGATGCACAAATGGTAACAAAAATTTGTGGCAAAGCTTGTTGACATTGACACAATTCATTATTGCACGATTATTTTAAAATGCAACTTCTGATATTAAAAACTATTCCTTGTGTGTGAAGTGTCACGTACTTTGTGTCACCGTGAAATGTGGTTCCTGAGGTATAGCCCAACATGCACTTCAATATGTCATGCCACACTTCCCACCACTATGCCCCACGTTTTTGAATTTGCACAATTCTAACAAATGATGCAGAGAAATGTACTTACATAAAAGTAAGTATTCAGAGATATGATGCATTTTCAAATTGCTTTTATTTGCTGAAGCTTATACTGACAACTGACAGATGCCATCCACTGGCACCTGCAAACTTGCAAAATCTTAGATTTGCTTAGCTTTTCAATTTCATTACATATCACTACCAGTAACTTACTTTCAACATAATCTTCAGTACTTTAATTCTACTTAAAATCTGTTAATAAACAAAGCATATTGTGTAGTTCAATCATGTTCAGCTGTTACGTAAGTACGTATGTCATCAGTCATCACATGCCACGAATCCTAATCTTTGCTAATCATTTAAGCACTGACGACATCATTGACAGTTGGTCTGTAGCAAAGTGCTGGACTTGATCTGCCACAGAGTTCACTTGGCAAGTTGGCAGCTGCAATATAGAACGCGACGTGACACTATGTCAGTGGCCATGATGGCAGAAAACACGACCAGCGCCATATTTGCTACATATATACACAATCATCACAGACTTAAATTCTAACAAAACAATGGTGCACTGTTTTATTTAATAGTAAGTTAATATACTGGTTCACAGTTAACAATGTTCACTTCAATCTGTGATTGTGCAGTTAAATAATATAAATGAAACGGAGCAGTCATTGTTACCTTGTAGTAAAATAATATATTGCATTATTTTCCAAGTGACAACAGACAGATGTTAATAAAGAATATACCACATGTTCATCAAATGACAACTATAATGTAAGGGGGGAAGGACCCGGAAAGCTGTGGGCCTAATTTTGGATCTTAATCGCCAGGGGGACACCGCGATGACGTCTCCAATGCGGTGACGGTCATCCGACGACGTCGCCAAGCCGTGGTGGGCGGCGCCCCAGGTTCAAATCCGTAGGAGTAAGGCCAACCGATGACCAGGACCTGGGGGACGCCCATAAATCACCTCTCTGAGCCAGCCCCGCTCCAGCCGATGGCGCCCACTAGTGACAGGCCATAGCGTCCCGGGGCTGCACGCTGACTGGCCTGGGGGTGCGGTATCGGCTTCTCGGGAGTACGCCACTGCCTCCCGTGGTCAGTCGAGTATGGCACGCTTCGCGAAGTGGTCGAAAGGACCTTGATGAAAATGACAATCGGATCTAATAAACCTACAAACACACCGTCAGCGTCTGTCTTGCGCACACATGTAGCTAGCACCTCCGCCGGTTACAATGACAAGACATTTGTAGACATCAGGCTCTGGCCCATGGTCATTTTGAACTTACGCCCTACTTGCATCGCCTGTGTTATAGGGCCCATTGGGAAAACAAGACATCATCCACAAAACTGGAAGCACATAATGTATTGCAATGCTACCAGAGCATAGCAAGTTCAAACTGGCTTGTCTGGTTCGCCTGTCACTACTTAGACAAGCGCCTCTCTACTTGGCAGATGATTGCTGCTTTGTCTCTGACAGCACTCGACGCTCTCTGCGATCAGCCAACGTTCCGACCTACGTGGTGCCGCGAACACTCAGCAGCTATGGCGACAGAACCTTCGCAGCTGCTGGAACTCGCTTGTGGAACTCTCTCCCGGTCCAGCTGCGCAACCTAGACATCACTTACGGACTGTTCCGACGACGTTATGCTCATGGATAAACAGACACATACAGAAACCACATCACAATACATGTACTCTGGCCTCCTGCCGGAGATGGAGTGACAACACATGCCACAGAATGCATGAAAACAGACCTCCTGAGTCCTGATGGTATACTTTACAGCCACTGAGATTTCTCTTCACTCAACTCCTTTTACCAGATCTAAAACTGACAAACAATACTGAATATATAAACAAAGCTGCCAAACAATAACATATTATCTGTTTATCATCTGACAGCTTTATTATTTAACATACTATGAGACATCAGACAAAAAGTCATCAGACAAGCTAACAATAACCATGAGATTACTGAAGGCATTTCAACTGTACTGACAGTGTTACTTGTACATTTTAAAAAATAAAAGTAACATGTTTTGAACATATATGATTGTTTATACTTGACAACTGATGCATCGACATTCAGCAGTTTCATGATTCAGTATGTGACAAACAAAATGGCTCATGTCAGTGACTGTTGTAAATGGATATGAATAAGTAAGAAATGAATCGTACCTGAGTAGTAGGTGATGATGATAAGACGATAATGATAGAGAAGTAACTGTACTCGTGATCAATGATAGCACTGATTCTGATGATAATGAGAATGCTGCATGCTAATGACGATACTTCAATGTTACAGACAGCGTGCAACTTGCGTAATGGTTCAGTGGTGACTGAGATGCAACAATTACTGCAGAATTACTACTGATCGGTCTAAACAGGTCTTTTAAATTCTTTCAATATACAAAGTTTTAGCAATTATCATGATAGGCCTAATGTTAGCATCTTTAGCATACATTACTTTCAGTAACCAAATTTTGCACACACACTTACCAAAAATGCTGAACAAATTGCATTAATTTCTTAATTAGATGACATATGCACAAAATAAACCCAAATTTGCACACTGTTAAAAGTAAAGATAATTCAGATGCTGATCCCTATTTACAGTTAAATGGTATGAACTGGGCAGTGATTTCACCCTCAGTGTAAATGCAGCAGAATAAACGTAATCACATCAAACAACACATCACTGCCACCAGATCAACTACTAACACTGTGTACATTAACATATTACAGTACAATAAAAGAGTAGTTTTTAGACTGCCCATTCTATATAGCAGAAACAGCGTTGATCTGTTTTGCAGATGTTAATTACTTTTCCAAACTCACTTTGTCCAACACCCATCAATGGACATTCTCAAAACTTCACATTATGGAGCTGTAGCCTCTTACTAAGCACTGCTGTGCCAATTTCATGTACCACCTAAGAAAAATGAGGGGCAAAAAAACAATTTCAACAATTTTGGTGTCGAACTGCAACACTGTTAAGCCACATCATTCTTGGCAAAAATTTAGCAAATCAAAAACAACAGGTATCAATATTGATTATTGGCCTGTACTGTCAACAAGTTTCAATCCAATCCAATGAGTTTTGACGGGCGCAGCTAGTCCTCTTTGCCCACATCATGAATAGTATAAAAATCACATACAAATCAGTTTACTTCCAATTCAAGTAATCTTGATTAGACCAATGTTTATCAAGTCGGTTCTTAAAGGTGTTAATAGTTTCAGCTTCCACTACGTCATTTGGTAAACTATTCCACATATTAACTATTCGAGAACAAAAGGAATATTTTCTTATGTTATAATGGCACATAAATTTCTGTAATTTATACTTATTCCCTCCAGTATTAGTGGTAGTCTGGTGGGGATCACATGATCAGATAATGAATGGAGGAGAATGGCTGTCCCACAACCAGACTTGAGTTTTTATACCTAAAAACACCTAATAGTAAAATCTCACATGTAAACAATCTTAATCTCAACCATTGCTCCATAAGTCATATAGTGAATAGGAAGAGTTGGGTAGATAACTCTAAATATATAGTTTTTGTGACTGCCTATTCATATGTCATGATCCAGCGACTGTGCAGTGGGTGGAAATGCACTGTCAATGGTAGCCTATGGAAAACGTCAACTCATAACTCAACAATGAATAACCACAGGACGTTCACATTTGGTAGTTGTTTATCTTGTGACCGGCTATATACGACCACTGACCGAGGTTATAAACAAGTGGCTCTGCTATTGCAGAGGGACCGCGCGAGGCACTTGTGAGTAGAAATCCTGCAACTACAAACATCTCACTTGAAAACCCTATCGTGTGGCATTATTTGCGTGATTCTACGTTTAGCCGTTGTGATACAATACCGGAATGGGACAGACAGACACACGACGATGGCATATACCGCACTTAGCATAGCGTCGCGCGGTAAAAATCGACCATATTGCACGGCCCACCAAATATAATTAGGGCCTACCACTGCAAGCAACGAGCGACGGTCGATGGCAATATGTACGGTGATTGGATGACAGGAAATACATCTGCTTGTGCCATTTATCTCCAAATATTTTCTCCCAGACCAAGTGCAGCAAAAAGGGAGGACAATATATCCCACATTTACACAAAATTGGCCTGTGAAACAGATGCAGTTGACATGAAGACAGGGAATGAAACTTAACATGACCAGTTTCAAAAATCAGAATCGAGCAAAATTACTGAATGGCACATTTTCTAATACATCGCACACAGCCAACTGTGGATGTAGATTATGTTTACCGGCACAATATATACACATCAAATGAATTACAATGACAACAGTGCTCAATTAACTGTCATGTATGAGCTACTTGAATGTCAGTAATTCCTAAACATTCTTCAGAAAGATATCAATCAACACAAAAAAATGGAAAGCAGTGAATGCATTGTTACATTTCACCCAACCAAGCCACAAAGTAAACCTATTTTACACAATTTCACTATTTTAAAAGAGAAACATGGGTGAAGATAAAGTTAAAATTAATAATGCAATGGTGAGTGACCTGAGTGTAAATACTACCAAAGTACCAAAAATGCAGAATATTGGACTTTTACAGGTAAGATATTCCTGAGATGTCCTAGTGATTGACTGATTAACTTAGTTAATATTTAATGTCCCACTTGGCACAAAATAGATCATTTCAGGCCCAGGGAGGCTCTAACCAGCAAAACTCTTGGCTAGTACTGAGAAAACAAAATAAAAAAGGCAGACGGACGGTCAGATGACATGCCTTTATAGCAGCAAGTCATGCTAAAAATTATCAGAAGCCAAATGCCGTAAAGTAAACATGGATTGCAATTCACATAAACTAATCGGCAAAGTTTGTGTATCACTGCATATGAATGCAGCAACTGTGTACTGCAATAATAACCACAAGACTAACGGCACTTACATTAACCTTTGAGTGGTCGAGTATATACGACAGTACAGTGTGTGATGGTTGAGGTGACTATTTCAACATCTTTTCTTGTCGATTGCGCTTGCTTTCCTCTTGCTGAATGCACTGCTGTACAAGCACCACGGCTCGTTCAACTCTAGCTGGCAAACCAGTTATTGTTGCAATCCGGTTTCTTGTTCCCGGTGCAAAGACACCTTTCTTTGAGATCTGAATTGTGGTGTTCGTCATGCGTTGAATTTCGACAATAGCTCTTCCACCGTGGCCAAGCACCGCTCCAACGATGTTTTCACCAATCTCCAGTTCCTTTGTCAGATTTCCAGAGCCTCCGTCATCTCCAACCGACTCCTCATTACCACCCATTCCTGTCCCAAGTCCAAACGAGTTCTGATTCATCATGGCACTGTACATTCCGCCACCAGCAGAAAACATCTCCGACCCGTTTGGAAACTGCCCACCAGCAGTGTTCTGCATTCCACCACCACTAGTCATGACTGAGCTGTTCATCGGTCTCTGGCCACTGAGAATTCCCGTGAGGAAGTCCAACGTGAGACCACATTGGCCCGGCCCCACACCAAACCCAAAACCGGCAAATCCAAACCCAGAACCCAACAGGCCATAGTTGGCAAGTGTACACATTGCAGCCGTTATTTCATCACTCGCCTGGACTGAAAAGCCGCTGTTCCTCAGTGTTGACTTAAGAGCTTCAACAGAATAGGAAGTCATGCCACTCGCCATATAAGTGCCACTTCCATATGTCATAGAACTGCCACCTGGAAACCCAAAGCCACCAGCCCCAGCACCAGAATCTACTTTGACTGGAGCACTAACTGCAAATGGCGACCCAGTTGGAAGTGCACTTGCCACAGGACCTTTGAATTCTGAATAACTAATATATGGACAGCTACTACTCTGCGGATCATTGACTATCACTTTGAAAATCATCTCAAAAGCTTTGCTGATCTGCTCAACGGAACCTGACAGCATATGCCACAACAATGGACTGAACAAATTTCAGTCAACACTTTGTTCAGTATCCATTACATGTACCCCATTATTTTTTACATTTCACCAAACAGCTCTTTGGTGTGACCAATGACAGTGTGCTCAGAGGTTGGGAAGACTGCAAACATTGACAGTTTGGTCTACCAATCACAACTACTTACTTGGCTGAGTGTTAGAAACACAGTCCTATAAAGACTGTAAACTAGAATACTCTCTTACATTCGAAATTTCACTCTTTGTTAAGCCACTGCCTCTTTAAGTTACAATTTTACAGTAGGATAGGTATCAGCTTATACAAAATGTATATGCACAATCATTTTGGAAGTAGGAAAGTAAATAAAATCAGGAAGGTTATAACAGCAGACAAATCAAATCAATCAGCGTGTATGTCAACCGAAGTCTGTCAGCAGATGTCTGGACATGCATGCCCTGGTGACGTGTCACAGTTTGAGCTTCTGTGGCGTATCAAGTTAGTAGGTGTGCTCTATCATCCGCATAATAAAGCCCTAATACCTAAAACTACCTTCTTATATGATCATGATTATATCATTCGAATTTTATATAAGAACTGTCATTAACACTCAACTAGCCTTAGCGTATTTTATCAACTCTTATTCTTTTTATTAATTTTAATGTACCTAATATACTTGCATTTACTGACCTTACAAAACATGTACATCTCAATGCTGATCATTGCAGCTGTCAAAGTTCTATTAAAGAAACTACTACTACTATTACTACTACTACTACTACTACTACTGATAAACAATATAAATACAATATAATGGAGACAATGAGCAGACGAGGTAAACTTGATTCATAAAAAATACAAAAGTGAGTTAATGGAGTGTTTAAGAGTGGTTTTATGGAGTCTCGACTGTTACGATACTATTATTTTACTCACATATGCTCATTATACATCTAAAATATAAAAATATTAAATATTAGACTGCTACAATAAGTTATCAAATGCATCTATGATTTCAATTCAAGACTAAAAACTTAACAGCTTTGTAGCATATGAAATATAGAATCACAAATCAGTAATGCATTTAAAAGACAGACAGCACAGACATGGAAAAACTGCAGCCAACCTCCTATAGTGATAACCCGCTCGATAAGCACTGTATCAGGTGACTTCTGTGAAATCTGAACATAGGCGCCTGTGTCATCTTTGATTTGCTTTATATAGCAACCACCCTTGCCAATAATCATGCTAACTGTCACATTTGGAACTACAACTTTTATCTGCACAATGCACATTATTGCACACATTTTAGAAAGCTAGAAGACTTACTAAATGTTGTATAAATAAACATCATAATCTTATACATGCCATTAATATTACTTATCATAATCATTATTATAACGTAAACCCAACCTAACTGCAAGATTATCCAATTCAAATCCACCACCCATTCTCAGTCCAAGTCCACAGATTTAACTCCAAATACAGCTAAAAATCAATGTTTACAATGTAAATATTAACTAGAAATGCATGGCAAAGACTAGCGTAAACCTGCTCGGAGCCCCCTAGCGAATACTAATGACATACACTTACTGATCGCCGCCTTGCCTAGCAGCCCCGCCCCCTACTGAACGTACCGGAAGTCACAATTTTTTGACGCCGACTGTACAACTTCTTATGTCTTAAATTCCGGGGTCATTGAAGCAAATCTCACCAAATTTCTACAAGGCGTACAGATATGATTGCCGATTACTCTGCTAAAATCAAAATTGCGATCTTCCAATCCGTTTGGAAATGCCAACGCTACGAATGAAGATTGTCGTCAAATTGCGGGCGAATCGCAGCAAAAATTGAGCGTTTTAACAGTGTAAACTCGGAGATTACTGGACGAAGTTCACCAAATTTTGACAGGATGATTATTGCCGTTGAACCTTTTGAAAGCGGATTTACGATCGGCCAATCTGTTTTCGAATGCCGAAGCAAAGAGTGAAGGTCGTTCCACATGACGTTTGCGAACATCTCCCATATTTAACTGATTGCCATAGCAACGTCCCTTGGGCGTCCGCCAAACGAATATTTGGAAAATTTTCCCCACTAATATGCCTACCAAACTCTTAAAGTAGGTCAAGGTAGGTCCAGGACATTCTGAGATATTTGACGTGATATGCCAATTTTTGCCGTATCGCCACAAAAGGTGCATGGCTAGGGTCTGCAGAAATGGACATTGGGCATTCCCATATGAGCGTACGACTTTGGAAAAAACTTTACATTTTTTAGTTTGCATACCAGATGTAAGAGTTTGCATGACTTTGGGCTTTTAACTGTGCAAGTTGTTGTTGTTAAAATGTGCAACTTCATGGTCCAACACTACTACCAAATGCAAAGACGACAAAACCATCACTATATTAACTACCACGCTTCATGCTTGGGCTTTAACAAACTGACCTTGAAATTATACCAGAAGTTATACGTACAATAAGTACCAAATATGAAAATTCTATGCACATTTATTAGTGATACACTAGTATCAACACAATGTGACCTTGACATTCAACCTGAACTATGTGGCTTTGAGCCTTTGATCTTCAACCTTTTGGCCTCAACAGGGTTGGCATTTACTCAGCAATTAAACGTAACAGACTCCCTAATGTCAATTTGGGCTTCCTGTAACTTGTTATTCTCGACTTTGACAGAACAAACAGACAGACGCAGTGCAGGTAATTTTATTGGCTTATCTGTATGCCTACAAGAAGGAACATACCCACAGTATGTTTCAAACCCATAAAATGTCTAAATTACTATATACTACAGTTTGAACCTGCAATTCTTCAACGCCTATCTTTGATGCATCTACACGGCTGCGGATCTTTTCCCATATGACATCATGCGCTTCACTAACACATGCTGCAGGTCCCGTTAGTAAGCAAACACGATCTTGGGTACCTGTAACAGTAATTGAATTGAGCAAAGTTTAACGTCCCACCAAACACATTATAGGTCATATCGGGGACGGGTTTTATGGGTCAAAAGACCCAACCAACAGTGTCAAAGCACTGAAGGAAGAGAGGTCCTAAGGACTGGGCTTAAATCCCATTAGATCCACCCCACTGTGCTGACAATAACACAACATATATGCAGTAAGAAAAACAAAAGCACAAAATACACACAGATAAGCACAAAATCTAGCCTATGCACAAAATACACAGAGATAAACACAAATAAATCTAGGCTATGCACAGTGAAATGCACCCAGTGTGACAAAACCCAATCCAGAGAACTGTAAGAACTGCTCATCTAAGTGTGCTTATGATTGTGCACAACTGTTGTATACAACACAGAACAGTTCTGATAATCTTCCCTCTTACCTCCAGACAACACCATAGATCAGATGTTGTCTATCAGAGGAAAGGGGGCTCCTGTAACAGTAACAGACGATATTACATCAATATGCTGTTGACATAAAAAAAACTTGCTATCAACTCCACTACCAACAGCAATTCCATATCTTCATCAACCATTTCAATGGTCCAGTTATAGTAAGTGTATTTGTGTGCATTTATGTGGGTTTGTGTGTATGTCCGTGTGCACGCGCAGGTCCGTACTACAATTATCATTTTATCGCCATTGTGCAGAACAAAATCTTACAGCCGGCACCCTTAGTAAAGAAGTATATGATTATGCTGCAGCCAGTTCTATTGCCTTCATGCCTTTGTGATGGCAAATAGTGCATTCTAATGAGGAATAAGATGCTATAGTTCTCCACAGTGGCATCACTTCAAACATCCTTAGCATCTTCATCTTCATAAAACAAAGCATACAGATAAGCCAATAAAATTACCTGGATAAAAATCATTTCCTTTGGACATTTTAATGTTTGAACCTGTTTCTGCTTGTATGCCATTTATTGTCTCACCACCTTTGCCAAGAATTACACCAGCAAGATGTGATGGAATCAGCTGTTTCAGGAACACATCACCTGCTTAAAAAAATCACGTACAATGTACAATGCACAACATCACAGACAAAACTTATTCTGTTAAAAATATTTTAAAACAAGTACATAAATAAGTTGGCGAAACAGTAGTAATTTAAAACAATGCAATTAATTATGTCACCGAGACCATTTCGAAAGAGGCCAATTTTAACCCACCCCACTTGCATTTGTCGCCTTCGTAAGGGGTGATCCCCTTCGAATTTCGTCGTGAACTTTGGTGTCAGAATACTAGAGTCAAGGGGCTATCGTATGGCGTTATTTGCGTGATCCTATATTAAGCCGTTTTGATACAATACCGGAGTGTGACAGACAGACAGACAGACAGACACACACACACACAGACACACGACGACGGCATATACCGCGCTTAGCATAGCCTCGCGTGGTAAAAAGCGTTATCCATGCAAATACACTTTCACGATTTTAGACTAAAAGCAGAGTAACTACTACAAACTAATGATCATAAATGCCAGTTTGGAATATCACAGTGCAAGCACTGCTATTATTGACACTTTAATGACCATTTTCGAAGTAAATGTAGGTCAGCTGAAGTCACATCAGCATTATTTCTCTATCTGTTACAGAAAAGAAACTTTGGGGATAACTGGAACAGGCCTTCTTCCAAACCAGGATGTCCTTTCCTGTAAAGCCTGGATTCTACAGAAACAGTTTCCTTGTAATTTAACCATAGCAAATGTATGAGGAAGTCGCAAACATATTACGAGGATGTCATGCATGTCGGACGTGTTACAAGGACGCTACAAGGATGATTGTGACTTTCAGACCATCTCGACATGTTAAGATGGTCTGGTATGTTGCTAACATCTAGTGCATGTTGTGCTCGTGGAATTTGGATAATGACACGACAAACAGGCAAAGAAGATAAAGAACTAGCATGGGGCAGAATTTCCAGACTTATTTTAGAACGAACTGGTTTGCGGTGGCAAGCTAAACAGGGAAATCGCTAGCATCATCGTAACTAGTTACAAGGATGCTATGAAGAAATTACCGACACATCGGCCTTAACACGACTGGCAAAAATAGGTATTTACGTCTATACGTCCGATGTGGTCCCGTGTTGGGCCGATGTGGTCCAATACGGTCCGATGTGGTGCCGTTTAGGCCAATGTGGTAATTATTCGTACCGCATGTTGACTGTGGCAGTGGCTCGTTTTTCCTTTGGTGGCACGTACACTTCCGTTTTGTGGATGACATTTCCTTCACTTATACATCATGAGATCTGCGTTGGGAAACTCACATCGATTACATTATTTCGAAAGCTGTGTCAAGGTTATATTTCTTAAAACAGTTGAAGAGAGCCGGCTTACCGTCATCACATTTATCACACTTTTATATTACTGTAATTAGACCCATACTTGAATATGCTTCGCCGCTGTGGCATCCAACTCTGACCAAGTCCCAAGCAGAGCGGTTGGAGGCTGTTCAACGCAGGGCTATCAATATCATTTTTGGTTATTCCTCACCCACCCCATATTTTGCTATTTTGGCTCTGGCTGGCAT
>Ga0209782_1000996_pt1 | contig 13963 bp, 11 predicted proteins | sample WorMetmaBAHAMAS1_FD_187390 | JGI IMG/M metagenome (GOLD analysis project Ga0209782, IMG submission 187390) | Marine gutless worms symbiont microbial communities from Max Planck institute for Marine Microbiology, Germany - Inanidrilus... | ecosystem: Host-associated > Annelida > Digestive system...
GACAAAGGGCCATAAAATGGCAGTGTGTGTGTGTGTGTGTGTGTGTGTGTGTGTGTGGGTGTGTATGTGTGTGTTAGGAATACACAACATTCCATAGGGCCATTATGTGAAAACGTCATCCCCAAAACGGAAGTACATAACATATCGCAACACCATCATAGGAGGACCAAGCCACGTGCACAGGCAACGTGCACAAAAATTTGGTAAAGTTTTGCTGTGTGGTTTGTTTGAGTTATGTGAACAAACAGACATACTCATCACAATAGTTGACACCCTCCCAGGGGCAGTGTACCGACTTGATGAAGAGACTCAAGGAGCAGTTATCTGGTGCTGGTCGAGATCATATGAAAATTGCCGTCAGAATGGAGAGTGTTTGTGCTGTTGTGGATGACAGTGATGGTCCTGAGTTGACAGAGTTACTAGGTTCTGGTCAGACGTCCAGTGTCATCAAACTCCTGATGACATGGTTACATCAGGCGACGGTCTACCTTGCTGAAGATCAACCAGTGTCTGGAACTGTCGACATTGTGTCACAGCTAATCACTGAACATCAGGTTAGGCTTGATTTCACCAGTAATTTACTTTCTGTGAAACACACACACACACCTGCTTAACGTTTATTTGTCTGGTTAGCTGTTACCAGAAAGGTAAAACCAATCTGGATTTTACTAAAGCAAGAGACAATGAGTGGCAGTGGCATCAGATGGACCATATGCAAGTGTGCATCTCGCCTCAGACAGATAACCATGTCAGCAGCCCACCACTCAGTTTTTTACAGGCCGGATGCCCTTTCTGCTGCCCAACCAACAGCATCAAAGCACTGATGACATTTCAAATCTTTTTACTTTCTGTTACAAATTTATTTGTTTATTATGTGTTTTTGACTGGATTAAGTTATTGATTGGTTTTCACATTTTGGATTTACTGTACACTTGCATTGTACTCTGCCAGTAACATATGGTAACACACGAGCTATGGTGAATGCAAGTTGTCATTTGTCGACATCGTTTGGTATTTAGAATCCAAAGCATTCTAGTGCAGTTTGTTGTGGTAAACTGACAGGAGTTTGAGAAGGAAGCATTATTCAAGAAGAACATTGTAGAGAAGCTGTTGGAATCATCATCATTAGATGGAGATGCTGAGCTGGTGCAGCTAACTGATGCATGGGAAGTGGTCCGGAGGATGGAGATGAACCAATCTTCCAGACTGCAGCAGGCTCTGCAACTCGTCAGTGACATCTTTTCTCTATTAATTCACTGATTCAACATGTCTTGGCTAGATAAATTCTTAATTTTGCTTGTTTACATTCCTGTTTAACTGTAAAATGGTGTTGCATGGAGATAGGCATAATTAGAAAGATAGCTCTTAAAACAAACTTCAGTTTGGTTACATTTGCAAATCATTGTGTATAAGAGACTTGACACAATCATTTTTGTACAGAATGTTACAAGCTAACAATGTACACTGGATGTTCTGTGCTGATCAGTTCCACAAGATATGCTCGTACTGAGCTATGCTTACATTAGCTTTTTTTGCATATGCTGTGCATTACTATATGATATCAGTTATACACAACATACAGTCATTTAAAGCCATTATGCAGATTAACCTGTATTAGCTTGCATCCCGAGTTAAGAACACAAGATTTATTGGAGCTAACTGTTACTACCCACATGCTATTGTTGATAGCACATTCAGATTAGGGAGAAGGTGCTGAAGTTTTCCTCAATGGTGTTATCTTCACCGCCTGTATACCTTGTTATGCCTTACACCCCCACCTTGCAGTAGGGGGTATAAAATGATGTATCGATCCCTCCATTTGTCCATCCATCTGACTGTCTGTCCCGTTTTCTGATTTTGTCCCATTTACTAGATGGCGGTATGTGTATGTTGCTGCTCCAAACGCAATTAAAGCAGGCAGCACAATAGGCTATGCCCATGTCCATATGTTCTCAGTTGGATGCCCCCACTTACCTCCAGCAAAAATCAATTTGAGTGCATGTCATTTTGCCATGAAATTGCAGTCCAATTGCGTGCACAGTAATGTACTGTATGTTGCACGACGATGACGTACGCAGTAATTAAGTGTATGTTACAGGCGAATGAGTGGAATGATGCAATTGAGTCAGTGTTAGACTGGATCCCTCTAGCTGAACAGAATCTAGTCTTCCGTTCTGTGCCAACAAATGAACAAGATCTCGTTGAGTTCATCAGCAGTCACGAAGTACGTCATACTTTCATTTGCCACTTCAGTTGTTGGATGCAAGATGCTGTGTAAGAAAACAAGTAAGTAAGTAAGTATGTTATGGTTACATGAAGGCATTCAACTGAGTTACAGCAATAGCATAGCCAGTGGGCTATAAAGCCGATGTTTTCCGTCTTTTCCCAACCTGATTAGTTGACACCAAACACGAAACCAGGACTCATAGTGCTGTAATAAGTATAACATAATGTGTAGTAATACTTCTTGTTGATGTCTACGTATTATCATTGGAACTGACAGAGTTGCAATGGTTGACATTGATGTGAATCTTCATTTCGACAATATTATCTCATCTTTGTTATTGTGTGTTGATGAACATTTGTGATCATAGAACTAGCTCTATGTGTTCGTATATGTTACATAAAATACACTAGCCGTCTATATGCGTGTAGCACACGCTTGTGTTTCAATCACGAGACAACTTACATGGTCATGTGCTTTTTGCTGAAGCTTTAAACCACAGATACCATTAATGAAGTACCAACAGTTTATTGGTATAATGTAATATGCCATACAAAATAATTTGAAATATACTATGCCATTGTTGTATAAAAATTTCACACTTGTCGTGCTTACAGGAATGAATTTACCTGTAAGCACAACAAGTGTGAACTTTGAATACAACAATAGTGTAGAGTATTGTTTAGTATAGCATATATACACTCAAAATAATGTATGCATTTTGTATATACATACATTTTGAAAAACGATGTGTACATAACATGTAATTGTAGGCCTGTATTCTCAAGCCGTGACTATCATGCTAATTGTCATGTTTTTGGGTGAATGTAGAAGTTTGACGAGGATTTACGGAAGCAGGAAAAGTTTGTTGATCGGCTGGTACTCACTGGTAATAAAATCCTCGCCAGTTGTCATCCTGATGCAAAGCAGGAGGTTGGGTACCATCTTAGAGCTCTAACTGCACGTTGGCAACAGGTTTACTCAGTTTGTTTATTCTTTGATTAGCTTTGTTCATTGCCACTGATGCTGCTATATTTAACAGCATTTGCATAACTGTGGAATGTGGTCCATTTGCTCTGTTTTTGTAGACCAAGATGGCTACTTGGCTCGCAGGATATCATGACCTTTGACCCTTTGCAACGTGCATTCATCTTTTTATGATTTTATTTGCTGCAGAAATACTATATTACTACTTCAATTCAAAAATGTTAGTAATAACTGTCAATCTTGATGGTCAGCCATTATGGGTGTACCTATCATGTAATTTTGTGTACACAAAATCCGTAAAAGTCTACACAAGTATGGCAGCCAGTGACAAAAAAAACAACTGGTTTTCAGTTACCGTAACAGCATTATAGTGAGTAACGGCGAGCAACCATTTGTGGCATTACCTTTAGTAATGTTTTTTTATCCAATTGTCGCTTAATTCTATGTTGACTGCTTTGTAAACATGTACATGATTTGTTATTATGTATACGTGTATACGTGTACATCCCTAGTAGCCGTGGTAACTGGCAGTGTTTACGATTACAAGTAGGCAGTGAAAAGTGGATGTCTGCAGCATTGCTACAAAGTGAATTGGACATATGTTTACGTTTATAAGTATACAGAGCTCTACAGATTTTGATTGTCAAAGTCATTTGTTGAACTTTGGTTCATCGTTGTCAACATACGTGTTAGTTCTATGCGTTGATTATTGTTGATGGGATTTGTGTTCTTTAACCCAGCCCTACGTGGTACCTGAGCATGGGTAAGGTGATCAGTGATGTCTGTGACTTTGTATGTGTGCCTGTCTGTCTGTGTGTCTGCACTCTAAAAGGAAGAAGCTTGAGCTATCAACACCAAACTTGATAAACATTCAGCGCATGGCAGTTGCTTGGCATGCATTGACCCTGAGGTTAAAAGGTCACGTGGTTATCACACGTGTTGCTGGCATGGGTATGCATGTGTTTACTAGTTATTACTGGATTGTGAAACACGCAGGTGCAAGAGAGGTCAAGTATAAGATCTCGCAGGTTGCAGGCAGCGTTAGACCACCTACATGGACACAATGCTTTGATTGATGATCTCACTGACTGGCTGTCGGATGTACATGCCAAACTACTCGCAGCCAATGACATGCCAGTGCCGACTGACGTCACTGCTCTGAAGGCTGTGATTTGTCAACAGATGGTACATAATGCCGGTGTTTGTAGGAATCATTATTAACAGCTTTGCTCATGTTGTTATCTTAGCCAATATCTATGTACTATACAGTCGTTTTGTTGTCTGTCTTTATTTGCCATGAGTTCCTGCTGTGTGTGTGTATATTTGCTAGTTTAGCTATATTTATCTTATTATTTTCAGTTGTTTCAGATGTTTAACTGGCTTTCTATACCTGAGTTACTAGTTATCTGTGATAGTATGTTGTGTAGAACATTCAGCGCAAGCTTGAAGCACGGCACACCGACGTCATTCGGCTGACCCGACCTCGCCGACCTCAGTCAAAGGTCACGGATTCGGAGGTGAAAGGTCATGATGACCTGAAAGCCGTGTGGCAGACTGTGTGGAATGTATGTGTAGCAAGGACTGAATGCCTTCGTCAGCTTCAGCAGCAGGTGAACATCTCCGTGCTGATTCTTGTTTTATTCTCTCAACATGTATACACTCTACAGTTTGATAAGCAGCACTAAAAATGTAAATTAACCATTCTATGGCAGTGGATGCTTTTTTGAAGCCCAACCAACAATGTATAATTACTGACGGCAACCGGATGTTGATTTGTTAGTTGATTAATACCAGTTTCAAGCATCAAGAAGCTAGACATAGCTCAACAGATCGCTGCTGTTTATCTGCAATGTTCTTCAAGGTATAAGTCTTCAGCTGTAGAAAACTACTCATACATGTGCACACAGTGGCGTAACAATAGGGCGTGCAAGGCGTGCAGTGCACGCGGGCCCAGCGCTGTGGGGGGGCCCAAAATTTGCCCGACGCTGTTTTTTTTAAAAGTTTTTTTGGGGAAGAGGGGGCCCTTTTGGAATACTTGCACGTGGGCCCACTGCAACCTTGTTACGCCACTGTGTGCACAGCTGTCATGCACACAGAGAACGTTGCATTTATTGTCCCTCTTGTCCTCTTAGAGTGTAAGCATTGCTGTGATGTTGTCTGTTGGAGAATAGCTGCATGATAAAGAACTAAAAGTAGAATAAAAGTGAAAATATTTCGTGTGTGCAGCAATCTGTATTGACTGCTGTCTGTGTTTATGCAGCTGAACGTGAAACATGAGAGTCACATGAAGAGACCTGTAAATGACAAGCACTCGGCTCGTATGACTAGGATGGCAAAGTCTGGTGATAAACTGAGAGCCTCACGTAGTCAGTGAATTTCCGATATATTTCGCTTACGTTTGCATGTAAATTGTCCGTATGTCTACATACACATCATTTAGAGATGGGAGCATGTTAAAATCATAACACATATGCCAAATAAGAAGAAATTTTATGGATGCTGGCATCTGCTAAGCCTGTTAAGCTATCTTAGAAGCTAAATAAAGCAGTGAAGTAAGATTTTTTTTACATTTGTTACATATTGAATAGCATTTGCCAGTTTATGATGAAATCAGATGCATGGTTATGAGCAAATGTGAGGCAGCATTTATCGTTTGTGCTGTATAGATTCTTATTATCATTGATGGGTGAGCTTGTATTGGGTAAGCTTCCAGTGATAGTTAATGCAGTTATTCCAGTCACTGTCTGATGAGTTATTTTTGTATGAATTTTATTAACAACACATTTTAGCATTATTAATTTGCTACTCTTTCTTTGTTATGACCAATGGTGTATAGATGACTGAGATTGTCCTTATTGACAAGTAATTTGACAAGTTTTTTTTACTGACCAACGTATGATTCAGCTTAAAGCAGTGTAGAATGACAGCCCTGGCTGAGATAGAAACTTCTCATGGAAGAACAGTTTTTATTTCGCCTGTCATATTTTTGTTATTCAGATTATTCTAGGTTTCCCAGAAATAAAGATGTGCTAACATATTTTAATATAATGTAAAAATAGCTTAGTTTTTATGTAGTCAAACATCTTAATCATGTTTGGCTTTTGTGCGTGTGTTATTTTATTTCAGATGAGACATTATCAGTTGAAGCAGACTGTGTGAAAGGTGCACACAACCATAGTGCTGTGCAGCAGCATCAAATTGCAGAGAGAAACAGTCGTGGCTCATCACTACAGATTTATTTTCACAAATGCTCCACAAAACCACAAGATCAACAGTTGAAGACGACATCAGCAGCTGCTAGGACTCGTGTTAGTCGATCAAACTTCTCTGCCACTAGGACTACTTGTAAGAGTGAATTTGTCAGCCAGAGAAGTCCAGCATCACGCCAGTTGTCTGTCAATAATCCTGTCACTAGCCAAGCTGACAGAATGGAAACTGCTCCTGTGTCGACTTCTGTGAGTGGAAAACAGACCGACGGAGCCGCAGTGGAGTCGAGAAGAGCAAGTCGACATCACAACATCAGCGATGACAGAGCTTATGAGAAAAAGCAACGTGGCAACCACATTGACAGGCGAAAGATGAATAGAAGTGTGTCAGCGGCGGCATGCAGTGAAAGAAGTAGCAAGATTGACAACGATAGTGGACCAAGTCAAGTGAATAAATTACCTTCGTACACAGGCAGATGTCACCATCAGTGTCAGCATCAGGTCTCTATCTCAGTTGTACATGTCAGCACAGCTTTTGTGTCGGCTTGACTAAATTGCATTTCTTGAATATTGCAGAAAAGTACAAGCTATGTGTGCGCAAAATATGAGTTATCTGGTGTCAAGTTGCATTGAACTTGCCTAATTCACCAACAGCTGTTGTTATCTGTTGCATTGAACACGTTTACACCTGTGTCTGCCTGTAATTGTGCTGATACATGTGTCTGCCACGTAGAACTCACCTGCTTTATTGAACTTACCTGAGCTTGTTGTATTGCAGAATGCCCGTCTCTCAGTGCCATGCCCGTGTCAAGCTGAGCAACCAGTTGCTGATTCAGAACATATTGAACTGGAAATCAGGTCTGAACTTCAGCGCTGCTGCTGTCCTCATGGCTTTCCATGTGAGAGAGTCGACGACAACAAGTATAAGGTGCTTGTGGCATTTGTTGTTTGTTGTCATTACACTATGTACCTGTAGTGTACCTGTACCTGTACCTGTACCTGTACATGTACCTGTGTGTGTGTGTGCTTGAGCATGAGCATGTTCATGAGCATGTACTTGTTACAGTTGTACCTGTATGTTGCTTTGTTTTACCGATGCATATATAGTCTGTATCTGTGTATTCATATGCTTACAATACCATGTGATTTATGATGTTTATAGTGCACTCAAAAGCTGACATGAAGTCAATTTAATCTGCTGTGCTGTGCTGAAAACAAAAAAAAATGAAAAAAACAGCAGAAACTGAAAACAAAAACTAGAATACCTAGCGGTATATGGTCGTGCCTCTATGGGTGAATCGTGACTACTTGACTACTATTGATTTGGGTTCCTCACGATGTTTTTTTGTCATGGACAGCCAGAAATATGACTACTTGAGTCACGCCTCGCAGCGGCGAGAGGCGCGACTAAAAACTGATATAGCTCAGAAGTGGACGAGAGTCTGTGAATCAGTCCTGGGGCAAAAGAAGAGTGTGTGGTGGAAAAGATTTGTGAAAGAGTTAAATTGTATGTTGGAAATGAAAGAAGTAGGGAGTTACAGATGGTGAGAGAGGGAACACAGGATAAGGAGAGTTAGAAATTAAGAGATTGTTAGATGTTAACAGTATACCTGCGTTTACCTGTGTCGGCTCAGGTCTACTCAGCATTTCATCCTTAATTAGTGGATAAATTGAGTACCGGCCGGGGTAAGGGCGGGAGATGCTGTCTCTGCCAGGTGGCAGGTAACTGTGTGATCCCATATGGCATGCAGGGTACTTCTAAAGCACAAACTGCTATACTTTTTTACTTTTACCTTCATCTTTACAGAGCACATAAATGTTGTGAGTAGTAAATGCGTGTGTGTTGTTGTTGTTGTTGTTGTCAGTTTGGTAGTCGTGGTCGTCAGTATCTGGTGCGGTTCCTTCACAGTACTGTAGCAGTGCGCGTCGGTGGAGGATGGATGCAACTCAGTGAATTCCTTGATGCTAATGACCCATGCAGAGGTCACTTTTATTTTCTAACTTTGCTAACTTGCAGTATGTACCAGCAGTTCAGAGAGTATACTTTCAACTTCACTTTTGGTTAGGTTCCGTATCTTCTCTAATGTTAATGTCTGTGTTATTGTAGTGAGACATCGTCCAAGGCTATCGATGAGTTCAGTAGAAAGTGCCACGTAGCTGTGTGATGCATCAGGTCCATCCAGTGAAAGACTTCCAATATGACTTCCACACATGCTGACCATGTTAACATGCCGCCTGACACAAGTACACAGGTTGTCAGTTCACCAACACACGTCCAGTGACTTTATGCTAACGGACGTTAAGCTGCTAGCACATGTAAAATAAAATAAAATTAAAATATATAGCCTGCTGGGCAAATATGCCGGGTGGGCTAAATAAAATAAATGCTGCAAAACTTGCAAATGTTTGCAATAATTTTTGCAAACTTTTGGCATTAGCATATTGTTGCAGCCAATCACGTTGACGAAATGCACAGAACTGCATATTCATATCGTAAACCGGGCTGTGGCATGGCGTGAATCTTGACATCACTGCTTAATCACCAGTTATGACTCGTCAGCCTACTAGCTGCTTAGCACACAATGCCCCGCCTACTGTATAGACTTTTGCATTTTTTGAGCATTTATTTTACTTTTGTTTCGTACATGTGAGCAGCTGTAGGTCTTTAGTCGTCAGTCAGGACTATCACATACATGTTAGTATTGTCATTAGAAGAATAATGACTGCACAAACTTTGTAAGATATGTGTCGAAAGTGAAGTAAGTTTATTAGTTTATTTGTGTTGCATGGAGAACTTGTAACTGATATTTTTGGAAATCATTTACTAATACTGGTTACTTAGTGGTATTTTGTTTTCAGGATGAGTTTTGTATTACAGGGTATTCACAAACACTGTGTGTCAGCATTGTTTGTTGCTAGCAGGATATATGACTGAGTTGTGTGTAGTTTATTAATTTAGTGCTTTGTCAAGAGTGAATTTTGCTTGTGGTTAATAGGAGATGTACTGTGCTATATTATTAGATGATAATTTATGGTGGTGGTGGTGCATGTTATGTTAGATTTTGATGCAAATGTAACATGGACTTTTAGTGTCTTGAATACTTTTCGGCATTGTCAGTCCAATATCAAATAATACAAATACAAAGCTCACCTCTTCTACTGAAGCCAAACATCTTTAAGCCTTATTTGCCATGGAATTTTCATTTCACTTGTTTCTTATTACCTCTGTCTGCATCTATAGTGGAAAGCAGTAAAGCATGAATCTGTCTGTCTGTTTGTCTGTCTGTCTGTCTGTCTGTCTTGCATCATGTCAGTACCATTCTTTCATACAACAGGATTGTATCACTCTCCTCTGTATTTTGTATAAGCAAGCATCAGCATGTTTAATTAGGAACAATTTATGGTTTTTGATGTAGACAAGACTTTATGTTGGAGACTTTTGCATACAGATATAGACTAAGGAGCGTTTTAAACAAAAATGTGACGCCATCAAGACATAGAACCATTTAACAATTGTTGTTTGGTTGCTGAGAGCTATGACATGCTAGTCAAGTCACTGAATGGTCATTAGTTTGTTTGTTTGAGTGTGCAAATGAGTGAGTAATATGTACTGCTGAAAATTGATAAAGTGTATGTTATATAACTGTCTCGAGTGGTATAAGTGAGTGTTAACGAATTTATACCACGATAGACAGTTGTATAACATGCTTATTCCACCGTCGCACGAGTCGCCATCGATAGGCCTAAGAATTTCACGCTTGAGTGGATCCGTGAGTTAACACTACGTTATACCACGCCAGACATACATTGTAGACATAGGAGGCACGAGTGCGATGGTGGAATAAGTTTTTTTGTTGCAACATATTTTAGTTTTAACTTTGTTTTTATGGACTTGTAAGAAGTGGAAGACCATTCAAACCATTTGAATGTGTAACACTCGTTAAGAGATTTTCTATACTGCTTGTCACATCTGTAACATCATACCAGTGTGCTACTTTTGTTACAAACTTATGATACCAGTGTGTTACTTTTGTTACTTACTTACAGACTAGTTGTGTACTGACAGTGCCTTGCTGTGAGCAATGTATTTGTGCTTGATACGTCTTTTTGTTTCATAGACACTGAGGAGAATTCTATAGCTTCTTGTTCCTAATTGAATGTACTAGTTGCCATCAGTAAGATATGTAGGTGGTAAACCTTGTTCCAACAAAATCCTCCAGGCACTGCTGGCTAATGTGGGCTGACCTGTAGATTGGCCATAAATAAATTGTATAAATGGTTTAGCAATAAAGAACATCTGTAACATCATACCAGTTAATATCATTATTAACCCTATAGTTTTTCCGTCCCCATGATTGTCTGGAGGTTAAGAGGGAATATACACATACGTAAGCAGTTGTTAAATTTTCATGTCATTTAGTTTAGGTTTAGGATTCCTTTCTTGTGTACTTTTGTTTAGGTTTAGCAGTGTGTGTGTGTGTGTGTGTGTGTGTGTGTGTGTGTTTGTGTCCGGTCACTTTTGTTCTCTTTGCTTTTGTTGTATTGGATTTTGCATATTCAATGCCAGCCTACAGATTGGCTAGGAAGAACGTCTATGAAATGATCTACATATTTTGTGTTGAGTAAAGCATAGAACCTTACTTCAGTCAGTAAACAACCTGTAGATTTGTCAGTACCGTAAAACTGCATATGTCTGCTATGGTAACGTTTTACAATTTTTTTGCATCAATTTTGATAGAAATAATAGTTTTTCATATCATTTCTCATACCAGAAATTTCGTACTTTTAACATAAATGGCACAGAAAGACTGAATGTACTGAATACATATTAGTGTTGAGCTGCAAGCAGCAACTTCATTTGTTACTTATGTTGAGTCCGTCATGTACATCAAAGTATGTAGGTGCCTTATTCAAGCTGTGAGCTAGCGATCTATCGTTGTTGTATTTTATACTTCTTTTATTGTTGTATGTGATAACAAAAGTTAGTTAATGACAACTTTGTTAGCATTTGAGTCCCACTTTCAATTTGTTACTTGAACATGGAATAAACTGTGTACATTTTTGTGACATTAATGTTATTTTAGTTTTACTTTCTGTTTCATAGTTTTAATATTAAAGTTTGGTTTTTCCACCACAAATTAAGCTTCCATTAACTCAATTGTTTGATTGACTCAAATGTAGTTTTTCCACTTCCAGTTAATGGCTGGTCATCAATTTAATGGTCCGGTAACTTAATAGCCAGTTTTTGGCTATTAAAAATGGTGGACCTGCAGAGTTTTTGCATTTGTCCTTTATGAAGATAATTTGAGTAAAGCGAACATGTGGCAAAGCATGATGGGATCATTTTGTGATTACAAAGTCTGTGAAGCACAGTTAATTTAGCGGGCCATATATTTTGCTTGCATTAATTTCTTTCATTTTTTATCTTCTTCTTTCTTATTGTTTTCTTGGAGACACATTATCTCAGGATCCGCGGGACCAATTTTCGCACTTTTTTCACCGATTGAAAGTGTTTTGGGTGCAGATAATCGATCTGGACCGCTTTTTTTCGATATCTCAAGGGACGTTGCCATGGCAACCATGAAAAAATGGCAAACTCCCCACTTTCATCGCTCTGGCATTCAGAAACGGAATGGGATATCGCTACGTCAATGTGCGCATTAACAGCACAAATTAAATGATGCCTTATATATTGTGTGAAAATTTCGTGAAATTTGGTCCAGTAACTCCAGAGTTGAAAGAGCTCATTTGTGAACGTCTGGTACGACACGGCCAAAAACTGGTGTATTTGGTCGAATATCTCCGGATCTAATGGACCAATTTTCACAGTCTTTACACTGTATGAAAGCTTGATTTCAAAAACTTTTCACTAGCAAACTCAGCAATAAACTTGTAGTATTGTGATCATTGAAAATGTCACTACACCTGAAAATTACATTGTTGTAATTCATCACAACATATCTCTTATAAATTGTAGCTTGTTTTTTTCTGACAGTATTATTTCACAAGTTAATGTTGCAATGCATATGATGTGGTGGAAGCTTTATCATTTTGCAGCATAGTCATATGCTGAGTCAGTGAAAGAATTAAGAACATCGATCAAGAATTGACATAACTACCACCATGTGTTTGGTGTTTTTTGAACGCAGTGTATATAATGGAAGAAACAGTGACAAACAGTATTTTTCCATATTTCTTCCCACTGCAGAATGACTGTTTTAAGAGTTAGTGCAAAAACTGATGAAATTTTCCGTTACTTATTTTACAGGACTCTTGAAAGATTTCTGTTCTGTATGTAATGCACATCTTGTTTAACACTTGTTGATCACTGGATTTCTGAGAAAGTGTTTTGGGAAATGTTTGGTAAAGAAAGACAAGTGAAACATAATGGTCATATGCTCTTGCTTGATGTAGGCTACTGAGGATGGGTGACCATATAGGGCACTAGGTCATCACCAATTTGCTGCAAAACTTGCAGGACAGTTGTATTTTGGTGGTTAAATAATCAGCTTTTGTGGCCCAACATTCTACCCCTGCACCAAGGGGAGGGCGGTAGCATGAGTATTTGGCCCACTCCTGCATACCAGACTTCACTGCAATTTGTGCAACGTCTCATCCCTATTGGGCAACAGATCACAACAAGTGGAAAACTTAGGCCTAAGCAGTCATATCGACGTGCAGACCCATGACATCAGCGGCAACATTTTACGAGTAAGCGTGCGACTGTGATTTTTAAAATAACTTTGTGACCTTGACCTTCGACTTTTGACTAATTTGTTTGATAAGTGGACCTGCTGATAGACATCTAATAAAGCTTAAATTTCACAGAAGCAGTTTCCTCCTAGCATTTTGTGACATGCTTGCCCAGGGGCGTCTAACCCAACCCTTCCCCCACTATGGGTGGGAGATCTACCCCCATATCCGACACAGTGAAGCGCAGACGTTGACATCTGCGTTCCACCAACCGCAAGCTACTTGCGGTACCGCGTCATTGGCTTAACAATTATGGTGGTCGGGCTTTTGCAGTCGCTGGCCCAACGGTCTGGAACAGGTCTCCCGGATTTCATCAGGGACCCGTCAATCAGCACTGATTCTTTCAGACGTTTGCTGAAGACGTATCTGTTTGCGCGATACTAGTGCATGCAGCGCACTAGAGGTTGATAACTTTATGCGCTATATAAATCTACATACTTACGTACTTACTTACTTACTTACTATGAAATGACAAATCAATCAACTACTCACTTTTAAAATGCGGGAGATTACTCTCCCAACCCCCCTTAGAATGGGCGCCCCTGTCCTCGCTGACACGCTCGCTATAATCGCGAGTATCCTCGTTGCATCCTCGTCTGACACATGACGCCCAATTTCCTCGTGATCGAGATGTTAGCGGCATCCTCGCAAAAGATGTCACGAGGATGCTACGAGGAAATTGCTAACGTAGAATTCAAGCTTAATAGCATCTCCACCAGTGTCGATGCCCCGCCCCGAAGACCACTCAATTGATCGATTAGCGGGCATGGCCACTGGACAATCTCCTCCTGAG
>Ga0209782_1000997_pt1 | contig 13957 bp, 7 predicted proteins | sample WorMetmaBAHAMAS1_FD_187390 | JGI IMG/M metagenome (GOLD analysis project Ga0209782, IMG submission 187390) | Marine gutless worms symbiont microbial communities from Max Planck institute for Marine Microbiology, Germany - Inanidrilus... | ecosystem: Host-associated > Annelida > Digestive system >...
CCCGATTGCTGATCGCCGTAGTGCCTAGCAGTGCCGCCTACTAGTAAACGTAGCCAAACTAACCCCAGTAAAATGATCGACGCTATCGTAAACCCCGGAGTCACTAAACCGAATCTCATCATTTTTTCTATAAAGTAGATAAATAGATTACCCATTATTCTTCTGTTTGCCAACTGAAGGTGGGTCGGCAAATTGTGACTGAGTCGTGGCAAAAATGCACACTCTATTTACATGGTAGCATTGCAATTCGTTGTGGAACGCCAAAGCAAAGAGTGTCTGCGAACGGCCCCAAAAGTAAATTGGTTAGCATTACAACATCCCTTGGGCGATTGCAGAACGAATGTCAGTTTAGTCATCCCCCACTCATGTGTCTAACAATTGTGAAAATTTGGCGAAGATCAGCCAGTACATTCTGACATATTTGGTAGGATATGCCATTTTTTGCCGTATCGTTTCAAAAGTTAAAATTTGTCACCTCGTAATTTCCTGGTTCACTGAACCAAACTTTATCAAATTTGTACAGACTGTACCCGTATTATTGCCAATTAATACCCTTGAAACGAAATTGCGATATTTTAATCCGTTTCAGAACGCCAGCGTGACGAATAAAGATTGGTTTGCCAATTTTGTCCTAAAACTGGTTGCCTTGGCAACGTCCCTTAAGAGATCTGAAAAAGAGGTTCTCATCGGTTATATACGACCAAATAACTACCATTTGATGACAAAAATCGTGAAAATCGGTCCAGTTGGTCCTGATGTAATTGGTCTCCAAAAATTATTTTTAAAAACTAATTAACACAAATAAAACATTTAGGCTAGCCCACACGTTTGCCAGGTTGCCTATACACTGTGTTTCAAAAAAGTATACCCCAAAGATAATTTTGACAGTAGTTGTCCGATTCCAGTAATTTTTTGTACAAATATTACTGAGAAAATATGCCATCAAAAGGTGGTTAACTTTTCCACCTTACCTGTGTAATGTACATACATTACATTGGGAAACTTTAGGAAACTGCATGAAAATAACAAAGTCAGCAGTAGAGAAGCGTGTTTTTGAAAAAAAACGAAGTTATTTACACTTTATTTGTCAATGATTTTTTGGCCTTATGAGAAGCTCACATAAGTGTTCAAAATGTTGTCCATCTGCACGCACGCACGCTGTTAGTCACCTTGTCCACTTGTTGATAGTCGCATCAATAACGTAGTGCTGCAGACTGCCAAACGTTAACAAGTTACTGCTTCAGCTCACTGACGTAATAAAACTCATTCATGTTTATTTTAAGCCAGAAATTGCATAGCATAATAAAAATTTGCTGTTAGTTTTACATTTAACTTTCCAGTATTGGAATATGTGCAATTTGAGGCTAAATTCATGATTTTAGGTTTTTAAAGGTTCACAGGTAAGGTAATTTCATTAAACAGGTGAGCTGGGAAATTAAACTACCATTCGATGGCATATTCACTCACTAATATTTGTACCAAAAATTATTGGAATCGAACAATTGTTGATAAAATTATCGTTGGTAGTTGGTGGTATAATTATTGAGACACAGTTAAATGTTGACGAAAGTGAGTCGTCGCCTGCACGTGTCTGTAGTCGTGCGGATGACAGAGAGATTTCAGCGGCGGCTCGTAATGATACCTGGACAAGGCGGCATTAGGCCGGGCGGAAATTGGCAAACTCGCGAGGCGTGCATCCCTATTATTACGGTAAGTTGACACGACCGGTGGCGTCACGTGACATCGCGTTTCCGCTTCCGTCGTATTCAAAGCACCTGATTAAACGGCATTATAGCCTCTGTACTGGATCGCGCTGCGCTGTGAGGAGCGTTCGCATCACTTACCTCATCCCATCCGATGTGACCTAATCTCAACTGACCTTGTTTCATCTGAGCTGACCTCGCAGTGAGTGCGCGGCTGTGAAGCGACCCAGTTCGTCGTGCCGCGACCAATCGGACAAAACTGGGCGTCCTATACTTCGTTCTGATTGGTGGCATCCACGGCGAACTGAGTCGCTTTACAGCGCACTCACTGTCACTCGGTCCAGATGAAATGAGGTGAGGTGAGATCAGTGATGTGAACGTTCCTGTGCAGTGTACACGGCCTTAAAGCGATACCTCTATGGTTCGCTGTCGGCACATTTTACTTGAGTTTCAAAACATCTGTGAATGACCGTCAGATACAGTCAAGCCTGCCGTCAATGGCACCATTCACTAATCCACGTAGGCCTCCGTTGATATTTCCTATATCATTTCCACGACACTCTGCCTTTACTCGGTGTCATTGACAAAATGATATTACGTGTTTATGAATATTAAAAGTCGTGCGACCCTTATCACGTGCCGATGGACTGTTGTGTTGACTAATATTTACCAGACTGTCAAACTTGAATTGCGCAACTTGAGCACTTCACCCATTCCAAAGACAGGATGGGCCGTGGCTCCAGTAGACTCATGCGACTAACCACAGCCCACTTTTGAGTAATCTGTCATCCGTTCATTTATTTTGATAATCTTTATTCACTTTATTTACGACATCGGCCCTAAAATACTCCGCTACGTTTTTTTTCTTTTGCTTTTTAGTCGTCGTTTTTCTTCTAGATTTTACAGTTGCACTGTATTAACAGCTTATAACTAGACAACGATTTGATCTAGATTTAACGTTACTACGGAACACTAATAGGAGTTCATACTTAGCAGGTTAAAAGCAACCGGCGACGTGCTGCTTCGACACCAAATCGCCTTTGACACCTACTTACTTTAGCATGGAAATACGGCTGATGCGTCATTCTGGTATTGTTTTCTTGACCTAAAGCAATCAAATTAACTACCACTATATACAATGAATTCGCGTGTAAGACGACTAAACTCTACACTGTAAAAATACTCGTATATCCACGGATATTTGGCGGCGAGATCGCATTGCAATGTGGGCCCGGGCTTCGTTATTTCGTCGATTTACAGATACAAACGTGCACGGAATCGGTTCGGTTAAATTATGGAAAAATTGCCACAAAATATCCGTGGATATACGGATATTTTTTACTTTGTAAACCTAACTAGTCCTATCGATTCGCACACCCACGTCGGCAGCACAACCGTGTGACCTTGACCTTCGACCTTTTGACCTCTGGGTCAATGCACGCTGAGCGCCTGTCATGCGCTGTGTGTCTGCCAACATCAACTTCGGTGTTAATAGCTCGAACCGTTTTTACAGCGTGGACACTCAGACAAACGCACACAGTCACAAAGTAAACTAAAGTAAACGCATATAGCAGTTCGCAAACGCCTCGCTGCTACGGGAACTCATGTGCCATATAGGATCACACAGTGTCATCTACCACCCGGCAGAGGTGACATTCCCGCCTTGCCTTTACCCAAGCCAATTAAAGCTGGTACTCAATTTATCGACCCAAAAGAATAAAAGGCTGACCTGTAGCGGACGGTTAGCCCACAATAGTGGCCACCGATCAGCTGCAAGTCGAGCGCAGGACAGCGGAAGTTCGCCGGCCAAAGACCGACGTTCTACCACTGTGCCACGCAACCAACCACAAACGCCACTGATCGCTTTATCCGCGTAAGTAACGCAACTCACAGCACACAACGATTCGTGGCTGTAAGCCGAAGGATAAAGAATCTTTGTTCAGCGGTTTGCGAGTCCTGAGTGTAATGAATTGACCGTTAATCCGCGTTCCACTGTGTCGCTCTGACGAAGATAATAACGCTGATGATGACAGCCTGTGGCCGTGACGAGCAGATCATTAGCAGCTAATGCGTGTACGCCTGCCGGCAATGCACGTATATGCTACCTGTACTCACTAAGATGCTCAACTCCACTCGACATGCTGTAATAATTGGCATGCTAAGCATTTAATATGCGGTATAGGCTACGTGACGGAACTAAGTCTTGTTACACGACGACAGCCGATAGCAGTCGGTTTAATTTGCCATCTATAGGCGTTTTTGTCGTCGCAGCAGTTGCAAAATTGGCGACGCAGCAGAACTAACGACGACAGAAAAACAAATTTATTCCGGAGTTGGAGTGCCAGGCTTTGGGCTTGAATTCCTTTTGTGTAGGCTTGTGGTGCAATGGTTAAAGAGCAGATTGCAATTCGAGAAGGCGCGAGCAACTCCCGGCCGTTCCGCTGCTTGGACAAGTTGTTCGCACACGTGCCTCTGTCACCAAGCAGTATAAGTTGGTACCAGCCGCGGACCAGCGATGTCCTGCGGCTGGAAAGGTAACCGCAGGTCTGGCGTCGCACTGGTCATGCGTCACAGACTTAAATGGTCTATCCACCTGCTTACTGGCTTCACCAGAGCAATTAGTTAATAACGTTGTAGTAACTGTCCTCAATATTCTAATGGTGCATTTACTCCCACGCTGGGATGGGATGAAATGGAATGGGATGGACTGCGCTGGTAAGTAACCAGTATCTAACTAATCTTTATTCATACGGGACATGAGCACCTCACCAACACCCTTTAATCCTCACGGGGTATGAACGGTACTCTCTACCTTGCACTTAATTTCTTCAGTACCGTGCCCAGTGATTGGTTGAAAAGAACGTCTCTGGCTCTGCAAATGAGTTTACTAATATTTTTATATTTCAGTAGTTTTGACTGATGCGCCATTTTCACCATATGTCAAGATTTCGTTCAACTTTTCAAGATCATTTTGACTCAAAAGACACATTTTAAACGAGTGTGTCGGTCCTCGGCCTGAAGAGACGTAACGTACGCTGGCAGCGTCGTGGCAATGATGCATTGATATGGACTAGGCTCTATGTTCGCGGCGGTGATGTTACAAATAGACGGAACAGACAGACAGACAGACAGACAGACAGACAGACAGACGGACGGACAGACACCAGACCGATGCATTATTACGCTTAGGGACCGCAAAAGTCCCGGTCAGTGTAATAATGTACGAAATTTATTTATGCAATAAAACACTATGTTTTCTGGATATTTAAAACGTGTTATTTGTTCAGCGGCCAGTTCAATGAGCATAAAGCTTTAAGTTCTCTGGCTGCCTTTCGAGTGGTGGAAATGTAATATTGTGTGATCTCTCGAAAAATAAATTTTGATTGATCGATTGGCATTCGTCATTGAATTGTGCCATGTAGAGCGATTCTCATGTGCGCTACACGGGATCACATAGAGCCCTGATATTTGCGGTTAGTTAGATAGACTAGAACTATATCACCAGAGCAAGTTGATAACGTTGTAGTAACTGTCCTCAGTATTCTAACGGTGCATTTACACCCACGCTGGGATGGGATGAAATGGGATGGGATGGACTGCGCTGGTAACTAAATGTGTGAACGCCTCTATTGAAATGCATTGAGTTACCGGTGCAGCCCATCACATTTCATCCCATCCCATGTCAGCGCACCGTGTGTGTGAATGCCCCATTACAGTCTGAATCTGTTTCCTCCGAAACCCGGAAATTCCCGTCTAGGGGGAATTTCCCTGGCTGGGAACCCCTCAATCACCCCTCGACGTCAGACTGCAGTCGTGTGGAACTAGACGTGATGCGCGTGATGTGCCGAGAGAACTTCGTCGTAAATCTCCGTGCCCAGGGCACTTCTGATACTTTCAACCACGCTAGGTCGCATGGTTATAGCAGAAAAAATTTAGTTGTACACTGCATGGCCTTCAGTATTCGCGGCTGATTTTCCTTTCCGTATAACCTCGCCGATGCAGCGGTAGGCCTACATGTCGCCATAAATCACTTAATTGTCGCCAACATGAATGAATGCGTGAATTGTGTGTCAAATTGCAGAGGCTCGCTCGCATCGACGAGAGAGAGAGAGAGAGAGAGAGAGAGCTGAACTGCATGAAACGACTGTTTGATTGAGTTGTGGTTTTACGTCCCATGCACACACGACACTAAATAGGTCACTTTGGAGAGGCTCCTCCCAGCCAATCTCTTACCTAGTACTGAGCTAGAGTGAACTAACTGGCAGTTTTGAACATGTTCAGAACTAATTCAATTCGGTTCACGTGTGTTTTGTCGATGCGACGCAGCAGGTCATCTTGAATACTTAGACAAATAATCGTATATAACCGTCGAGGTTATAACGTAGCCTACATGAGGTGCCGTGGGCAGAAAAGCGTCGTTTTTACCATTTCGCTAAATCAGGTTATTGAAAACAAAAATCAGTGAATAGCTGACAAAGTTAATATGTACATAAAACAACATAAAGTAAATTCACGAAAAGAAAAAACCTAAAACAAAACATAGAGCAGGACATACGCCAACATCTTCCGGTAACTCGTATGCATAGGACTTTGTATCAAACAAAAAACTCTTAATAGGATAGACACGATATCCCTAAACCAGTGTTTTATTTACCGAATAGCCTAAATTTTTTACACGTAAACAACGGTAACTGAGAACAGCTAAGAGTTCTAATGAGAATAAGTAATTGTGACGGTGTCAATATTACAGTTTGCAGTCCTGAGTGCAAAATTGGTGTCCATGTATTACACTGGTCAGATGAGATTCGTGACTTTGAGTTATCATTGATAAAAAGCTAAATTTTAACAGTCACGTTTCAGCTGTTGCTCATAAAGCTCATGTTCGAGCCTCCTTAATATTAAGAACTTTTAGAACCAGAGATCACCGTTGTTTTAACACAAGCATTGATAACTTATGTTCGGCCACTTTTGGAGTATTGTACGTCTGTTTGGTCACCTTATACTGTAAGCAATATAAATAAAATTGAATCTTGTCAGCGTTGGTTCACTAAGCGTATTAAAGGTATGTCTGGTATGCAATATTCTGAGTGATTTGCATGTCTAAATTTGGAGTCTCTGTAGACCAGACGGCTTAAGTGTGATTTGAAAATGTGTTACAAGATAATTCATAACGTAATAGCTATACTCAATGACGATTTTTGGTTTTCGAAGCTTACACATACTAGAGGACATAATTACAAACTATTTAAGGACTGTTCCCGGGTCAATACACACAAGTATTTCTTTTTGAATCGTGTTGTTGAGATCTTGTCATGGTGCCACGTCGTTGGCACTTGGTAAATTTCTTTTTGAATCGTGTTGTTGAGATCTGGAATGCTTTACCTAGTACAGTGGTAGCGGCTTCTAGTTCTAATGTTTTTAAGCGGATGCTTGATTGTGTGGACTTAGCAAAATTGTGTCTATAGTAATTTTCTAGTTCTCTAGTTTTTTGTGTTTATTTTACTGTATGTTTTATGTGTGTATATAGTATTAGGGCAAGTGTAAGTGGTCTTCCAGACCCTTCTTGTCCTGTGGTTTCTGTTAACCATTAAAATCTTCATTCATTTATTCATGACAAACGAGCATACGTAGCCTACGTCTCCATATAACAGAGCAATAAACGTCAAAATCATTCGAACCATTACCTTTATTGTCATCTAAACATTCAATTATCACTTTTGTAATAAAATCTGGTGTTATAGACACATTGCCCATTTTTACGTATATATAGCATATCAGACGTGTTACTGCCGCGAATTTATTGTTAGTTTACTAGCCATATTTTTTGTATTTGTGAAATTACGGTTACTTTACATTTTGATTTATTAACACTATCTTGTTTGCTCAAGTGTTCGAGATAAACTCACTGCTATAACTTTTACAGATTTATTATATTTTTGTCAAGAACCAGTCAAATATATTGCAACGTTTATGTTTTTCTCGAGATTTAACATTTGGTTGATAAACAAGTGACGTTAGTGCGTTTTAATGCCGTTTTGATAGTAGGCCTACTTGTTATTTGGTTACCAAAATTGTAAGCAAATCGACATTATGAAACGTATAGTGTGATACTATAAAAAGTGCAGATTTTAATATACGGCGGGCTATATGTTTAGCTTGCGTTAAATATTTTTTTATTTTTAATTAATTTCTTGGAGTCCAATTTACTCAGGGTCTCTACCAGACAAATTTTCACCAAAATGTAACTTTTTAGAGGCAAATCATAGATGTGACACTAGTTTTCCGATTTCTTAAGGGACATTGCCGTGGTAACCAATTTTCGGGACCTAATTGGCAAATTGCCATACCCACCTTTATTCAGCGAACTGGCATTACGAAACGGTTTGGACGATCGCAACGCCGATGGGCGCATTAAAGTGGGGATGATCCATTAACAAAGTTTAGATATTTGGTGAGGTTCCGTCCAGTAACTACGGAGTTTACGAGGTCATCTCTGTACAGCAGGCGTCGATCGGCACTCGCGTTAGTTTAACAGCGTTCCCTATGGGGCGACACTGCTTGCCGGGCGGGCTACGCTAGGCTTTGCCGCGCATTCCTAGTTCAGCGTGTAAATTGTGAGCCACGTCGTTGATTTGACGTAACGGGTGTTTACCCTTGTCGTTTCCGACAACGTTTCATTTCCGTTTCATCAGATGCGAGAGTGCAACAACCACGACAGTGACTGTGTGTGGTTTGTTGGAACTCGCAACAATTAAATGCGGCAGGCACACTGCAGGAGACTTTCTATCAGCTACGATCTCATCTTGCTTGCGTGGTGCATGTAGCCGTTTTATTCGCGCGACATGCAACATAATCCATGTCGCGCAGATGCGTCCGTCCGTCTGTCTGTCTGTCTGTCTGTCTGTCCCTCTGTAAGGGACCATTCGTTGTGGATAGATTGCAGTTTTTCAAACATTAAAGATGGCCGCCGCCTTCTTGTTTTTTTTCGAATTTGCAAATTTTACTACATGACATGGTCCACAGGGTCAACACGCATCAGCGTGCCAAACTTCGTCAAAATTGGTCAATCGGTTGCGAAGGTATTAAGATCATTCAATTTTTCAAGATGGCAGCCGTCCGCCATCTTGAATTTGTTTGGGGCACAATTGGATCACGCACATAGAGTACTTAGGGGTCTCTATCACCCTGCAAAATTTGATTATAATCGATGCAGTAGTTTTGATAATATGAACGTTTCAATATTTGGCGTATTTGGCTGGAATACGCCTATTCATACACCCAAAAATTTATGGTTTTACGGCTATTTGACCCCCTGAATGGGCTGCAATATCAACGAAAGCCAAAAAGGCACACCCTTCTGGAATTCCGCGTCATTTGTGCCATCAAGCGTGAAAATGTGGTGAGCACTCTGGCCTGTAGATGAGTTAATTAAAAAGGTATAAATAACAATTATGGGTTATATTTCACCTATTTGCCCAGAAGCCCCCCATGGAGGGATTTACACCAAATTTGGCATATATGTAGAACTCGTGTACATCATCAACTGTGACAAAATTTTGGCGATCGATTAAGGGACGTCGATTATCTGGGGGTCGAAAATGGAGGGTTTCCATTGACTAAGCCATTGGCAGATGACTGAGGTGACTGCACAGCTGAGTGATAAAAAATGTTCTATTTACAGTAATAATCATACAATTTGCAACGTCTAATAATAAATAGACTAGGAAAATTAGCAACTACAGATATTTACTAAATGTTATACAGTTCAAATATAGGCTACAGCTTCTATATTATCACACTAATACGCTTTTTAACATTACAGCCAGACAAATACAGTCCAATGGCACTATTTGGCCACTGGTATTTAGAATATGAGGGAAATTGACCGGAAAAGAGCTACAAATTAACGTCCAAAATATACTATTGACAAACGATTAGGCCTATATAAACATCAATACACAAATGATATTATATACAATCGACCCAAAGTAACATGCAAAATCATGTACAAAATTAACAGCTGGATGACAGTCTTACATGGATTGGAAGATATGGATGGATCACTTCTCAGCCCTAGATCAGACAGCTCTCCACGTCAGGACGACACAAGCAGACTTTCATTGGTTCTAACGAATGTCTTTCACAGCACCAAATACGTCAGAATTCACTGGCACGTCATACAGTCATCCACCACAGTGTGATAAATCACTCATTCACTCACTTCTGACTTCTCTCATAAACTTCTCATTACCCTGCCACACCTGGCCATAGGCTACCTATTTATGAGCAGCTAGCTGACATTCTACGTCACAGCAAGTCACAGCCCATCCACCAATCGAAATGGCCAATTCTCAGAGCTGGCCTGCATTATTCAAAATGCTGAGGACGTGGCACCTTCCCGCCTGTATAAGTAGGTGGGTCATCATCATAAAATAATGGAGTATATATATGAGGCTGCTACTCATAGGTGAAATACATAATCCTGACATTTCTCCCTTCTTGTCCTCAAGTCAACAGTCATACTACCAGTATGACTGCTTGGCTGAGCAACATGTACCAGGAAAATATGGCACAAAACACACAAACAACACGTCCGATACCCAGACTAATGGTACACAAAATATACATAAATACAGCTCAAATACTCAATATACGAAATAACTTCAAACCAATAAACTCCAGTAATGCACAATATTCAAACATAAGAGCAGATACAAAATATTCAAATATACACATCTGTCAATTACACTACAACTATTCGCTGAAATACAACTTAACATCTGCTATAATACAATGGTAAAGAAGTCAAATACAAAATACAAACACAAGTGTCTTTGAGAACACCCAAAATATACACAATGTTCAGCTACAACGATATTATACAATGAGATCAATACATTTGCTAGCATAAACTGTTCAGCACCATTACCAAAGCATTCAACATTAGAACAATAACTGCAATGTTCAGCACAGTCACTATAACTTCATTACTGAAATGTTTGTCCTTTGATGACAACTTACGGACTTTCAGACCTTGCCCAGCATGCAGCCCAGTCCCGCTAGCGACATTCTTGCATAGACCTCATCGAGCAGAAGCTCCACTGTTCCCATGCTGAACCATCACCTGGATCACCAGCAGTCAACACATTAGGCATGGATCTGGAACCATGATTGAGGTATACCGAGTTGCATCTTGGCAGATGAGGCCCAGAGAGCGTCACATGCAGCATAGACCACAAATGCTACCAGTACCGGTAATAAGGTGGTTAACAACAGATGCACTACACTGTGTCTCAAAAAACGACACTGACGTTGCACACTATAACTTCAATGCACATCAACCGATTTCGCTAATTTTTGGCACAGATATTGCTGAGTTAGTACGCTATCGAACAGTTATTTGCTATTCCACCTCTCCTAACTAATGTCTCTTCACTACCTGGGAAAACATGAACCCCGGAAATTGGGTCTATCTACTGTGTCTCCTTTGGCTTGCTATATCTTCGACACTTATCAACCAATTTAGATATTTTTTTGTAGACGGTAGGGCCATAGTATTAAGTACAGTGTACAAATATTATTTTTTGCTTGGCCATTTTTGTGTAACACCAGTTCGTCAACAAGATCAATGTTATCAGCTGTGGGGGTGTTGCAACATCTGCTGCTGCTGGAACAATGGTCGACCAACCCAGTAACCCATAGCTTTTGCAACAACTGGTAGACAAGGCCTACGTTCCAGCTTTTGCTGGGAAACTCTCTAACTAAATACTTACCATTGTAGCCTTTTAAATCAAACAAATTATTAACGAAAATCTTATCTTCTTCAGTAAACGGCATGTTTACGAATGACCAGTAACGTCAAAAATGCGTCGTTTTCGCCTTTGTAATCTCGCAGCAAATTAAGGAAATAATAGCAAATGGACATGAAAAATTAAATAGACTTATAATAGTGCCGACTTCGTAGTTATTTCCTGCTGAAATTATTAAAATTGGTTAATGAGTGTTAAAGATACAGCAAACCAAAGCAGTGTCGTTTTTGGTTTACAACATGACTGAAGAGACCCAATTTCCGGGGTTCATGTTTACCCAAGTAGTGCAGAGACATTAGTTAGGAGAGGTGGGATAACAAATCACTGTTCGCTAGCACTCCCTCAGCAACATCTCTGCCAAAAATTAGTTTTGAGACACAATGTACATATGCTTTTATGTTCCAACATTTGCTCAAATCACAATCACATCATCATCATAACATTATCATCATCAGTTTCAACCATTAAACATACACTAATGCTCATCTCACCATTAAACATATCATGAGGTAAGTCCTATTACATTTATTGGCAACAGAACATCATGTGTAACATTCTTAAGAGGTGCCACAGCACAAATCATCTGAATTCCCTCAGCAACATGTCACAATTCATTTCACAAAATAGTTATAATATCACATGGATAATTGAACATGCACAGAGTCACTGAACATACGTCTAATTCATATATGACCACACATTTCCACATCCAATTTCTTTGCTACAGATTGGCTCACAATGCCTATTTCAGCTGCAGCACCCAAATCAACAAGTGGTACACACCTCTGATCATTCACCATCACATTCATATATTTTAAATTAGACAGTTTGACTGCTGGCACATCCCTTCCTTTATAAGTAGACGTACAGTACCAACTATTGGGAAAATACCAAATTCTCAATCTCAATACCATCATGGTCTGTCACATTCACAAGAGCCAACTCCTTACACACCTGGTCATCACATATAATGCTGTCAGGATACAACATATTGACAACCAAAACAAGCATTAATACAAACTTCCTCATCACTCTGATCATTATAGTTACCAACAGTTTATGGATTCTGACACAATCTTTAGTCTTTAGGTATATTCGCACATAACGTAGATAAATATTGCCATTTATATTAATTTTTTATGCATCAAAAGTGCTATATTCCAATCCGTTTCAGAACGCCAGAGAGTCGAATAAAGGGTTGTTAATTATGCCCTAAAATTGGTTGCCATGGCAACGTCCCTTGAGGGATCAAAAAAGGATTAGATAGATCATTTACGAACAAATACCTACCATTTAGGAAAATATCGTAAAATCGGTCAAGTGAATCATGAGATAATTGGTCTCTAAGAAATTATTAAAATAAAAAAAAATAACGAAAGCAAAACATATAGCCCACCGCCGGGCAAGTTTGCTTGGCGAGCTAAATTAGAAACAACAGCTTATCCACAATGTTAACAGCGACGGATCAAAAACTGCAAAACCTAAAAAGGTGATACCCACCATCACATCGCTGAAATGTCCATGTGATGCTAGGTAATATTACCTTATAACGACTTTTATGATTTTTTGCAGTTTTTTGGTTCGTCGGTGTTAACATTGTGGATATGCGAACGAACACGTTACAATTCGATAAGGGCTACAGCGGATTAATCGCATCTAAACACTCCAAGTTAAAGATGGTTTCTACATTATTCAACTAGCCTAGTAACCTGTCTACGCCTAACTGATATATAGGTATATCAGTTACACACACGTATGGACGTATGGCGATATTTTGACATAAAATAATAGTAAAAAAAATTTAATGTCAACATAAAAGTTATAATGTCTATACCAAGTGTTCTTCCAATCTTCCGGGCACTTGATTTATATCAGGCTTAAACTCTATATTTTTTTATAAACGAAACCTTAGCTCTCTTTCAGTTACTGGATATTTTAATGTCACTTATTGACTTATAATTCCTTTTAAATTATCTTTTTTTATTTTATTATCGGCAGACATAATATAGTAACCTGCCAGTGATTTAATTTAAAATTTAATAGAGAAAACTCTCAAGTGTTACATATCCAGGTAAGTTAGTAAATAAAAATCAATCAATCGTCATAAATCCTATAACACAAGCAAGTCCACGAACGCTGACGGACTTACGTGACGACGTCACCCCCCATCGCCCATATTGCTGTACACAATACTGGACGCTGAGTGTGATCATTAGGCGACGGTTATCGGTCGCAGGTCGACGGCCCTTGGTCACGTCCGCCGTCTTCACTAGGTGTTGGCAATGACAGACCGACGACTGTCGCTTGTTTTTCGCACTTTGCGACAGCGCATGTGCCTTGGCCAGAGTCCAGAGCTTGGGAATAAGTTCCGGGAGAAAGTACCTTTATTTTTGGAGATATACCCTAATTTTTAAACAGGGTATAGGATAAGTTGTCGGAAGCCCG
>Ga0209782_1000998_pt1 | contig 13946 bp, 14 predicted proteins | sample WorMetmaBAHAMAS1_FD_187390 | JGI IMG/M metagenome (GOLD analysis project Ga0209782, IMG submission 187390) | Marine gutless worms symbiont microbial communities from Max Planck institute for Marine Microbiology, Germany - Inanidrilus... | ecosystem: Host-associated > Annelida > Digestive system...
AACAAAATTTCGGGGGGGGGGTCAGAACTCCCAAACCCATTAACCGATTGACAAAAAAATTGGCGTGGGTGATTACGTTGGCGATTACTCCCCGCATTAGAGCAGTTTCTCTGCATGCCTTTGAATCCTAGCTAGCACTCCTAGTTTGTCTCGTTGATTTCTTTGTAAAATTGTTTGTTTGTTTTCTTCTTTTATCCTTATAATTTGTGCTGGAAAATAAATTTGAATTTGAATATCTTTGGGGCGCGCACCGGGGACGAAATCTGCCATCTACAAGGACCTTGTTTTACACACTGTAGGACGTTGATTCGGACAACCCCGAGCTGGAAGTTCTGTCAGCGTGCCTGGCCGCTCAGAGCGAGGCCTCCAATCTTCTGCGTAGCACGGTCGTGCCGTCGTTGTGTAATCGGGAAAAACGGCGGACTCTGGCGCAGCTGGCCTGCGGCTACCGTCTTCGGCGGACCGTCGACGTCCAGGCGCGGTCGGCGGCGCTCGCAGAGAGGCTGCGCGACGCTCTGCGGCAGCGTGACCAACAGCTCAACGTCGGCACGGAAGCGGACGATGACGCACGAAGACGCGCTGTTGGCAAACTGAAGCAGGTCGCCAACTGGAATTCATCATCATTTTTTTTACCGCCGACCACTTTAGTGGTCCTGGTAGTGCGATCGTTCCGATGTGTTTGTCTGCGTGTTAGGGTCAGGTGCGGTTCTATCAACTCCACCTTGGGGAGCGATTGGGGCCAGGGGTCTCCGAAAGTACCGGAAGAATTTTGTAGGTCGCACGTTCAATTAATGCAGTTTTTGACATAAAACCAACATTTTTTTCATCACAGATGGCTAATTATACTCAACAAAGTTCTTTTGGGGGAGTGGGGGACCAACCCTCTGTCTGGGGCATGGTCCCCCTCCTGGCGCCCATTAGAACCGCCGTTGTGTTTTGTAACAATTTTCGACTTTGGAATGACCTCTAAGTGCACTGACCTATAGATATTTGGTTTACTGTGACTCAGTCCAGGTAAAGTTAGTGGCAGGGAATGAAACGAAACTGCAAACTCGAAACAACATGCAGAATCCTCGAATATGACGCGTTTCTTTGCAAACGCAAACAACACATTACAAGTTTAAAGTTGCACATCTGTTTTCTGCAGCGCTGGGTGTTCGTTGACTTGCAGGCGACCAGAAAAATTGAAAACCAGAGATTCGTCAAGTTGAAGAAGAATTCCGATGCTGAATCGACAATACAACTGGAAGAGCAGATTTACACGTATCAGTGTTCCGTTGAAGTCGCTTTACGCTCGCTGGCAAACTTCTGTAAGCTTGTGAAACAACCGCCACCCACTCCAGGTCAGTGATTCAGTAGGCCTATAACTAGAAGTGCGTGGCAAAGCCCAGCGTATATAGCCCGCTCGGCGCCGTAGTGTCGCCCCCAGGCCAGTAGTAGCGAAACACAAACGTGCTGCCCCCTCGTGAACATAGATGAATTAACAGGAGTGCTGATCTAGATCAGTGATTCAGTAGGGACCTAATAACAAGTTGCTAAAGTAAGGGTATAGCGACAGCCCGCATCGCCGCCACATCATGGATCATTTAACCACATTCGTCAGATGGCGCAAACATGCCCTATCTGATAAAATGGTTTCTTTGACCAACGCTTTTCAGGCAGACATAGGGCCTACGTCATGCTCGTATATGTGAGCATGTCGCGCTAAAAACTGGTTCGCAAGCTTCTTATTTGAGTGACGTTTTTATGCATCGCTTTCCTCTATTTTTTACATTTTTATTTTAACATTATTTTAACATTTCTACCCAGTGTATGGTAGTTAGTGTAAACGTATATGGACTGTTGATAATTCAACTATACCAATGTTTTAGGCAAGAAAGAAGATTCGATAGTTGCAGGTGACTTTGAAGCGCTGTTCGCTCAGATGCCGACCAAATATCACCGAGAACATCTCTAGAGTCTAGATGTTGATCACCACCATCACAATTATTAAATTAAGTCATATTTAGCTTGCAACCTTCTCCGCAAAGTGGCTTTTAGCAAGAAACTAGAGCTGTGCTCTAGGCCGCAGCTCACGCACCTGCATGGCTGTCGTGATCGCTCTATCGTATCATATATTATAGCTGCATTTACAGGGTGGCCCAAAAATTTGGCACAATCTTATTTAATTTGTAGCCTACACCTTAACTTTATCAAATATTAACCGATTTACTCAATTATTTCACTGTCAGAATCAGAAGAAAATTTTTAATAATACTATCAGACTAAAAATACCAGCCGGCGATGCCGCTGACCAATGGCATGATCAATGAAATGCTGCAATAGTTTACCTCACTTAGTGACATTTCACAAGGTAGTGCAGCAAGTTAGCAACACACTTTAGGTGTAGTGGCATCTTTAGTGATGGTATTATTGCAAATTTTCTCCTGACTTTAACAGTGAAATAATTTCGAAAATTGGTTAATATTTGATAAAGTTAAGGCATACAAAATATAGTGCCAAATTTTTTGGGCCACCCTGTATAGTGTGCCTATTACAAAATTCCGAGATATACGGTAAATGCAAAAAATATAGTCAACAGCTATTAGAAGCTATACTAAAATAGTGTGACATTATATAGGCTATGGAGCTGTAAAGACAAGCAGCTGCAGCAGGCTTGGTAGAATTTAGTCTGCTGTCACTATGAGACCATGCATAATCATCTGTAGGCCGAGATGGTAGGCATCTGCAGCAATAGACATCTTGAGTGGTCTTGTTCAACTTTACTCTGTCTACAGTAGGTCAGGTTTGAATGTTAAGGTCACAGGTATATCCACCTTGTCCGCATCTGTGGCTGGCCCGGCGGCCTGGGACTCGTTACCTGACCACCTCCACGACCCGATAAGTTCTTTCGACAGTTAGTTTTCGACGGGATCTGAAAACTTTCATTTTTTTGCTTTACTGCCATACACAGTGCATAACAGGCTTTGCAGTTATGCCCTACATAAATCTACTATTGACACTGACATATAATTTCAAAGTCACAGAAAAAAAGTTCCATGGCCCAAAAATTAAAGTTGGAATAATCACGTAGAACATATTACCAGCTGGCTGCCAGCGGCTGGTTGACTGAAATGACTGAAAAGCTGATCTGAGCTGGAAATGTAAATAAATAGAACCAGCCGAAAATTCTCGGTAGGTACAGTATTTCTGAAGTGGTCGGGACGACCTCAAGTGACAGCTTTCTTTTTTATACTGTCAATTTTGTCAAATGTAGCCAGCATGATTTCATATTTTTGTATTTTACGCTATTGTGCTTTATATTATCATAAAATATATGAAGATAACTAAATTTATTACAAACTGACAGTGAATTGAACATTACAAAGCAGCTAAAACTCAACACATCAAAATACAACATTTTGGTGAGTTATACAGAAGTTCCCCGCTCACATATTTCATAAATGGAAATTTATTATACACACTCAAAATAAACATTATTTCAATTAAACACAGCAAAAATGTGTGACTAGTACAGCAGTAACAAACAACATATACACACGAAACACAGACAATTATAACATCGACGTGCTGAAAGAATTAAACAACACATCGACAAAAAGTGGAGATGAATGCACCATTTTATAAGATGATTCTCTTCTGGTGGCATATCCATAGTAACTACATTCACACATAATTTGCATAATTAAGAAATGCCTATTCTACACAGGTAAAGTGTAAGTACATCAGAAAAAGGAAAACTAGACTGTTTGCAGTTGATATGTGGATTCTCCATTAAAGTATAATTAAAAGCAAAATAAAGATAGCTATATCACTACAATAAACGGAGAAAATCGAAGTAATTCAGTACCACTAAACTGTCTATGGACAGCTAATGCAAATGACAACGCATTTACAATCATTATGATATGTCAAGACTAACGAGTATATGAAGTTCATATATCCATGCCAAGAATATTATTCAGATATTCAAATTTATCACACAAGAGACAAAATGGCCAGCACTGAATATCACAGTACCATTTACAATATAAAATGCGACAAAAGTGTTGTGAATATTTAACTAACTTACTCTTAATATTATCGACGTTACAGCTTACTTTTGTGTTGATAATAGCTCTCTTCCAAGAGTTAATTAGTGACTGACAATTGTTTATTTGTTACCACATCCAAATTTGGCTCACAATATGACACAATATGAAATACAGGGCCAGATTTAGCTGGTGGGGGGCCTGGGGCCAGCTCACTTGGGGTCACTAAGTGGGAGACTGTAAAATCCTAAAGTCACGCACAGACATATCACGAACGAAAAAAATATGAAGAGTTTGGTGAGAGGACCCTGTTGATGGGAGGCCTGGGGCCCGGGCCCCCCCTTAAATACGGCCCTGATGAAATATTTGTAGTGTGCTCAAAAGCTGTCATAAAATTCAGCTTAATCCACCACATGGAGACTGAAACAGAAAAAAATAGTGAAAAAAAAACTAAAAACAAAAAATTATATAGCTCCATAATGGTAGTGAGTCGGTAGAGTGTCGGTAAAATTTGGATAAAGAGATCAAAAACTCCAAGAAGCTACTACTATGGGTGTGCCATAAGAAGTCTTTGACATAAAACGGTCTACAGCCTTCTTACAAGTAAACACAAATACATCACATAGGTTACACCAAATTTACAATTCCATCAAATCATTTGACATCGGACGACATAAAAACGAACAGATGTGACTAACAGCACTCAAAAGTATTACAAATTGCTACCTATTTGGCCAGTTTAGTCTACAACACGATTAATAAAATAAATAATACAAAATGCGGGCATTACACTCACACTGCCACACAAATTTCATTCACACTGGAATGCAATGATCCGTGTAATATTTCCTGACTTTAGGTTGATTCTGTGACAGCCGGTTTAAACTTCCTGAGATTTTCCAGTTTATCATTTCCAGTCGAACATTGAACATTCTAACACGGTGCTGTGCTATCTGCAATGAAATCAAGATCAATGCCAGCCAGTTCGCTATCACTAAGCTCGCACGACTCGGCCAAATTATCTTTTGGCATCGGTTCGTCACTACCACTCTCTTCGGACGACACGATGATCCTAGCGGTGCTCCGCCTCCGAACGAATCCGCCATCACTCGAGGACACCTTCCCTTTCCGGCTTTTACTCTTTCCTGAAAAACCCAGTACACTAACCAGGATCAGCTTTTGGGCTGGGTAATAATAATATATGGCAATGGTGAGTTTGGATGACAGCAGCCAATTGCTATCGCAGCCCAAGTCAGTTAGGTTGGTCTGAGGGTTGGCTGCCACCGAGAGCCAATTCTGCATAGGCGGCAGAACCTATTGGGCCGGGCTGGCCGTGGCCCGCCCACTTTTTGGCTCGTGTGGGCGTGTTCTATCTCTGGCCCGCCCACCTTTGACAGCCAAGGGCCGATGAAGTCTGTAAAGGACACAACTATAGTTTCACTAGCTGGCGGGTATTCAGTATGAAAAACATCCCACCAGATGGATTCTTTGGCATTCAGATATTTAAAAAATTCAATTTTGGCACCCCGCTGGAGGAGCCTACGACGCTCCCCCAGGTTCCCTAGTCGGTTGGGGAGGGGGACACTCCCTCCCAATTCCCCGATAGCACGGCACAGCCAGGATTCGAACACACGACCGCTGAGTCACATTTTGAACGCCTTACCACACAACTATCGAGTCACCCAAAAGTGGCCACTAAATGCAATTAACAGTAATAGAAATAGTGATAGTATTAGTATCAAGACTTTCAGAATTTTTGCCTTCAGTGCTCTGTCACCGTCAGCTGGCCATCAGCAAAGGTACGTGCAACATGATACCTTTCGTATGTTTCCTGCGTCGTCTTTCTTTTTTCTTCTTGTCATCGGAGTCCTCGGAGTCAGAGCCGTCGTTGGTCGATCGCAGTCTCTTAATCACTCGGTTGACGCGCTTGCTCTGGCTCTGACGATGCTGGTTCTCCTCTTGGAAGTAGTTTGTCAACGGAGCCTGGATCTGGTGCAATCACAATCGTAACTAGAAACTAGAGTCCCGGCGCTATCGTGTGGCGTTATTTGCGTGACCTTACGTTTAGCTGTTTTGATACAATACCGGAGTGTGACAGACACACACACACACACACACACACAGACAGACAGACAGACACACGACGACGGCATATACCGCGCTTAGCATAGCGTCGCGCGGTAAAAAGTGTAGTCGTTTCGACATGCAGACCCACGCCTCTCACCCACACTGATATTAATAGTCATGAAAGTCAGTGGTGTACAGTTTGCACTAGTTAATCATCTGACCTCGTTCTTTGACCTTTGTAACCTAATCATAACTGAAAAATGTGCAGTCGTATCGACATGCAGAGCAATGCTTCTCAATCACAGACATAAACATAGGCAATAAATGCATAGTATGCACTCGGTGAGCCTGTAACCTTGTTGATTGATTGAGTTAAGGTTTAATGTCCCACTCAATAATAAATATGCTATATCGGAAATGCTCTTTTCCTCACTTGGCTAGTACTGAAAAAATTAAAATTAAAGCCGGGAGAAAAAACATAGCAATAAAATAAAGCTAGATTAACACAAAACTAAATCTATAACCACTAAATCGATGTATTCATATCATCAAACACAAAAATACAGCAAGATAAAACGAGCTGAGACAAATTATAACCCAGGTTTACTTGCCTTATATGATATCCGGCCTGGAAACAAAGTGAGCCTATTCTCAAAGAAAAAGATAAAGAAAAATTAAATAAAACTAGAACACCTAGTGGTATACTGGCGTGCCTCTGAGCGGGGGGAGGGGGAGTGGGGGTTGTGCTCCCAAAAAAGTGGGCCAAAGTTCACCAAAATTTTTTAGGGGATGCTACCCCCTAAGATCTCCCATCATGCCAAACTTCATCGAGAGCAGTCAAACCAGCTTGGAGATAGGGGTTGGTCGGAAAGACAGACAGACAGACTGACACACACACACGGCATCCTGACTGGTTAATTGAGTCACGCCTCGCAGCATGCGAGAGACGCGACTAAAAATATAAGCAAGAAGCAAAAGGAAGCAAGTGATGAGGTGAACATGCACACAATCTATATAGCGCCAAAAATATACGCTTCTAGGGTGCATTAGGCGACGGCACCCACACAGGTTCTGTGACCCCGTTCTTTAACATTTATCTCAGGATCACTGCATGCCAAAGGCCTGCCATGTACTGTATCTTTATCAACTCTGATGTCGATAGCTGAAGCCATTTCCTTTTAAAGCATGGACAGAGACACATGCACACGGACAAACAAACTGACTTACAGATGCAACTGACCACCATGGCTACTGACAGCATAGGTAACAAGAGGGCCTAGCAGTGGCTAGCATAGCGCGAGATGACCCCTCCCCTCTTCCCGGCATGCACCGTGACCACAATGCACTTCTGTCACAGACAGATGGACACTGACATCGTAGCATAAGCGCGAGATGAATATATTACATCTTGCACTAAAAACCATTCAACTCCGATTGCAATCTCCAAGCACAAATGGAGGGAACAAAGTCCCTGGCCACAAGGGTCCTGCAGTAAAAAGAAAGGTAAGATCACTTATGAGGCAACAGTGAACTATCTATTTCTTTAATGACTGAATCTGTTATTATTATCTCGCATAGATGTCTTAAGGATGGCATTAATATTGTTGTTATCCTCCATAAATATATGTAAACAGTTGCTTTACTACAAAAAAACATACAAATAAATAATTACCTCAGCTTTGTTCATCTGCTTCATTATTGGCAGCAACTGTTCATCTGTGTGACCTCTGCCCCAACCTAGTTTTGTCCGAGCAAATCTGTGTCATGTTTGTTAAAGACAGGTACGTAGAGAGTGGAAACTGGAACAAATATGCAATAAATCTTTGCAAATTAAATACTAGATATAAAAAAATTGTGGACCAACAGCTGAAGATATTAAACATCAGCTTGAAGAAACATGTTGCAGTAAAACAGTGGGTGAGGTCAACTTCTGCTAAATATAAAGGCTAAGCTGAACCAAACAGTCTTATCTTGGAAATTCCCTGTGTTAAATGTGTATCTTTTGGTCTAAGCCTTTAGTCATAGCCTTTAGACTTAGCCAAAGTTGACCTCACCCAATGTGCTTGATAAAGATGAACAGAAAAGAGAATTAAAAACCTACTTCTACAGATTCAGAACTCTCTTGCACCTGCCACAGTTAAAGCTCCTATATTCCATGATATCGATCCTATTCCAGTAATTATCTTCACCAGCTTAACATCAAAAGAACACATCAAATACAAACTCACGCCAGTCATCACTTACATACGATATGCTCACAGAATATTCTCACAGGAATTCATCACTGTCACCATCCATAATTTTCCAAATGGTGGACATCTAAATTTGTGTAGGACCGTTTGGCCAAACAGTCTTACCAGTCCTACATCTATCCCTCGACTCAGAAAATTACAGGACCAGGAACGGAAATGAGAAGCAGATGGGAAATACACGTATGAAATATTGCGACTTTCATGGACATGATGACAATAATGTGCCATGAAAGGATACTCTCTTAGGCTCTCAATATCTGGTGCGGCCCATGTAAATGACTCCATCGAATCGTCAACAGTTGGGTTCATGTATGCATCAATGACGGCCGCATTTGGAAACCCTGTATATAAATAAAACATCAGGCTGAAATACAACATATGAATATCATTAAACATATTATTTAGGTTGGTGAAACATTAATTACTATGAACTGGAAGATGGGCAGCTATACATTGAGCCACACGTACGACCAATTTCTTTCCACATCGCATCACTACCGTGGCAAGAACCGGAAGAAGAATTGTTAGTTATTCTTCCGAGAAAACGTCAAGGTAAAATGAAGTTTGGTTGCGATTAAAACAATACTGTAATTAGCATATGAATATCACAAGACAACCTTACTCCAGGAATTACCGACTAGCCCCAGAAGACGATGCAAATAAATGCTACTTACTTATTTACTAACTGACTGAAACAACGCTTAGTTTTCCAGAAATGACAACGCAATTTTGTCAAACCGCTGAGCAGTGCCTTTTACTTCCAGTATGGGGTTGGTTTCACATATTTATGTTTTAAGAAAATCACAGGTATAAAATGCACTTTCTGGAGATAGAAGTACAATACAGACAGACAGAGAGACAGACAGATGGACAGCAGGGATGTCATACATATTAGATATTTTAGATGACAATTAAAATATTTATGTTAATTAATTGTTATGCATAAATTAGTTGCGAATCCTGAATCAACAACAGCCTTACTAACTACTATCATTAGTTTCATTTTTCACTTTCTGTTAAACCATTCTTTATTCACCATTTGTGTTTCCACATCACCCCAAAAAGCTCCAGGAGGTTTTTTTATAAGCCTCATACCCTTTCTGTCATCCAATCAACAATTGTTAAAAGCACTGAAAAGGACAAAGAATAACAAACCTTCACGTAAGTTGAGCTGACGAAGGCGCGACTTGAGTTTTGTCTCCGTAACAGGCACCGGATATCCTTCATTCGCTCGTCGCCACCACTCGCTGGCAAAGTCAGACGAGAAGTTCGTAAACATTTTGCAGTAATCATAGAAATCAAAACAGGAAAACACCACAATACAATACAATGAAAAAGAACAGCAGTCATTACCAGCTTCACATTCATCAGTACCCGCTGAAAGATTGCATCAAGAGCATCTTTGTCATCGCAACATTTATACAGGGTGCGCCAATAAAAAACAATCCCCTAGAAAAAATGCTGTATTTAGCCATGATAGTACGCATTTGTGCCAAACTTTCAGACTTTGTATGTAAGTATTCACACAACATATACTGAAAATTTTATTAAAATAACTGATATTGTTCCTGGGATACAGAAGTGTAAACTTTAAAAATTCAAAATCGATGAAAAATGCAACATGGTGAAATTATAATACAGGAACCACAGACACATTATGTTAGAAATTACGTTATTCTACTTAATCCACACCTTCATCAGTCACCTGCAGTGCCTTTACTCCTTGGGATAGATTTGATAAAAATTTATTATTATTATCACGCTTTTTAATTTTTAAACATTTAAAAATGCTTTAAATGCTTCTAATTTTTCTTCAACGTTTTTCACATCTATGTTGCAGCCATTACTGTAACAAATTGTTTAACCGATACTAAACTATGAACACAGTGTAAGTAACACTGCTGATGAGAACTATACCGTCTTCTCTCTAAAGCAAACACACTGGGATGTGAGGAGTGTAAAATTCTGCTTCTACAAAATCCTCCAGTATAGACAGAAAGTATTAGAAATCAGGGGCTCAGCAACTGATGGCAGTGTTAACTGTGGCTAAAAAAGAGACTCAAATTTAAAACTGTAAATATTTACAGCAGCAGAATTTATGTCACTAAACTATTTACGGACAGCTGATGCAAATGAGAACGAGGGCCAATGAAAAGATTTATTTTTATTTTGAAACAAGTGCAAGATAAAAAAAATTTCCACGGCAGTATGCTACACTAAAGTCTGCAAATGGCATAAGTACACAAGTATATCCGGACATTGATAACGTACGCAAATCGCTGCATCTTCTCCAGTCCGAAGCCGGGAAATTCTGCCAAGATTTCCAGCGCCGTTACCGGGCCAATGCCTTGTATGCCCTCCGTGTAGTCAGAGCCACAAAGCAGTGCCATGTTGACCAGCATTTCTCGGTCGAGCGCTGCAACAGAGAAGCAGGCAACAACATAACAGACGACAAACATTACAATATAACTACAGCTCTGTGACGTGAACAAAGAAAAAAAGTTACGGGTAGTAAAAATTACTTGAGTAGTCATGTTTTAGAATCGGGATGCGGCAGCAATAATTACCAGTACGCCAAGCCACCGCTGTACAGCAATCACGTAAGTAAACCTGTAAATAAGTAAATACGACCGGGCAGTGAAGGAATACATACAGAGATCGGACTCTATGGTGTCGACGTTGTACAACTCCACATCGCGGTCCAAGTTGAACAAGTTCTTATAGACTCGTCGTCCGCCAAACAGCCAGATGTCGCTGTCATCAGTGACGGTGCCTTGGGTCTGATCCGTCATGTCGAGGAAGGCACACTGAGCTTCAGCCTCCATCGGACTTACCACGTATGGAACGCCAAACAGCCGCAGTAGCTCCTAATCACAGTTTAGCCAATTACGACAGCCGTTCAGTGCCCCAGACCCTAGATATAAAAAAAATTGTGGGCCAACAGCTGAAGATATTAAACATCAGCATATAATTTTTGTGTTATTGCTGTCGGTATGTTACCTGAAGGATCAAAAATAGGTCTGCATACTTGGATAACATAAAACCACAGAAGCGAACAATTATACGCACACACACACACACACACTGCCATTTTATGGTCCTCTGTCCGGGACTACCCAACCGTTACCAGCAGAGATATTCACCTATTCACACCTGAGATCATCATCCATCCTTTATCAGCCTCCTCTATCTGCTACGATTCATAGCATCCACCCTGCTCCATCCACGTGCTTTACACAACCTCTATCCAAGTCCTCTTAGGTCTACTCATGATCTAGAATCCTCCACTATATACTCCGTACATTTCTTCACCCAGTCACTGAAGCAAACAATCACAAGGACAAAGTAAATTAAAATTGAAATTCACTGAATTTCTTTACAGTGTACTTCAATTTTCCTTAGTACTAGCCAAAAAATTGGCTGGAATGAGCATCTTCACAAGAGGCTCTGCTATGGCACTGAAGGGGAACTGGGGGAAAACTGTCCCCCTACTTTAAGGGGCAATGCCGTTACACAACTTTTTGGCGATGTGACACAAAAAGTTGTGTAACGGCGTTGCCCCTTAAAGTAGGGGGACAGTGTTACCCCGTGTTCCCCTTCAGATTAAACAATCCATCTTTTTCTCACGCACCTGTGTGCTGCATATCGTAATTAGTCATCACTCACCTGAGCATCGGACTGCATCTGATTAGTGATGTTCGTTGCTAAACGTTCTTGCTTGCCACGATCCTGCTGCAGCTGTTTCGCTTCTGATGCCAACTCTTTTTGCAGCCCGACAAGGTCGTCCTGCAAAAAAAACGATTCAACTGGGCGACTGAGATTGAGTTAACATTTTGACTTTAACAAAACACTAAACACTGTTGTTGTTGTTGTTATGGACATCGCACGCCGCCTGTGCTATAGCTATAGCTGGTGTGCGACTAGCGACACCTGGTGACTGGCAATGTAACGGCGGCTCGCAGTAGCAAATGGGCCCAACATTTTTCAAATGCTTCTTGTTCTGATATGCAAACCCATGTCTCTAACTAAGCCATCCTTACCCTAACCTTAGACCTTTTCACTTTAGGGTCAATACATGTCTATGGTAAGCCATATGGTATATCTCTACCGTACACTGTAAAAAATATCCGTATATCCATGGATATTCTGTGATCAGTTTTCCATATTTTAACAGAACCAAAATGTGGGCCCGGTCTTCATTGTTTGGTTGATTTAGGGATACAAATGTATATGGAACCGGTTCCATTAAAATATGTAAAACTCGCCACAAAATATCCATAGATATATATTTTTTACAGTGTACTGACTTTGGTGCTGACAGCTCAAGCTGTTTTCGTTTTATACTATTGACAGACAGACTGCCAAACAGACATGCAAATAAACTCACAGACGGAACTAAATGCCAAACCCAGGTTGCTGGCAGGTGTAACAACGTACCTGGGTTTTTCCAACGAATGGGTTAGCTTCTTCCACATCTTCAAAACCATCCTCGACATTTGCACGTTCTTCCATTTCAGCTTCACGCGGCACATCTCCAGGCAGCGGGGCGACATCTGGTGGCTGATTTGCTGGCTCCACAAACAGACTTGGCGGAAACAACTCATCATAGGTATCAGCCTCGAACAAGTTCAATTTGATGTGGACCACATGACCATCTGCAGACAGATCCCAAACCGCTGTTCTCATCTAACAGTCTGCAACTTTTTAATTAGGATGTTGTTTGCTGACACTTACTGATGGTGTTTTTTTTATCTGTTTTTATGTTTGTACTATGTATTTTTGACTTTAACTTTTAATATTTCTGTATTTTTAAATTGTGATTTATCAATTTTGCAATAAATGAATATTGTATCTGCAGACATGACGACCAAAGTCTCTGTGTGATACGCAGTAAAATCGTCGCTAAAGTAACCATGTAGTTCTTTCTGCAAAACTTCTACTTAAAAGTGGGAGAGTATTTTAATAAGCGCTAAACACAGACTCAATTTAATGATAACCAGAAATGCGTGGCAAAGCCTAGCATGTAGCCCACCCGGCATAGCAGTGTCGCCCCCGAGCGAACAGAAGTGAAACAAAACCACGTACTAATCGACGCAGTGCTTAGCAATGCCGCCCACTATAGTAAAATTAGTAACCTGCTCCAGTTTATCAGCATGCACAGAAAATTTAAAAGCAAGCAACAGCTATAAACACTGGACTATCAGCCTACACATCCACCAAAATTGGTGAAAATCTAGCTAATAACGACGGAGATATACTAAGCGCAAACTCAAAGTCGACGTAAAATATATAGCCCTTTCAGCGGGCTAAAATGGATGAAGTCTACAGGGTAATTCCCTTATTTTGCATCAGGAATGGCATTCAGCCATGCAAACATTTAGCAACATTGACTATCAGCATTAAGGTCCGGTTTTTGCACAGCAAATTAATCTCCCGTTAATTTAATCCGGCATTAAATCCGGCAGATAATGATCAATTTACTTGTCCGTTTAGGACGATTTAATTGACGAACTGCCGGTGGAAAAACGACATCTGAGTAAATTGATCATTATCTGCCGGATTTAATGCCGGATTAAATTAACGGAAGATTAATTTG
>Ga0209782_1000999_pt1 | contig 13944 bp, 9 predicted proteins | sample WorMetmaBAHAMAS1_FD_187390 | JGI IMG/M metagenome (GOLD analysis project Ga0209782, IMG submission 187390) | Marine gutless worms symbiont microbial communities from Max Planck institute for Marine Microbiology, Germany - Inanidrilus... | ecosystem: Host-associated > Annelida > Digestive system >...
CTTATGTAGAGTGACAGTGTGAGTACTGGCAACAAACAATCAGAGTGGCCTTGTCTGTGGTCAGTCGGTCAATGGATCAAGAAAGGACGAGTTAGCAGATCCTTACAGTAAAATAAAACAGCAATAAAACACTGAAACAACTCTGGAATGAAATGTCTCAGGCTCATTAGCATATTTAACTGCATGTAGAAAATACACAAATGCGGAAATCATTACTGCCAGTCATCGACGACAATGACGTAGTGTGTCAGATGGTCGACAGAAATGACCTTAATACTGCAAAAACTGCTCCAAATAACTAGAAAAGTTCTTCGTTTGATGACCAGGAAAGAAGGCCAGTCAAACAAAAAACTGAAAGTATTACTACTAGAAGTCGTAGTATGGTAGAAGCAGTTGTAGCGATGGACACACAGTGAGAGTGGTGTACAAAGACAAGAGAGTGGTGCAGCAAGACACTCGGTGATTATCACCTGTCAGTCGAGTGTCCACAATGACGTGGTCCAACCAGCAGATCACCGGCTGGTAGCTGCATTGCTGACATGCTACGACCAGCAGCTGACAGTGACCGACCGTCAACATCTGGCAAGCTGTACTTCACAACTGAACCATTCTCGACGGCTGAAGACTTCCTTTGAAGCAAACCACTGCTTCTGCAAGGTTGAGAAGGTATCAGTGGAGGCACATTAGCTTCAGTTCTGACAGCAGACGAGACAGACGACTGACTGTCAGCAATAAATGAACTACAACATGAATATACGATATCTATCCATTGAAATGAACAAATAAATGAACACTGACAAATGCTCAATGCACATACAGCCAATTTTCTGACAAAATAAGCTCCAATTAAACATTAAATTTAGACACTGTTAACATAAACATACTACATTTATAAATCGAGTTACCAACGGACACACACCCATTACAGGCCGGTACATCAGCATGGCTGCATGTAGCAGAAAGATCGTTGCCGCGAGTGTCTGTGGCATCACTCGATGCTTTCAAGTCCATGCTGTCTTCACTTGATTTATTATCATCTGCCAATTATCATCATCACGTAACATGAAGACAGTCAAACGCAAAGTCATCTTGCAAAGTGTTTTTTTAAAATATTTAAATATTATCAAATGGAAACAACATACACACTATAGCTGATGTCACAATCAATGATATACATCAAACAAAAACGAATTACTTCAATATTCAATTCACAATTATTACCGCGCAATGCTATGCCAGCACAGTATGCCGTTGTCATGTGTCTGTCTGTCGGTCTGTTGTGTGTCTGTCAGACTCTGGTATTGTACCACAAGAGGGCTTAGCAGTGGCTAGCATAGCGTGAGATGTTGTTTAGATTACCCTTCCCAGCAACCACAATGCGCGGTAAATTTGGATCGGAATTTGAAACCTAAATTAGCTATAATGCGCCAATGCACTTCCGTCACAGACAGATGGACAGACGGACGGACACTGACATCGTAGCATGCACGAGATGTATACATTACATCTTGCGCTAAAAACGGCTAAACATACAACGATGCAAACAATGCCACATGAAACCCACAGGGACTCCAGTTTTTTACGGCAAAAAAACTGGATGAAATTCGAATGGGGTCACCCTCTATGAGAGCGACAAATGCAGGTGGGGTAAGTTAAAATTGGCCATTTCTGACAAATAACTTGCTATAACTCGAAAACGGTACAAGATAGACATGTAATTTCCATTAAAATTGAATAGGAAGTCATACGTGCTACATCGAACGGCTATGTTGCCATGACCTTAGGGGACCCATAACCTCCAAACCACCCAAATTTCTACATTTTTCTTTGCGTTTCATATCTTCGTAATGGGTGAATGTGGAGATTTCAAATATGGTACAGCAGTTGATTGTAACTAGTCCAATCCTACGGATGACAAACTGTCCCTGAAAGGGGCGTGGTTATGTTATGTGACCCGTTTCAAATTTTGATTTTGAAGACCCCATCCATATCTCGGGAATGGCTCAAGTTAGAGCTGTCAAATTTTGCACACAAGATTATAACAAGTCTCAACAAAGAAATGATAAATTCACCCCAAAAATGGGCGTGGCTGGGCTCACACGATGCATTTTTGTATGCGCAACTGTGGGCTTAGAAAAAAATCTGCCACGGCACTTCATTAACTAAGGTCAACAATGCCGTCGAGTCGATGGCGGGCCTACACTAAGGCTTAAGCTCTATCTGTACGATTTGTTGTAGATTTGTTGCAAACTTGGTTTTATAATATATCGACAACAAATTGACCAAGTGGAGTTTGAGCATTACGTTCAATTACATGCTAATAACTGTCAGTCTGTGTATAACAATTTGCTATAGTTGCCTGGTAATTATACTCAATGTGCAGCGCAATATGATTGATTCTGTGTGAGGCAGCGTCGAACAGTTCATTGGCGTTAGCAGATATACTTGTTAAAATGTAATAAATTTAGAATTATGAGATTCAAATAATAACATTTACTAATAAATAGTGTGCGTTATATTCTCTCAGACCAAAACAGAACAGACAACTAGTGATATAATTAACATTCTCGCTACAGATAATATTAGCTGGCTAATAATCAATCAATCAATCAATAAATCAGCAACTGCGAAGTAATAACTTGCTATACATATTACACATACATCGTATTTATTTAGCCCACTTGGCAAACTTGCCGAAAGGGCTATATGTTTTGCTTACATTAATTTCTTTATATTTTTTAACGATTTCTTGGAGACCAATTATCTCATATCTCCTGGACTGATTTTCACGATTTCTTCACCAAATGATAAGTATCTATTTATAGACCTATTTTTCCAATTTCTTAAGGGAGGTTGCCACAGCAACCAATTTTATGGCAAAATTTGGGTACATATGTTCATTAGCACAGCAACGTTCCAAAATGGATTGCAATATTGCCATTCTGATTCAAAAATATTAAATTGCAATATTTTAGCTAGATACAGTTCAAATTTGACGAAGATCAGTCCAGTAACCCCAAAGATTATGAGGGTAACAACAGTAAGTTTTTGGATGACATGGTAAATGGGCATATCCCACCCAATATTTCAGAAAATGCTAGACCAATTGTTACCAAATTTTCATAGATAGTGCGATACATTAATGGACATGACAAAGCTGATTTTCGTTTTGTGATTCCCTTAATTTTGGAAGCTTTCTACAGACGTCAATGTTATCGCTTTCACTCTTTGTTCGAGAGTTCTGAAATGCAATATCACCTTGTAAATGTGCACATTAATAGTGGCAACCATGCCAATACATCATGTAAAAATCTTGTACACATCGGTCCAGTAAATGGAGTTAAAGAGGGTAAAGTATGGAATTTTTGCCAAGACTCGGCCACAATTTGATGATTGACCTTCATTCGACACACTAGCATTCCAAAATGGATTTGAGTATCGCAATACTGATTTCAGTAGGTTAATCAGTAAACATTCTCTACAATGTGTAAAAATTTAGCGATATTTGATTCTGGTTCCATGACCCTGGAGTTTATGATATAATAAGTTGTGCAGCCGGCATTGATAATTCTACAACTGTTAGTACAGCTACATTTGCTATGGGGTGGGGATGTTAGGCACTGCGGTGATCAGTAAGTGGTTGTGTTTCATTAGTAATCGCTAGGGGGCAAGCGGGCCATACACTAGGCTTTGCCACACGTTCTAGTTTATCAACAAAATTAACTCACTATGAATTTCATTTACTGCGCAGTCAGCATCAGAAATGTCACAGAGAAGCAGCACTGGTGGCTTTGCTGGCACACGTCGAGCTTTGCCATGAACACCTCTGTCATCAACAGCAACAATTTGTCAGTTAGGACAATCGCACAGACATTTAGCTCCAGTTTAATCAGCTGTCTGTTCTGAAGTTACTGCAGTAACCCAACAGAGAACCACAGGAGTTAACTGCAGCACATTTCTGTGAACTGAATACTACTGTCATCTAATCAGTAGTGTCAAAAGACTGAAGGGAATTATCATATGTGAATGGTGGAAAGATGATTAACATCATCCACCAACATCACCCAATATATCAAAGTGGCTAATATCTATTTCATTTTGTAGTCAGAAATGGCAACAAAACAAACAAGAGAATGATGAAACAAAGCTTAAACCTTGTGAACACTTTGATATTAAACTGTACCAATTAATCAGCTGTTATCATAACATGAATATCTGGAATGACCTATAAACGTGCTTCATGGTCATCGGCAATAATGTTACTTATCACATCACAGACTTTGCTGATTTACTATCAACGCATTCTCCATACAGACATAACTACATCCTAGCCTAAGAGTATTCGCAGGGCGTTCAACATTGTGGACACAGCTTACACTACTCGGCCGTGTGATACTGACGACGTGGATCCAACAGATATGTCCGATGCAACTGCTGAAACTGAAGTATAAGAAGATGATGAAGTGGTATCATTCAATGCCTGCTGATACAAGATCCGTGGTGTAACATCAGACAATGCCTGCCGACCACTGGAACTCACCGGCAGGTGTGCTGATTGATTAAAAACAACAACAACAACACCAGCACTACACAAATCTTTTCTTACAATTTCAGCTGTTTTAACAGGCACTATATTGTAACTCTAAAATAAGTATGATTTTTAAAAACTGAAAATTCCATGATTTGCTAAGCTCTAAATATAATAAGTGCTACAAAAACATAGACACCACTACAAAATATGAAATTTCTGCTGAATAAGTCCATATTTAAAGGATACTTTTGGCATTCGGTAAGGTCAAGCTTAGCAGCACACTGTTGTTTCCACATTCCAATACACAGTTAAAACGAAGTTACTAGGTTTTGTTCTTGTGCATTAGCTTCCTGTTCTCACTCAAATCAGTATCATCGACAGCACACTGACGACATTGGTATGACATAATACCTGTTATGAAGTCGACTAACTGACTGAAATAAAATTTAACATGCCGCTTGACACAAAACAGGTCATATCAGAGATTCGTTTACCTGCCATTCTATTTGGCTAGCACTGATAGAAAAAAATTTTTAAGCAGGAGAAATAACCACTAGAAATATATAATAACCTAGTCTAACAGAAATAACTAAATCTAATATAACACAAGCAATCATGCATCAGAAATATGGGCGTAGATTCGAGGGTAGATCACAGGACATGCCCCCTACTTTTTAAAGTGGAGGGGACGTCCTGTGTTTTGCCCCCTACTTTTTTGAGGGTGGACTTTTTTGTAACACACAAGTGCACCGCACTGATTACATACTCTCAGTTTTTAATCATTTGCTGCAAACAAAAACTACAATGTACCCGATACAGTTTGCTAGTTGCTACTACCTACTTATTTATTAGAGTACTCGATCTGGTTTATATTGTAGCCCTGTGTAGGAAAAACTCCTTATTTTAACAGTAACAGAATTTAGCGATTTGCACTGCATAGTGCATTCAATCACTAATAATAATAATAATAATAATAATAATAATAATATTATCTTTAATGAAATCAAGGTAGAACGCTCAAAACACATGTGCACGTCTGTCACGCAGGACAGAGAATAATACCGGTGTGTGTCAGACACACAACGATGGCACTAATATAATGCTAGGCCTAGGCTGCCATGCAGGACAGCGAGAAAGGTGCTAACCAGCGCTGGGCGGCCGCCGACTCAGGCCTAAGCCGACAGACCTAGATTTTGAGCCCGGCTGAAATAGCTGCTAAAATTTATGCACCCGTAAGCATTCACCAGATGGCGCCAGCGAGTGGAGACATCTGATATCAGCTTTCTACTCATTTATCTACCCTGAAAGGAGGAAAGGCTGAGTTGACCTAGTTGGCTGACCTGCTACAGACGGCTTACCCATGTAAGTGGTCACCCGTCAGCTGCAGGTCGGGCGCAGTACAGGGAAAGTTCGCCGGCCAAAGACCCACGTTCTACCACTGAGCCAACGCCGCCAATACAACTGCATTAGGCCTAACTGATGTGTTCCATTCCATGCAGTCACAAGTCATTATGATTTATGATAATGATGTAAATGAATGTGCAGGGGGTAGGTAATTTTGCCATATTTTTGCCACTAAATTGGTTGCCATGGCAACGACCCTTAAGATATCGGAAAAAGTAGAACGTTATGATCATCTGCAATTCAATACCTACCACATGGTGCAAAGATTGTGAAAATCGGTCCAGCGGATCCTGAGATACTTCGGCTCCGAGCGAGCAAGTCCGGTACAACATAAAATTAGTTACCATGGCAATGTCCCTTGAGATATTGAAAAAAAATTTCAGATCTATAATCTACACCCAAAACTCTTTCATATGGTGTAAAATTGCAAAAATCGCGAAAGATTTGTACTTTTGTTATGACACAAAATTGGTTGCCATGGCAAGTTTGCCGAGCGGACTAAAAAATGTTAAGTCCTTCTATAAAAATTCCAGTTAATCACATGTGGTTATTTTCGTAACAACCAGCAGAGCTGTATCAATGCAGTCTTCAGCATAATGCACAAACAGACTGCAGTACTTCAAAAGTTACAATAAACAATGAACTTACAACTTCAAAATACAAATAAATGTGCAGCTAACCAATGAAAATAATGTGACAATTTGTATATAAATGTAGCATATGATATTGTTAGGGGATAGCAAGTATGAAATGGTTGCATATAGGACATAGCCAGAATCTGACCATTCTGAATACTTCCAGACCAGTCTTCTGCCAATGATGCGGTCAGTGACAAAATCTGCTCAGAATTCAATATCCTGAGTTCAGATGCACGCTTCAGCACCCGTCTAGCAGCTTCCACATTACCTGCATGCAGCATCTATGCAAGTGTTTGTATAGTACACAATGCTTAGCATATACAGCATGACCTAACAAAAATGGTCTTTAACAGCTTGACAGAGATTTGTATTTTCTCAATGCAACATACTCACAAATTAGTATGGTAATCTTGTTTCACTAATAATAGTAGTCATTTCATCATTTCCATAAAATAAAGTTTACCTGATTTTCACTAGCCAGGTCTCAATTGTTCTAGCATATTACTTTGTCTAACACTTTTAACGAGGAATGAATGCATAAAATAATCAAAGGTAATAAAAGATTCTTTAGCAACAAGTTCCACACCATATTAAAACAAGGCAATCATAGATAGAACACTTTGCAGCTGGTGTGCAACCCACAATGTGTACTTGATGAACTTTCTCACTAAGCAAAATATGCTTGAAATCAATGCAGTGGTTTTACCTGTTACACTCTTGACACTTATTATTAAATGACACTTCATACAACCCATTGTGTAAAACATGACATAAATCACAAAACTGGAAATACACCGTGATTCATAATTACAGGAACCCTTGGTTTTTATTGTATAGCTTTTGAATAAATGGACTCAAGTGTGATAAAATTTAGCACATATGTCTAGTAATCAATACTGTTCCGTTAGCAAAATCTCATTACTGACGCAATGTGTGTTCAAAGTGTCCGCCCTTAGCTTTAATGCATGCACGAAGATGTGTGCACCACTGTCTGACTGTTTTATCAATAATGCGCTGATCCATTTTGTCCCAAGCTGTCAGGATACATGCACACAGTTCGTCAATGTCCTTGATCCGCTTCTTATAGACCTTCTTCTGCATTACCGACCACACTTTGTAGTCGATCAGATTTAAATCCGGGCTGTTTTGTGGCCAAAGCGTAGGAGGAATGAAATCTGGGGTCTCCATTGTCTCACGAGCCCTATGACGTAACGTAACGTGGATAAATTCAGCACCGTTTCACACAGCATCATCTCAGGCTTAACCATGCCAAGTTTTAGCCACAAATGTGGCCAAGCAACAAAGACATTCCACTTTTCATACGGGTTCCCGTAATTATGAATCACCGTGTACATAATGTATCAAAATGCCATCAGAGGAGGACCGAGTGATTTCAACAGGCATAAAAATATTAAGTGAAGTTATGCCACGTGGTTTCTTAAATATGTAAGAGCCAGACAAAAAGATAACTGACAAACAGACACATGGCGCTGGTATGAGAAAGCGTTAAATGTAAAATTTACAAAAAAAAACTTTCACGTAAAACTTTGAGCAGCCATTTACAGGCTATGAGCAAGCGGTTCAAGCCATTGCCAATGGCAAAGGCATTATATAACTAAGTCAGTTCATGCTCTTCAGATGCGTATTAGGTCATCTCTCCGCCCAATGCTTGTACCAAGCTCGTAGGACAGCAGTGTGTATTTCGCCTCAGAATCCATGGAATCTCGGACATTATAAACTAAAATATAATTATTTAGCCTATATATGTTTCGCCGATGTTTTTCTTATTTATTTTTTTACATTATTTTTTTAATGGTCGACCTATGAGCAACGAGATCTCAGTAAATACTGGACTGTTCTTCACCAAATTTTCAGGCTTGTAAGGGCTTGATAAATCTTGCATCCATTTGGCAATTGTCAAAGGAAAATTGCCATGGGAACCAATTAAATACGTAAAATCGGCATTTTAGTGGACCAACCTTCATTGTAGCGCTGCCATTTCAAAATAGAGTAGAATATCGGAACCCCAGTGAGCAGGTGAGAAATGCAATGAATATGGCTGCATCACGTACAAATTTGGTAAGATTCAGTTCAGTAACTCTGGCATTCCGTTTGCTTGTTCTTGTACTTGTGTGAAAAATTGATAAAAATTGGCATATCCAGCTAATTATCTCAGAACATGCTCAAATGATCTTGGCCAAATTATCAGCTTTGACAGACATGATTATTAACCTGATGTTCTTTTTGAGATCCCTTAGGGGACATTGCTATGGTAACCAATTAAATTGAAGGGCAAATGGAGAACACTGATTGGTACCACCTTCAGTCTTTGCACTGGCATTCTATAACAAATTGGAATATCACCATCTAGATGACGGCACTAGCAGCGGCGATGATGCAGCTACATCGTCTAAAAATTTGGTGTATACAGAGATAATGTTGTAATTTGTTTACCTTCGTATCGTTATTCTGAGAAAATCAGCCTACCAATCTTCGTTCGTCATGCTGGCTTTCCAAAATGTGTTGGACAATTACAATGCTGATTGGCACGTTAAAAGCGGCAATGACAGACATACTCATCACAACACTTAATGCCATGCAGGGGCAAAATGATAATCATTCACTGATCACTCTTTGATGTGATTCAATGGTTGTGACTCTGAAAGATGCTACATACATCCTTGAAAAAATACCATTACAAAAGCAGTAATGATGCTAAAAAGTGCTTTATTACCATGAGTGAGCTCAAAGTTGATTACTGTGAGATAAACATCTGATACCAGTGATGCTTCTTTCAATGCTATTGCGAGAATCTTGCGAGCTTCATTAACTCCATTTGTGTTGCTTGAATTGCTACACAGTTATAATAATTTAGACAGACACCAAATAGGTTATTTCGAAGATGCTCTTCCCAGCCAATCTCTTGGCTACTATTGAGAACATCAAAACTAAAGCCAAAAGAAAAAACCATAATACAAATACACCTAGGCTAACACAAAATAGAATATACAAGCTCTAAATCAAAGAAATACAAATCATCAAACACACAAAAACTACAACACAAGATAAATTAAGACAAATTATAACCCTCATTTAGTCACCTTTTACAACATCTGGTCTGGACACAGAGTGGGGCTATTCTCCAACAAAAAAATAACAGAGAAAAAATTAGGAAAAGAAAAATATAAGCAAGAAAAATGGCAGTAAGTTAAAACAATCAAAAGAAAGCAAGTGACAAATACACAAACAATCTATACAGTGCCAAAATCTACAATGGGTGACTTTATCTTTCTGATTAAACAAAGTTTTAGACTTAAGTTTTAAACCAAACTCAAAACTGAATGCCAAAATCTGGTTTTAGACTGAAGTTCAGATTAACTTCGGTTTTAAACCATGTCTAAATCCACAAATTGTCAGACTGACTGTTAATGTCACTTATTAACGAATGCACAGTCTACACTTGCGATTTTTGTCTGTTGGTAACTTGTTTGTAAATACTAAATTTTATTCTTTTTTCATTCGGAATTCCAGCCTTTAGCATTCCGGGTTGCGCCTAGCCTTGTTCGTTTATGTGATTACGTCATCTATGATGTGAATCCGAAATTTGTAAAGTGAATTCTTTCTAAAACTGAAGTTAGAGACTAGAGTTTAAGCAGATCTGCCTATCTAAATGCATTAGGTAAGTTTGGTTTAAAACTAGATTGTTCAGATCAACTTTGGTCTGAAACCAAAGTTCGGTCTTAACTTCAGTCTAAAGCCGAACTTAAGAGAAAAGTTTGGTTTTAGAATTGGTTTTAGACTGAAGTTAAGACTGAATGCGTTGTCACTTTACTTTTTTTATTCTAATTAAGTTTTAGACTAAACTTTGATCTTAAACCAAGTCTTAAGCTAAAAGATAAAGTCACCCAATGTTTCTAGAGTGCATTAGACCCCGGTGCCCGTATGGGGTACCCTCAATAACATTAAATATAATTTTAACACAAAATAAACACAAACAAGAAGCATTCGAAAAATGTTGGGCTCATTCGCCACAACGAGCCGCCTCACGCCCATTCAGCAGATGTCACTAGCGGTACTGTCGCGCGCCGCCTGCGCATCGATGTCTACGACAACGCCAACGACGACAACGCGTGACAGAGGGGATGGCCCTATGCAATGGGCCCAACAACTGAAGAGCCAGGCTTAGTTGCCTCTTATGACATCCAGCCTAAAAACAGGGTGGGTCTATTCTCAAAGAAAAAGATAAAAGAGAAGTAAATAAGAAAGGAAAATATAAGCAAGAGAAAAAGAATGCAAGTGACAAAAAGCAAAACGAAGCAAGTGATAAGATAAACATACACACAAACAATGTATACAGTGCCAAAATCTGCAATGTGTCTAGGATGCATTAAGCAGCGGTGCCTACAAGAGGTACCTAAATACAGAGCTTAGCATTAGCTTCATATAGTAGAAAAATCACTGAATGTCAATGAAACATAAAACTTACATTATGCAGATATTAACATTAACCTTAGATAAGAAAACTACCTTGCAATAAGTGAAGCATAATTCAGCAGCAGATGTGCAAAAGCATTACTGGAAGACAATTCTTTGCCACTATGCTTCAACCACTGATAAACAAAGGAAAAATCAAATCATATGCACAGTATAAAAATGAAGTATTACTACACTACCAAGCATTTGACCTTCAGGCTATCAATACATCCAGGGTAGCCATTCTCCAGGTACTGTAAGTCTGTGAAATTTGGTGACATTTCTGACTCTCTATGGCACTGCTATCTACACTTCTTTATGCATGCTGTGCATATATACAGGGTGGGCCAAAAAACTGACTATTTTCTCGTAATATGTCAAAAGTTTAATGTCCAGAAAAAGAATACTGCTTGCATGTCAGTGAACTTTAAATATTCTTTGCCTAGTTTACATAAATAGTCACTACTCCTCCGCCGAGCATCTGTTGAAGGGACGTTAACACTTTTCAAAGCTTTATGATTTCTGCAGCCGTTTAAAAACTTGGTAAAACTGACCTCAACCAGAAACTACAATAAAGGAAACCTATTACTGTGATCACATAGTCGAACAAGGATCATTGCCAAACATTTGCTGTTTTTCGAATGATGACTGTTGTCTCAACTGGCGGAGCACTGACACACCGATCATGCCACACTGTGCACTGTGACTTACGTGCGCTCTTATGTGCCAAAGTTCATTTTACCGGAAAAATAGCCTTTATATACTCCAGACCTAAATCTCAAATCTAAATAATATAATAAAGTATAATTCGCTATTGCTATCAGTAATCAGTATGCTGGATACATCACAGCATATTCAACAAAAATGTTAACTATGATTTAATAAACAGCAAAATCCTTAAATGACAATACAAGGCACATAACGTGTACTAAACACTAATGTAGCTCCAAAACTGAAATTAGCAATAAATACTTTGCCATAACAAGACCTTTCCATGACACATGAACATCTACTTAGCTGTTAAAATTCCCCGATATCTTCAAGATTTCCTGACAAGTCATCACCCTATATTGCAGTTTTCTTCTACTGCAGGCCATATTGGCACTGAAGAATGAATACTAGTATTGCATAACCAATATTATTATTATTATTATTATTATAAAACGAGTAAGATTAAAGTGTCATAAAATCCAAAGGACTGCAAGATCACTTTACAAAAGTACGCATAGAAGTGTGCATTCACAGTCGAGCACAAACAAAGATACATCAGACACAGTCCAGGCCAAAACATTGCAGGAAAAGCTCTGCTTTAAGACGCTGTCTAAAAGCAGTCAATGACGTCGACGAGGTGACGCTCGACGGCAGGCTGTTCCATACACATGAAGCTGCTACCGGAAATGTGCGATCGCCAATGGTGCAGTGGCGCATCAGTGGCATGACGAGTGTCAACGAAGACGCCAACCTTAGGCGCCGTCGCGAGTCTGTCTGCCACTTTATGGAGTTCATTGGAGAGATATGGCGGAGCCATCGAGTTCAGGCAGCGGTACGTTAGCACTGCCAACCTGAAATCAATCCGCTGTGGCACTCGCAGCCAGTGTAGGTCGCGGAGCAGCGAACTGATGGCCTCGTGTTTTCTCGCTGAGAAAACCAGCCAGGCAGCGGCGTTCAGCACTTATTGAAGCCGACTAAGTTAAATATCTGACAGTCCGGCAAGCGTCGCATTGCCATAGTCGAGCCGAGGCATGACGAGTGATACAAGTCAGTATGTAGATAGACACAGTGAAGTCGAACAATAAATATTTATTAACAAAACAAAACTGACTCCAGTTTGTCTTCGGTATAAGCTGTCGCTTTAAAACAGCAAAAATCAAAATTTTGTCCTACAATTCTAAGCACAGAAGCTCGCTATCACATTTATGCCATTCTTATTTGCTGAGTTGAGTTGAGCAAGGTTTAACGTCCCACCAAGCACATTATAGGTCATATCGGGGACGGGTTTTATGGGTCAAAAGACCCAACCAACAGTGTCAAAGCACTGAAGGAAGAGAAGTCCTAAGGACCAGGCTTCAATCCCATTAGGTCCACCCCACTGTGCTGACAATAACACAACATATATGCAGTATTTAAAAAAACACAAAATACACACATATAAACACAACTAAATCAAGGCTATGCGCAGTGAAATGCACCCAGTGTGACAAAACCCAATCCAGAGAACTGTAAGAACTGTTCATTGAAGTGTGCTTATGATCGTGCACAACTGTCGTATACAGTACAGCACAGAACAGTTCTGATAATCTCCCCTCTTACCTCCAGACAAACACCTGAGCTCAGATGTCGTCTATCAGAGGAGAGGGGTAATTTATGCCATTCAGTGGCCTGTCATAAACATAAAAGCTTGCGGTTATGTCACATGTTCGCCAAGACCAATGCCAGCTAGTTTTGCATGGGTGGTCCCTGCCCTGACGTGGTTAAATATTCTAACAACTAAGTGATGTTGGAGAATTCAGTGACGACCTGGAAAGCCTGGCAGTACAGTGCAGACATCTGTTCACAACGATGTGCTGCTGATGCTGTCTGCAAGTTTGCTTCCAGAACTCTTGTCATATGCAGCCAATCTTCAGCACTCTTACAGCTGGACAACTGACCTACTAGAACATCAGTCACAAGGTGGTACATCCCACTTGACACATAATAATAGATGCATGATTTCTTTTGTTACAGCCCGCGTTTGACGCGAGAATGTACAGGTATTGCCTAGAGTGTGTGTGTGTCTGTCCGGGTTCTGAGATGCTTTTTCAGCCAATTTCTTGGCTAATACTGAGAACTAAATTAAACACAACTGGAATCAGCTCAAGGCTGAATCGCACAGCCCACCACTGCCGGGGAGGGGGATAT
>Ga0209782_1001000_pt1 | contig 13944 bp, 8 predicted proteins | sample WorMetmaBAHAMAS1_FD_187390 | JGI IMG/M metagenome (GOLD analysis project Ga0209782, IMG submission 187390) | Marine gutless worms symbiont microbial communities from Max Planck institute for Marine Microbiology, Germany - Inanidrilus... | ecosystem: Host-associated > Annelida > Digestive system >...
ACCACAAACATGGAACTCTCTCCCTGCTGACATTAGATCCTGCGTTACCCTACAGACATTTAAACGCCATCTCAAAACCCACCTTTTCCCTCATTCTTAACTGGCACCACAAGCGCCTCTGCATCCCGCGTAGGACACTATGGCGCTATACAAATGTTGCATTATTATTATTATAAGCATCTGCCATACACTAAATATCTACCAAACTTTAAACTTTGGTGCCGATAGCTCGAGCCGTTTTACTTTTACAGCACAGTCAGCAGAACACAGAGGCACAGATAGATAGGATGATCCATGGCATCTGTGACTTTGTGTGTCCACGCTCTAGATGAAAAACGTCTTTGGCTATCAACACCAAACATTGCTCGTGAAGTGTGCTGCTGTTGCTGTCATGTTGGGCTGCACATTGATAGAACTGCAAGCATTTCTTGATCTTAAGGCAATCGTATTTACTCAAACAATGTTTCACTGAAAAAAGCCTAACAGTTTAAATTTTACATAATGCATCTGTTTACCATCACCTCAGTTTATGTGCTATAGATGATAGTTAACTCTGTGGCACACTCAATCAATCAGTGTAATGTATTGATTGCATAATCATGTGCCTTTCAATTACCACCATGCACTTTACAACATAGATGTAACACTGTTAAATAAAAATAAAAAGTTAAAAATGTGATAAAATCATTCGTCAAATACGAAGGCATTACGTAAGTAAAATCATGTCATTCCAGCATGCTGTATTACTGTCAATGCTTCCAGTATTTTATTACTTTACCAAGCTACATTGCCCTTGCATTTTGAATGTGCAATTGAAAGGTTAAGCAGCGAAGAAAATGATGCAATATATCATTAAAATACTGTTTAGGACTATGCAGTTACTTGCATACCAACATTTTATAATAAAAAATGTTAAAAAAATAAAAAACGTCATAAAAACGTGACATGAAAAAATGTAATAGATATGTTTCATACTTCTATGCATTACAAGAAGTTATGCCACCTCATTAAATTTTTCAACGTAAGTGATAATATCTCTAAAACCAGACATAAGAATAAGCTCAGCAGATACTGAGACAGTGAGACATGCAATCCGTATGTGATAGAGTGCCAAATATGACGGGTTCTAAACATGATTCGGGCACTTTCAGTAGCCATAGTCATCCACAGTGCAGATGGTACCATTTGATATGCGGAATGTGATTTCTCATTAGTGTTCTATATTGACATGTATACATGTATTAACACACAGCCTGCATTGTTTGAGATTATTGCAGCCAAAGTGCAAAACTCTACATTTTGCACAATGTGTGTTAAAAAAGGCTAAACTATTGCACAGAGCACATAAAAAAGTTCTTTTTCATTAAAAATTCTTACATACTGTTCACTATCCACTACTGACATCAGCAGTCTGATAAACTGTCATGCCATTTGCCACAGACAACCAACTGCTGCAAAACTGTATTAGATGGTGCACTTAAAAGTTATGTAATGGATAGTGTGGCGCCCTGGAATCTCATGTTCTTGAGACTGCCTTGAGGTCCCCTCTGTATTCTTAGCTCTTCAATAAATCTGGGGAAAACACAATTGCATTTTTAGATGATTTGCAAGACAAACTGGAAACCATGCATTCTACGCTAAGCAGCTACGATATATCAAACGTTATAACAAGCAAGCTTGTGAAAGGGACAGAATGTCCTTGAATGTCACAAGGGGTCCTCAAATATGGCACTAAGCACTAACCGTGGTAACTTCCTATTAGTCAACTGTATTAACTGTTTCTATCCTGCACCATTTCCAAGACATCATCATTTGCTTAATATACTCACCATACAACACATTGTGGCCTTGATTTTTTTGGTGCTATAGAAATACACTTGCTTAGTTACTTACTACAACTTCCCATTTGTCACTGAACTGTCATGGACTCAGACAATCCTGTCCAGTCATGGTTAAAACAACTTTGCAGTAGCCAGGAAGGGATTGTTTGTGAAGCTAATTATGCTAATTTATGACAGGAAGCCGCTTTTAACAATCCTGCCAATGCAAAATTATGCAATCAATACATTACACTGATTGATTGAGCGTGCCACAGAGTTAACTATCATCTATAGCACATAAACTGAGGTGACAGTAAACAGATGCATTATGAAAAATTTAAGTTCCAAAAGTGCTGGTTTTGGATACAGTACAATAGCAAAAATTATATGCCACCTAAAATCACAAGCAAATCAGAGGCACTGCCTAGCAGTAAACCATGCAACAGAAAACAGTGTAATCTTCAAACTTGTTGCCATTATAATACAAGAAGGCCTAGCAGTGGCTAGCATAGAGTGAGATGATCCCTCCATTCTTCCTGGCGATGATCCCTTCCCTCGTGCCCACTGAACTATAAATAGTTCAGTGCTCGCACCTGCATGCACCGCGACCGCAATGCGCGGTAAATTTGGATCGGAATTATGAAACATAAACTAGCTATAATGTGCCAATGCACTTCTATCACAGACAGATGGACACTGACATCGTAGCATAAGCGTGAGATGTACACCGTGTTTCAGAAAAAAACACCCACTCACTGAGGAATAGTTGTCTGATTTTAATAGTTTTTGACACCAAAATTCCTCACATAATTTGACATCGCATGACAGCTTAGCTGTCCACCTCACCTAACTAATGTGTCTACACTACCTTGTAAAACTCATAGCATGAGTTTTGTCGCCGTACATTACATACTTTTCCATAGGGCTATAGGTTGTGGACTTTTGGCATCAAATTTTCACTAACTGTTGAAACAACAATTTTCCACAGTCAATGACTGCTTCCGTTGTGTTTACTGCTATTATATTGTTTGCCGTTTAATCATTTGACTGCTTATAAAATTTGCCGTGACTGTTTTCAGTGTTCTTTGACTCTTTCAGTCACATGCAGCTGTTGTGAAGCGTTATAATGCATTTTGTGTAAAACTTACTGCAAACAGTGACACCAAACAAAATATCATCAGCAAATCAACATTTCCTGTACATGTTAGCAAACATTTTCACATTTAATGAATTGTGGAACATAACTTTTTTGTCACAAAACAAGGCGTGTTTGTAATGTACGGCGACAAAACTTGTGCTATGAGTTTTACAAGGTAATGTAGACACATTAGTTAGGTGAGGTGGACAACTAAGCTGTTGTGCGTAGGAGTACCACACGGTTAGTAAGTTTTGACTACTCGGACATGGATCAAAGTGTGATGTGCAGAATTACTGCAGCATGGTATGCATCACATTTTGTAATATTCTGTCAATTTTAATTTACTAAAAAACAAAAACAAACAGTATTTCTAAAAAAATAGATGAAAATAATTAACTCTTTTGTTCATTAAACAACAACCAGGATACTGTACAACATGGCATTTCACATCAACTCTATTTGAAGGCAATGTGCACTTTACTGCAATATAAATATGAAATTTTCTAATAGATGTGTTGATATGGTATGCAGTCAACATTAAGAACTGGTCACATCTGCAGCAAAACTGATATAGTATTTTAACAAATTAATATGTCTATACATTGACTTTAAGTAGAATTTACCATGTTAGAAGTCCAAGGCTGCTCCAGTCTTGATCTCACAAGCCACACCTGACAAACATAGTTTAATTGAAAATTTGATAACAGAAATGCTAAATGTTACCTAACAACAGTATGTCATGAATTACGATACCTAACCCACCAATCTAAAATATCCAGTATCATACCACAGCACCAAAAAATGCTACTCTCCCTTAAAAGTCTATGCAGTGGCCCACCATCAAAATAGTACAGTGTAGCATTTTTGGTGAATTATATCAGGAGACGTTAAATAAGGGCCTTTCTCATTATCAACAAGTACTGGGCAATGTCATGCTTTTGAAGTCATTTAAGTTGCCTTTCTCGGGGCACCTACAATGTAGTGGTTTAGTGTCAGCTACAACAACATTCACTAAGTCACTGGGCTAGCTGGAGTGGTTACTTGATGACAGGTATAAGCCAATCACTGTGTGAGCATGGACGTTAATTACTTTCCTCAACTTAATGTATTCTACACACCGTACACGATAATTTTGTTAGTTTAAAGTTATTTCTCGGATATAGAGGTCTTCAGGCCTGCTTCAGTCTTCTCCGTGTGTGCGATGATGATATAAATTTTGCATCAGTAAAAGCTGGCAAGGTACCAGCTAACGAACGAATGAGCTATCTGCAAACTCTGCAGCCATGTGCCTATGAACCAGTACCAGTTCATAGCACTGTATACGCATTTTCTGCGTAAAAGCAAAAGGCAACGAAAACTAAACTGCAACTAACCAAAGCACGACCAACTTTACGCCTTGGAACCGCGACAAAATCGACTCAATCACACGAACACTCGCCATTAACTAATCACCGAACCGATGGCCGATGTTTACTAATTACCAGGGTTCAGTTCACCGTGCAATGACCTAGTTATGAAAATGCAAAATATAACAAAATTAACGACTAAGAAAAAATTTATCAGTTAATAAGCCATAATAAAAACCAAATAATTCACAGCTTGTGAAAAACTATCATGAGAATAAAACAAAATCGGTCTACTTTAGAAATGTAATGTAAACAACTTACAAATAGGCCATGAGTCATCAATTAGTGTGGGTACAATTATTCACTTTAATAATAAATAAATACCGTTACCTTCTATTTTTATCAGCTATTATTCTTTTTCTACTAGTTGATTATTTTTTTATCTAAAAGCTAATAATACTGCCATTTTGACAACATTGCCGAGTTATTAAACTGATGTTAGTTATTAGATTGCAAAATATGCAAACACATTTTCATTTGATCTGTGTAAATTATCAAGTTTTTCGTTTCACGTTGCATTTGTAACGTTTGTAGTGTAGCTAGTTAGCATATACACATTTTAGGGTAAACAGACAGTAGCTTGATAACACTTTAATATTTGATTAATTAACAATTTTATTAATTTGAATTTGCATTAAACTCATGTGAAAGTTATATACCTGGCGGCTGCACCAAGTAGAGCACTTGATCCAGCAAAAGGGCTCCACCGCTCCACAGATTGAAGTCATAAAACCCATCGTCTTAAGTCGCAAGTTGATTTTGTCAAGTCTTTATTTTTGAAAGAATTAAGGGACGATGGTTCAATAGGAAGTGAATGGCTGTCCCATTACTCACTTTGTTACTTACCTTATATTTTGTTAGAAATACGCATTGGTGTCGTATCCTCGTAGGTTATGGTATGGAATACAGTTTGTGCTAATAATGATGATGTACGAATTTTCAGTAACTACTTTTTTATTTATAACTCATAAGCCATCTCTAACTGAAGCTAAAAATTAATATTCTGTGTGTTTAAAATTTAATGTGGGTGTGGCCGTTGTTGTTTGTTTGTGTAATTTTTTTGTTTAATTGTTTTTTCTTATGTTAAAAGAATATAAAATAGTGACGATTATAATTTGGAACAATTATGGCGACTGGTCAACAGTTGGAAGTGGCTAGAGTGGGTAGCTCTCATAGTAGTAGCTTTTTGTGTCAGAAATGCTGTCTGCCATTGAAGTTAGATACATCGTTTTACGCTGTGGACCAGAGACTTTTCCATGACCTTACAGGTACCTTCGAGTAGCTGCTAAATTGTCTTTAGGTTCTTACCGCTAGTTCCTGTAGTTGTTACAATTGTTATAGCTAGTGGGTAGAATGCACTGTAGGTGATCCCAAGACTACTTACTGTTGAATCGATAAAAAATCACTATGCTATGTGTTAATGATTTGTATAGCAAAGTGCAGATTTCAAGGATTTGCATACGGATTTGTTCTTTCAACATAATCCGATATGGCACTCTAGCCTGACCATCTCAAACTAAGACGTTGGAGTACTTGCAGAAGAGACTTGAGAGCAAATTATTATAGTTTATGCCAGTTCGTCTCTGATATAGCCATATTTGTGCTGAAAAGGGACGTTAAACACCAACTAACTAAACTTATGCCAGTATTTTCCATTGTATGGTACCATGTGCTTAAGTATTGCACTCATACTGCAAGTTGATTACTCATTGTTTATTGTTTGTCTTCCACATATTGCCGGGTGTGACATCATATTTCTAGTAGCCAAGATCACTTTCCGGTTATTTTTATGTGGACGACCTGTAGTCTACAGAATCCAATGCTTTGGGCTTGGATCAACCTGAGAGCTCTGCTACTGCCTTTACTGTTAGTGACAGAGCAGCATAGTCACTGTAATGTCGTGTTGTGAAAAATGAAAATGACTCTGTAGATGCCTTGTGACATTTTCTTGTTTTTTAATTGTTGTTTGGAGTTTTATTTATGACTTTAATGTCTTATAATTGACATCAGTTCCATCTAGACTTAAGGTCACCATAGAACACTAATAGTAAGTTATGCCTTGCCAGTTGCCAATGAAACAGAACCATCGATGTGCTGCTCCAGTGACTGGAAGTGTCCAGAATTGCCTTTGGCATTTGCTGACTTTAGCACTCACTGTCTTAGAAACAATGCAGCCTACATTAGGGTGACTGAACACTAGTAGAAAATTGCACCTCACAACTAGAGCAATACCATCTGCATGCTCTTGGAATGACCAGAAGTGCCCGAAATTGTGTTTCGGTACCTTTTGACTTTGGCTTTTTACAGCACAGTGGCAGTGTGTCAGTTACCAGTATTTTGGTTTTATTGTTTATGGTCTGTGCAGTGTGTACTTTTATGTCAATGTGTGTATATTGCCGACATGTTGTGGTCTGATGTTGCAGCTCCAGTGACTGGCGTAACTTCGTCGGATGAGCTGGTCAGTCTTTCAACGCCAGAAGTTAGTTTGCCTGTGAGTGGATTGCATCTGTGTTCAACCTCCCTGTTTTTACCTGTGTTTGTACTTATATATAATATTGAGCTTTATAGTTTTCTAGTTGACCATCAAATCCTAGATGGCAGACTTTATCCCCAGTGTGCAATTCACAACGTATACTTGCTTATCTTTATTGCTGACATAATTTGGTTAGTACCAATGCAGTAGTTATAGTTTTAGCCATTTTGCTGTTGCTGCTAAGGAATATGCATGATGTACTAGCACCATAGGATCCACTATATAATATGAAAACATGACATCATCCACTAAATCTGTGCCACCAGACTGAGCCACTTCTGCAGGCAACATGCACAAAAAATTGCTAAAGTTTGGGTGTGTGGTTTTTGAGATATGCAGGTGGACAGGCAGACAAATTGACATACTCATCACAATACAATGTGTGCCTCTTGACACGTAAAAAGCTGAAGGCATGCGATTGGGTGTTATGCAGTGCATTCTCGTTGTTTTATTTTTCTTTATGATCACAGCAGAAATTGCAGCAGATGTGTGAGCAGATTTATTAAATATAGCATTATATACTAAATAAATTAATATCACAGCCTTATGTAAGATAATTAATGTGAATTTTTATTATTATTTATATGTAAGCAAAATTTATGCAAGTCTTTAGTCAGCCAGTTAAAGTATATGTACTTTCTTTCATTACTGGATGAACTTGGAGTGATATTTACAACATGGAGTTATTGCCTACCTCTTAAACCATCTTTCTTAAGGCGTGAGTGGCACAAATTTTTTGTAAAATATACCGGTAGTATTTATTAATTACAGTATAGAAACATTGACGGTTATATTATCGAGAAAAAGTTTGGCATTTTTTCTGATTTTCTATAATCTCTAATTGCAGTCTACTGTCAGCAAGGGCTGTGGGCCGTAACATTGCTGCAGCAAAATCCTGCATTTTTTTAGTGGGAGTGTCAGCTGTGTATAATGTCCATAATTCTGGTATGAGCTTGATCCTTGTGATGGATGCATATAGTTACAGTATAGTTGAATGTACATGGTTCCATCTCCAGTCATTGTTTCGTGGAATTGTAGGTCACGAGCAGTGATGAAACTGACGTTGCTTTTCGACGCATATGCCCCGATCCGTCCTCATTGAAATTTCCGTCGGCTGAAAGTGGCTACGGTTTCACTCTGTTGGGAGATGTTGAGCCATCTTCCAGTGAATTTCTTAGCCACCAACTGCGGGTATGACACATTGACCAATCACAGCTGCTTGTAAACAGGACATTAGCATGATGTTCATGGTACTCTCCCTGATTCGATCAGTATATGGCATTTTAACAGATTTATTTGCCGCCAACATATGGAATGAGCTATCCTGCCACTATCACCCTGCTGCAGAGCATCATTATACTTGGCTGATACTCAGTTTTCATTCCACATAGTGCACGAGACTGAGTTGGCCTGGATGGCTGGTTGCATACCGAGGTGATTTGCTCATCTGGAGATGGTCACCCATTCCAGTACTAACCGGGCTCGACGTAGCATAACTTTGTTAATGCGGCAGATGAATTAATGTAGTGTAATGTAGTGCTCCACTCCACTAGTTGGATTTGTTGTCGATTAGTTGTACAACTTATTGAAGATATTTGCTTAAACTCCATTGTACAGCATTTTGTATATCAAATCAACAATATTTTAAACCAAAGGAGTTTGAACATAACTCCATATATTGTTAAACAAACGCTTTATATAGATTTGCAAGCAGTCAATGAGTAAAGCACAGGTTCGTTATTTGATACTGCAGTTGCTTGCTGCGATTATGCAGCTAAATGGAAAAGTCCGAGGTTTTTGTAACTGCCTCACTGTCACACACTGCAGATAATATCTCAAAAATTTGTTATAGCAAAATCATCCCAAACCACATGTGTGTTGTTACTTTTAGTTGGTGCAATTGCATGGCATATTTGAATGTGGCCACTGGCCTAGTTTTTTGTGCAATCCTGTATATTAGGGTTTTTTGCATTATTTACCCTTAAATTTTGAGGCACTGTTTTTATTGTGCAATATGAGCCAAAGCGAGCCATTAGGTTAAAGTGTGATGCGGTTGATCTGCAACTGGAGAACTGCAATCTCTCACTGCAACTGTATCTTGTCAAGCAGATAAAGTTATATATATATATTATTGTAGAAAAACAATTTAAAAGTTGTATCATAAACAATTAATTACAGACTGTCTGTTTGTAATTTTGTTTATTTTCTGCAGGTCACAGCAGAGTTATTTAATATACTGTCTGGTCAGTCTGACGTTGATCATCCACTTTGTGAGGTCTGCCGGTTGCTTTTTTTGGCTTGATAACATTTTTAGAAACTTCCAGAAACTTAAAATTGTCATGCATCAACAACTTTTCTTTGACTGCCTACATTTCTTTGGCACATTTGGCAAAGTTTTTTTTTCCAATTATATCCTTAGCAATTTAGAATGGACTACCTCTTGAAACAGGACTCTGTTGCCGGTGGTACATTTAGGCGTCACTTGAAATGTCACACATGCAGATGCTGCCGTCCAGTGACTGCCAAATCCTACAGTTCCATTTATATTTATTGACCACATAGCAGGGAAGATAATACATTTGGTAGCGTCTGTTTGTCTGTGGGTGCTCTTCTGTTTGAACCGTTTGACCTTAGACCTCGATTTTTTGCATGAGGGTCGACCTTGACCTTGACTAGACTGGGATTTTAGGTCAAGATCATAGGTCAAAGGTCAAGGTCAAACAGTGCAAATTGTTTACGCTCTCCCGTTTGAACCAGTGGTGCGGAGCAGGTCGATATTAGGACTCGGCTTGCTGAGTTCAGCCAATGGTAATTGCGAATGACTATTACCAGTCCATTGGAATTGTCTGTTTGTCAGTAATCAGGGGGCGTTCAACTTGTCGCGCATAAGTGGTCGATCAGCTTTAATGTTGTTAGTGTTATTGCTGCATTTTTGTTGCTATGATGATACTGTCTGTCTGTCTGTCTGTCTGTTCGCATGCATATTTCAGCACATGGCCAAACTGCAGTCGTCAAATTTTCTGTCATGTTGCTTGTGGCTCATTCATCCTCTGGCAACATTGCAATACGTCTGCTTTCGTTGATTATGTTTTAGTTTCCTTCAATGGGCTGTTATCACAGCAGTTGCCTTGCAGCAATGTCTTCCATGGGTTATCAATGTAACACCCCTGCTGCGTGATTGGCAGAGGTGCAAATAAGACTTGTCAAGGCTAAGACATTCATGAGTGTTAGATAAAAAAAAACCATTATAATGAACCGAGCAAAACAAAAAAATGTAATGAAATAATTGAATCACTGACACTAAACTGCAGTCAAAAGTAGGAACTACAAAGTAATTTTCTCAGTGCGTACCCAGGTATACAAACTGTTGCATGTATACAAATTCAGTCTTGAAAGAAATATGTGTGACTTTGGCTTAATGAAGAGCAGAGGAAATGAGTTACTGTGTAGGAATGCACCGACACATTGCTTGACAATCTCGACTTGCAGCTGAAGATAACGGAAGATGAATGCAAAGACTACAGGTTTGATTCTCATCAGATGTTCATCACTCAAATGCTCACACCAGTTTGAGGATCTATGTGCGTAGGTCAGGTGAGCCGTGATCTGCGGAAGAAAGTGGTGCAAAATTCGTGTGTGGCTACATCACGGCCTTTCTTTCATGCAGGCTTTTCACATCTACTTACGCATCTTTTACTTTGTTCACTATTTCTTAGCTGTGTGTACTGGTATCAGAGATCCGATCAATTGGAACAACATCACTTTTCCCTGGAATTTGAGGGTAGGCAAAGAAGTGATGAGGCAATGAGCGGTTTTCCCTGGTTGGGCTAGTGCTCACAATTCCTTTCTGTGCTTCCACAATCCACATGGCTAGTTGATTGAATGAAAGGAAGGCATACAACCCATAAAAACACTAGGTTTAGATTTAAATCTGGTGACTGACAGATTTAAATGTCATAGCACATGTGTTTTGTGATTATCAGTTAATTTAACAGTTATTTTAACTTTTACTGTTTTAGAGCGATGACTTTGTCGCTCTTACACGTGGTTGTAAACTGGCAAGTTTTCACCAATGATTATCAGCTGCATGGTGTTGCTAGTCTTAGTGGCGACTTGCTTTATCAATGGGAAATCCACCGCTACAGAATTGACAACCCTCAATAGATCGCAAAAAAAAACTGTCGCGGGTGATTATGTCAGCAAATGCTACCACTGTGCTAAATTTGGTGCATTACCATCTAGGATAGGGCGTCTGTGCAAATGAGTGAAATATAAGATTTGTTTATTTATACCTTTTTTTGGAACTCACTTACAGGTCAGACTGCTTGAAAGTTTATATGTGAGCCAAAGAAACCATTTAATAAATGGTCGGTGTGACTCGGTGCATGCGGGTGCGAGATGACAAATACTATTTAACGATATTTGTGCAGAGACAGTGCTGGCTATTGTCACCATTACTGTAGCAACTTGTTATCAGATTGCTGTGCACGTATGATTGATTGTACGCAGTGACCTAAAAGGTCAGATTTGTGTCTGGCAGTGCGAGTTGCATCGGCATCGGGCGGTGTGAATTGGCTATTAGAGGGATCACTGTCATGGTACATAGCGTCCAGCGGCTCCGTCAAAGCCAGACTGGCAAACATTCTTAAATCTGTTTGAAACGAATTTTCATACATGAAAAAGTGCGGTTTCAATGACTTCTCAAATGAATTTTTCTTTTGTTTTCCAATTTTGCTCTGAATTTCATTTCTGCAACCAATAACTGCCTAATATTGATATTATTTTCTACCCACAAGGCGACAGTATCACAAATATAGAAATACAGATACGAGACAGTAGCGGAGTATAGGCTCTACTTGGGTCACTGCGCGTCAGTCACAGCAGGCAATACTTCTGCCTAATACTAAGAGATTTTGTGCGGATTTGTTAGAGAATACCTGGATCAGTTGAGTTCGAAAAGAGAGACGGTTGATGAGGCTGCACTTGACGATGAGCTGCGACAGGTGAGTCTATCAGCGGATGATGAATGTAGCTGTATATTTGTTATTGAAAGTGACTGTCACATTTCCGAGCCGACACTCGTTTACCATGCCACAAAGCATGGAAGGCTGCTTTGATGGAGGCAGTAGCTGTTAGTAGGGCTGTACCTAATACTCTGTTAAAGACTCCCTATTTGGTACAGCCGTAGTTGTTAGTTACACAGATGCAGTTGCAGTAAATTGTCATCAGTGGCTAGGCGATGTCACTGTGCGGCATTGAACTCTGAGAGCTTTCTGGTTTATTAATTTTACATTTGATAGTTAATGACATTACAGAAAAAGGTTTCTAGATCCAACAGATATGTAAGGAAGATGCTATGGACTGCAGTAAATGGAGAAAGTTAATTACCGTTGTTATATTATAACTATCGGGTGACTCGATAGCCGTGTGGTGGAACATTTGACTTGCGATTTAACGGTCGCGAGTTCAAATCTTGGCCGCACCGTGCTATTGTGCAGCACCTTTGGGCAAGTTATTCACACCCACTCATCTATAGCAGGTCCCAGTGGCATCGCAGTAACATATTTGGCTGCAGTGTGAGAGACCGGCCCACGTTGCTGCCATTTTTAATCATTCAATTATATTTGCCTTTATGTTGGCCTCTTCGTGCCCACTCCATGTTTGAAGTGCTAGAAATGCCTCTGTGCGTATGTGTCTGTGTGTTGGTCATGACTGTGAGCTATGTAAAAACAGCTGAACCGATCGAGATGCTGTTTTCATTATACAGGATGGCTCAAAATAAAATATCCCACCAGACAATATGCAATATCTATGCTGTACAGTGTATTCACTAGTGGATACATTGTATAACGTTAGTTTCACAGAAGTGTCAGAATTAAGCAGCTTCAAGAATTTTTAAAATCAGACCACTGGTTGCAGAGATATTGCACATTGTCTGGTTGGGTATTTTATTTTGAGCCACCCTGTACACTGTTGTGGTCCCAAGGAACTGTGTATTAGACATGAGTCCATATGTGCACTATCTTTGGCAGTGAATAGCCTATAATGTGCTTATGTGCCATTAACAAACTACTCACTCATTATCTGGTAAATATAACTGAACGACAAAAAATGGCATTGATGTGGACCGTCACTACCATTACTCTAGCAACTTAGTAAGTAAGTAAGTAAATAAGTAAATATAATCTGTAAATGCACACATTGGTCAGCCGAATCTGAAGTGACTTGTTACCCTTCTGTAATCAATGAGTGATTGAGTTAAAGTTTAATATTCCACTCGATACAAAATATTCCATTTCGGGATGCTCTTCCGGGGCAATCTGTTGACTAATACTGATAAAGCTAAACCAAAAAATGGGAGAAACTATTCACCAAAAATACAATAAACCTAGGCTACTACAAAACACAAACTACATCAGTATAAACAATCAGCCGTCAATAATGCAAAATATAACATTAATGCAAAATAAACACACTCAACTAAAGAGCCAGAATTTTGTCAGTCGCCACATATGACATTTGGCCTGGAAAAGGGGCGGGGCTATTCTCAAAGGAAAACATAGAGTAGAAGTAAGTGAGAAAGGAAAATACAAGCAAGAGAAAAAGGAAGCAAGTCGCAAGAACGAAAAGGAAGCAAGTGATACGGTGAACAAACACGTAAACAAACAATCTGTATGGCTCCAAAATCTACAGAGCGTCTAAGGCGCATCAGGCCAGGGTGCTCACATGGGGTTCTGTTATTGATGATTGTACACTGTGTCTCAAAAAAACGACAATGACGTTTTACACTATAACTTCAATGCACATCAACCGATGTTGATAATTTTTGGCAGATATATTGCTGAATGAATATGCTATTAAATGGTAACTTGTTATCCCACCTCTCCTGACTAATGTCTCTACACTACCTTGGGAATCATGAACCCCGAAAATGGGTCTTTTTAGTCATGCTCAAAAATGACACTGCTTTGGTTCGCTATATCTTCAACACTCATTGATCAATTTTGATAATATTTTCTACACAGTAAGGTCGTACTATTGAGTACA
>Ga0209782_1001001_pt1 | contig 13940 bp, 8 predicted proteins | sample WorMetmaBAHAMAS1_FD_187390 | JGI IMG/M metagenome (GOLD analysis project Ga0209782, IMG submission 187390) | Marine gutless worms symbiont microbial communities from Max Planck institute for Marine Microbiology, Germany - Inanidrilus... | ecosystem: Host-associated > Annelida > Digestive system >...
CAAAAACGGCTAAACGTAGGATCACGCAAATAATGCCACACGATAGACCTGGAACTCTAGTTTTCAAATGGGATGTTTTGTAGTTGCAAAATTTCTACGTCGCGCGGTCCCTCTGCCATAGCAGAGCCACTTGTGATACAATACCGGAGTCTGACAGAGACTCACACTAACACACAGACAGATAGACAGACACACGACGTCAAAATATACCGCTCTAGCATATAGCGTCGCGCGGTAAAATCGTTTTGGCTGGGCTCTAGCTGCCTTGGACCCAGATGGAGGATAGCTCATACAACATACAACTTACACAACCAACAAGCGGCCGTACATCGGCCCATCTGATCCATCCATTTTATGGCCCTAGAGATGCTCACGTGGACAATAATTGCATGCAGTGTACACATTTACGAAATATTAACGTACATATATAATTATGGCAACGATACTGATATTTGGTGCGGGGAGATAAAGAATTGGCTAAAACAAATTTTTATAGCGCAAGGTGAGACCTAATGCAAAATTATAGGCTAATCTGATGAAAGTGCTTTACTGAAAGCTATCAAGTTAACGTCGCAGGTGTATGCTGGCTGCCGTTACTTAAAATATAATATTCAATACTATCGTTTATATCGCGCGCAGTCGTGAGGGCGTTAATTTGTTATCTATCGGTTGCCATATTCGTGTCTACATTTAATAAATTGCACGATAGGCGCATCCCTAGAGACGAGTGTGTCGATCTGTTTACATATTCTTGGCGTCGGCCATCATTGTTATTTTGTTTCCGGTGTACATATAAGGATGTTAAACAAGAAAATGTTTGTACTTGTGGAGCAGTGTGGTTCGTTGCTGTTGATCCTTTTTGCAACTTTAGTGATGCGTATCAATATACTTTGAAAAGACAGACAACGGCGCATCGCATAAGTTGTTCCGTACTTACATGACTGACCGATCGATGTCTGGGTTGGGCCCTTCACGCCCCTCTTGTTTCTATGGCCATAAGACACTGTGACCGTCACGCGGGTTCCATCAGCATTAGCAGATATATTTGTCAACAGTTACATGTAATTATTATGTATGTTGTACTCATTGCAGAAGTCTGACTGCCGTCATTACGAGCAAGTTGTTCAAGAAGTCATCATCACACTGATGTTTGATGGATGCTGCGGAGCCTGGCGATGCTGCATTGGATCAGGCAGACACTGTTGATCAGTCGAGCAAGGATAAGAAGAAGAAAAATATGTGAGTGAAGTTTTCTTATCCCAGTACTGTGATGGTATACGTACCATGTTTCAAAAAGACAGACACCATTGGTTACTCACAGTGGTAACTCTGTCAGTTCTTAACAATTTTTAAACATTATTTAGCACCAGAAGACTACAGTAAAGTGATAAACCACTTTACGTAAGCATGTCATTACACTACCTTGTGAACTACTAATTTTAGCCTGCTTGGCAAACTTGCCGAAAGGGCTATATATTTTACCAATATTTTTTTTATTTTATTTTTTTTTTAATTTTTTTATGGTCGACTTTCTAGACCCAAAAGTTGATGAACATTTGACAAAGATACCGGTACTGACAGGAAGGTGGGTTGCCTTATGCACAGACATCTTAAGTATGGCAAACAGCAGCTGTTGTATCGATCTTCACTTGGTCTAGACATTGTTTAACTGTCATCAACCAAGTATAACTTGCAAACAGATGCTTTTTGCCATGAAATAGGTCATGAAATAAGTTGGCCTTGTTTCAGATGTCATTATTGTGCAACTGTATGCTAGTTAGAATTTATTGTATCATCAAATGGAGATTTTTGTTTTTTTAGTGCTAAAGACATGAAAGAGAAATTCTCGATGCTTCGATTTTATGGTGATTCATCACCACCGACAGCAAAAGATACAAAATCTTCAGCGTCTTCATCCACTGCGGCTGCTAAAGAAGCAAAGCCGCCAAAACTTACAGCAGAAATTGTCGTTGGTTGGAGCAAGTCATTTGACAGTCTACTTGCCGACAAATGTCAGTCTGCATTATGCTAGTACTTTTCTCAGAAATGTTTCTGGTTTTCGTCGTCAAGATAACATTCAGTTATGTTGCTGTATTTTTTGTTTGATATTTCTTATCTCTACTGTACTTCCCCTCTTCTCTAGTAGACAGCAGCTGGGATGTAATGCTTGTGGGGAGGTGGAGAGGAAAGATAGTCAGATCTGCTTTGTGCTGTTTTGTGATATGCACAGAAATGAGCTGTTTTTAAATTTCAGCATTGGATTTTTAGGTTTAGCTTTCATTTTTTCTGTATATTTGTAACTTTTGTTTACTGTTAGGGTTCAGTATTTCATGTGTTTTCCATGTTAACTTAGAGGTTTTGTTGTTTCATTGCTTGGTTTTATTGAGTTGGGTTTACTTTTTAGCACCAATCCAGGAGATTGGCTGGAAAGAACATCTCCAGTATGATCTGTTTTTTATCGAGTGGGACTTTAAACCGAAACTCGATCAATCAGTGTTAATCGTTGTTATATATGTTATGATTAACTTTGTTGTGTTTGAATAGTTTTTAGTCTATAGGCTTGTATATTAAATACTTTTTAATCTCATTATTCGATTACTGCTATATTATGGTATCATTACTTTTATTGTCTTCAAATTAGTAAGCTTGAAACCGAACTAGGGATGTTAAACGATTATCGATTTTCGATTATGGAACTTTTTTTATCCAAGACTTAAATTGCACTAGGTGATGACGACCAGTTTGCGATACGCTACGCCTAGCCGTTTCAATACAACACCGATTGTGGCGGGTGGGTGGACCACGCATATACTATAAAATTGCATGCCATAAGTTTGCTTACAATGATAAATTCTGGCGTTAATTTATGAATTTGCGCTTTGAAATGGATGCGATAAACAGCATAGAATAGATAAGATGGTATTGTCATATGACTCATATCTTATAGCTAAAATTCGACTGTAACCCAGAGCCTTCCATGGAACTAGATTATTGCACACGCGACAGGACCGGATATATAATATATGATGCAGGCATAGAGGCATAGGCCTGCGCTCACAATTTCTCTACGACTGTGTCTACATCTTGATATGATACGGACATGCAACATACATTCGTCAACAATAGAATGTTAAACAACACCTACTGTAATCACGTAATTGAGTAATGATGGCGAACTTTTGTTTGTAAACAAAGAAAAGTTTTACTTTTTTAGAGTTTTAAATCACTTTAAAAACAGATGTATAATGAAATATTAGCAAGTTTATATAGAGCCTTTGTCTACTCTTCAGCACATATATGGATTCACTCAGCATAACAAGTCATACGCATTCATTTTTATCGCTTACCGGTACTTGCATGCAACTGCCACGTGGCAGTGATGCACGCTTTAGAGTATATATTTAAAAATTGATAATCGAGAAAAAAATCGATTTGTTCCAATAATCGAATATGAAAAAAAATTTGAGTTTAACATCCCTAAACAGAACACACCATATCATGTGTGTGAATGTTCAGGCGGCTTGGCACTGTTCCGCGACTTTTTGCGCAGCGAGTACAGTGATGAGAACCTGGAGTTCTGGATTGCCTGTGAGGAGTACCGGACGCTGAAAGACGACCGACTTGTGGCACAGGCCCAGAAGATCTTTGCCGATTTCGTAGCAATACAAGCACCTCGGGAAGTATGTTGTTTAGCTGGATTTTTCGGCTGCATGATCATTCATACTATGTTAAAGGTGTTGTGTGACTTCATTTTTGCCTTGTCTTAACCGGTGAAGCATAGGTCACACCTTTTTTTCCATTTATTTATGTTTTCTGTTGACTCCTTTATCTTTCTCCACCTGCACCCGGAGGCTGCTTTCTGCATTTATTCCCTCAGCTTTCTTCCATAACATTGTATTATTTATTTCCCCTCTTTCTGCAGCTGTACAATGCCCACCAGGGTTCCGACAGGTTCGTGACAGTTTTTGAAAGTCAGTCATCTTGAGGCCTGTATAGTCATCGAAAAGCGGTCATATTTTTGAAAGTTCTTGACTGTTGGTTATGTCCACTGCAGTACATTGTAGAATGTTTATGCATTTCAACACAAGCTGCTATCGTGCAGAAAATGCCAGCAGTTTTTGATGAGGCCGAGCAGTTAAAAACAAAGACAAATAAGCTGGAGACCAAGACATGGAATCGCTGATGGCTGCTGCAGATAACTATGGAAGATGCTGATTATTGTCATCAGCTGACATTAATGCAGAGTCAAATACCCAGAAAAAGCAAATGACATTGTGTTGAAGGCTGTGAATCTCAACTTAGTGTGGTAGTTTGGTGGTTTATATTACCTTGTACATGTACGATGCATGTTGCGGTATGTCAGTGACTGCGTAGTTCTTTGCTGATTTATGAAATAAGTGAACAGATACAATTTAATTGACATAAACATTTTGAAGAACATAGTCTGAAACAGTTTCACTTAGTATGACTATGTGGAGTTCACTTTAACAGAAAATACATTTTAATTTCTGTAAATGTCAGCATGAATAATCACATGTGTGGAATATATGTGCGTCCATTTCACCATTGCATGGAGTCTCCTGGCCTCTTTTAACATAATTCAAGAAGAAGAATGCCACGAGGATCCCTGTAAGCCCCTTTTGCTACACGAAGATGGAGCTAAAAACGTTTGTCCGTGTGCATATACAGATAAATCTAGACTCAAAAACACGAGAAGAAACGGCTGTGAAGATGAGTTCACCGGACCGCTCTACATTCGAGGTTGCGCAGAAACGTATTCAGGCGCTGATGGCAAAAGACTCGTACCCGCGATTCCTGCGTTCAGAGTTTTATCGGCACCAGCTGGCGCAGTTCAAACTGTCTCCGTCGACGTTAGCCGCGACTTGATGTCTTGTTTTTATGTTGTTGTCGGTTAGTTTTTGGCATCGTCTCTCCGTTGAACACGCTTCTTCGTTGCCGTCTTAGTCGTTTAAGTGTATCGGCTTCTTAGACTTTTGGGACCAGCGTCCTGTTTGTCTGCGTACGTGCCAAGTGTTTTCCCGACGGTGTCATCAGATAGATCGTTCATGTTTTGTATGATATGGCAGTACCTTGCGGTACGATGATGTTTGAGGGGCTCAGGTTTACTAGTACGGTTGATCCCAAAATGCGCCATCAGAGCCTGCAGCACCATACCTCAAAAGGTTTATTGGTTTGGGGTGAGGGCGTGAGGTATGCCCATATGGGCATACCTTAGTGATGCTGGGAAAACTTTTATAATCAGCATTGAAAAGCTTCAGAGTCATTAAGCTAAATTACAGACATATTTGTTGTATTGCTATAGCTTAGTATTGATGTTAGAGCAATGTGGATCCATATTGTTCAACTACTTTTTCTTTTCACTCAGTTTGGTTAATTGTTCGTTGGGTCACTTGGGCATTACAGCTTTGGGCCCGATGGTCGGAAGCCTGATTTTTTGTTCAATATCATTTGTTTTCTGGGTAATATGCACGAGTCTACTAGTGAATAGGGTTTTATCCATGCAAGCGAGATAATTGGCTTTTATCTTGCACGTTTTTTGTTTGTACAATTTTGTTGTTTCTCTAACGTGATTTGCCGAACTGTTTTGTACCGTTTGCAAGACAGTTACGATAGTTTTAAAAATGCTAAATTGACACAGGCGAATTTGATTCACTGTATGATGGATAACCATTATATTCATCATATAATTTAGACAAATTTAATATTGCAGACTGTTGGTTAGCTTGTGTCAGTTTTGGTAAGTATGTTGTTTCAAATTGTAATTTCGTTAAAACTGCTGGATCTGTGGATTTTATGATCCGTGACACTATGTAAATATATGGGTGCAGAGTTTCAAATTGCATAGGCTCATATAAGGATTCAGGGTCAAACTTTTGACCATGTGTTGAGAGCTGACGGAAAGCTGCCATAGAGGCTCGACCATACACCGCTAGGTATTCTAGTTTGTGGAATTTTTGCTGCACTTGGCCAAAATTTGACGATTATTCTTTATGCTGCAAGCTGGCATTCTGAAATGAATTGGATCATCACAATTTTGATTGCAGCAGGTTAATCAGCAATGATTTTTGTACATAGTATAGAAACTTTGTAAGATTTAGTATTTAGTGACTGGAGTTTAAGGCATAAGAAATTGTACAGCTGGCATTGATAATTGTTACCACGCTTAGTTGACCTACGTTCACTATGGGGATGGGCTGTTAGGCACTGAGATGATCAGTAATTGGGTGTTTTTCATATGTATTTGCTAGAGGGTAACGCTACAATGCCGAGCGGCTTATACGCTACACTTTGCCATGCATTTCTAGTTATTATTACAACTGTTTTTATGGTCATTGTTCAACTTGTATTAGCTGGCACTTGCAACTAAAGTGCTTCTTTCGAGCAAAGTTTACTGAACGTATGCCTTTGCTGATTGCACCTAGCATGCATTAGGGAGAGAGAAGACAGTTGAATTCTCCTAATGCTGTACCATATGTCGTTATTGTTGTTATAATTGGGCCGCATCGCTCTGTTCTTACCACCAGAGTTCCATTGTCTGTCTGTCCATGTGTCTGTTGGTAATGAAAATGTATTGTGGAAAAATGACTCAACTCAATGGAGATGCCATTTGGGGTGATGGCGTTGGGTCCAACGAACCATGTGTTAGTTGAGGGTCTAGATCCCCCACAGTAAGTGGCAAATTTTCATTTTTTTGGTGGGATGAGTTGGCATAATGTAACATATAGGCAAAAATTTGGCGCTGGTGTTAATGTAGCATACGAGTGGCTCAGTGACTGGACTGGTCTACAGTGCGCATTGCACAGCTAGCACACGCAGCAGACAAGTCCATTCTCTGCTGCGAGTGATGGCGATGTGACCTGTTTGCAAATTACATTGAGCAGATTTGTTATTATTCGGTTACTTGTTGTGACCAGATTTCTCGCTGATGTTGGCAGTTTATCAGTATTTTTGCAATACTTTGTTGATATGTGAAATATTAAGTTCATTGGTGGTTTATGTGTCGTAGATCGTTTTTAGTGTTTTCTTTGTTGATTTTTTGTGAGTAAACAACATTGTTTACTATGAGGGTGATTCAAACCATATACTGATGGAATATGTTATGCATCCTTGGTGTTTCTGTTGTGAATAGTAGAAATGCTTTCTGAAACTCGTAACTGTGAAATCGATAGGCACGACGTATGGCATTCTTGTACCAGTGGCTTGGACTAAACCACTGTGTCAATTTTACTACTTTACTAATGTATACTATTATCTAATTCATTTTTGGCAGACTGCTCAAAGCTTGTGGGTGGATTTTTGCAATATTCAGGACATAGGGGACAGTTGATTAGTATTTGTAGGTGTCTCGCAAAGTGGGAGCTATACACATGATTTACAGTTAGTGTTGTAAACACTGAGACTATGAAATTGTCAGTGACACCAAACTTTGGCCTTTGTTCATGGCAGACGTCATTCACTACCATAAAAGGAAATGCCGTGATCTTGTGGCATGCCAGTTTTACCAGCGATCTTTGGCTTTGTGTAATATTGTTTACTTGACATATGACATCATATAACTGTTAATGTGTGTAAATGTGTCATGTCACATGTGAGTAAATTAGTAATGCAAAAATGTTCTTGAGGCTTGGCGGTCTTTGCGCCTATATAGTTAGTTTTTAGGTTCTTTATTACAGCGTTCAGTGTCGGTCAGATGTTGCTGCGTCATGAATTGTTTTCTTAGCAGTACTGCTGCTAGTGTAGATCCAGTTGTCTTTGTCTTAATTCTAAGCTGATTAAGCAGATTCCCGCGGTCGAATAACAGTAGCTGTATCTGTAGTTTTACTCCTACATGTTTTGTCTACATCCTGGATTATAAATATTTTATTGACTTTGAAGTGGGATGTTTTTGATGGTCAAATATGCAACATAAATCCCCCTTGTGCTTCGTGTTTTAATTTTACTGCCTCACTGTGATCTTGCTGTTAATGACAACGGTAGATTTTTGTCTGACAGGAGTGGCAGCTGGCCTGTAGAAATTTCTTGGCATCCCTGTACACCATTGGATATTTATCAAAACAGGCCTGACCTAGCTAGTTGATTGATGGTGAGCAAAACCAAAACTCTGAAGGTAATAATGATGGTAGTAAGTAAGTAAGTTTTATTTTTCAAAAGCCATAGAATAGTATAGCTTGATTACATGTTGCTTCGTGCGATCGTGTTCTCACAATTGTGCTTAGCGCAATTTGGCCTGTGTATCATGCTTCGCACAATTGTGGCCTGTCTGTCGCGCTCGTGACACAGACAGAATATCAGACTGTCCGATTATTCTAATATAGATGGATACAACAAAATACAAAAACACACAGTTACCCATGCCGGTGATAGCCGAGCCAGTGGTATCATCTGTGACATCGTCAGTCTCTGAGTCTGTGCTCTCAGAAGTAATAAAAGACTTGAGCTGTCAACACCAAACTTGGTAGACATACACTGTATGGCAGTCACTCGCCATGCATTGAACCTGAGGTGAAAAGTAAAGGTCACATGGTTACCAAATTTGCTGCCAGCATCGGTCATTAGGGCTGCTTAGGATTTCTGGTTGTAAGATGCATGTATGCATTGACGACTGCGTAGGCCGACGTTTTAGTTATAGGAACAGTAGTTCACTGATCACTGTCATCAGCAACTACAAATATTATTGGTGTACAAACACTTGCCATTTTGGCAATAACCTGCTTGTGATATTCTGTGTTTTGGTAGTTGTCGGTTGTAGATTAAAGCAGTGCTGAGGACTGAGGCGGTAGTGCGTACTCCGTCGTTCACAGTGGCATGCTGGTTTGAGCATCCATTTGTGTGCCGTAGATAGATACGTCCATCGTTACGATGTCAGGTAGATTTGTATGTGGTACACTTGTGAGTAGTAATTGACGGTGACGTGGGGGAAAAGTTGTGACAATTAAGGAGAAGGTTGTGTAGTTGTGAGAAAAGTTGTCGATAATGCTGCCAGAATGGAATGGATGCATGCAGATACTGGTGTGCTGGAATAGGGTGTGATAACCTACTGGGAATGGGGACGACAAAATTCAACCAGTTTAATTCAACCAAATGTTGTTCACGTAGCCTCAGTTTCAGTTTATTGGGAGTACATAGGCAATATGAAAGTTTCTTCTGTAGCATAACACAGTCAGTTGTATTACAAAATATTGGCAGTTATGCAGTGTAAAGCATCTCCATTGTTTTGCATCTGTATTTGACTAGATTGGCATATATTATATTCACAGAAGATTAAAACTAAGAAAGTGGCTGAAGTGCAGTGTCTATAGTATATGCACTATAGGACATTTTTACAGTCATGGGAATACATTCAAGGAAGCACTCAGTAGAATTGATATAATCTTGTACGTATAATTTTTCAGTTCTGGATAGTCTTGGTGGTTCTGTTTCTATGTCGTTTTTTGTTGCACATTTGTTTTTCAAGTTTTTTGGCAACAACATACTCAGGCTGATTAGCAGTATTGTTGATGATGGAATTCTGATTTTAAAGCACAAAAACTTTACAGTTTGTTAAGTCTTGTAAATTTAAAACATGAACTCATTATATCTTAGTGTATGTATGGCTTTTTGATGATGTATATCTGAGAATTGCTAATATCACCAAAGTGAAGGAAAGATATTTGTTACAAAATGTTTCAATAGGCATGTTCGTGTTAGGATATGTTGCAACTTGTGTGGTACGTATTTTGTTCTGTTGTTTCGCAGCAGTCTGATGTTGCAGAGCTTGCGTAAATGGAGCAACATCGCGTTTATCAGGAGTACATTGTGGAAGAGAAATGGTGAGGCCTGCGGACTTGATTCTCCCCTGGTTGGGATCAGCACTTTCAGTTGGCTTCATTGCTCTGTAACTGGATATGGCAGTTCACGACATGCTTCACCGGTACGGGAACTCACATGCCATATGGGACTACACAGTGTTACCTGCCATCTGGCAAAGGTGATACCTTTACCTTAGCCAGTTAAAGCCGGTACTTGATTTAAGTGACCTTGGCGGGATGCAAGGCTTGGTTGCATACCGAGGTGGTATACCCTCCAAAAGACTGTCACCCATCCCAGTACTAACCGGGCTCAACGTAGAGTAACTTCTTATATGCAATGAACGATGCTACCAGTACCAGTATGCCAAACTACCAACTTTCACAACAATGAGGAGACCAGCTAACATGGAAAATGGCCATTGACCTAAAGTGGAGATGTTGGCTGTTTTGTTGCTTGGTTAGTGATCAAGTTATATTGCATTTGCTTACATTCGTTGTGCTAGTGACCGCAAAGTTTTATGTTGCATCTGTGTTTGACAGTTGTTGACTATGTTTTTTTTTCTCTTGAAAGTGCACTTTCATGCAGTCCATGTAAGTATGTAAAGAATGGTGTTTGTTTCATTGCCTTCTTATTTATCATTTATTTTGCAAATGCAAGTCTGTCTTTCGGCTGCGGTTTCTAACAGTGATAGCTGATCATCGGATCCAGTACCTACTGCTGTTCAAAAAAGCTTTGTTACTATTTTTACACAGTTCTGCAACGTTGACCACATAACGTCCATTAAGTGCACCTTTGTTTGTTTATTTGGTGTAATACTTATCGTTAACTTGTTGTGAGAATGGTGTAAATATGTTGAAGTTGTAGCTGTTTTTTTGTTGTGGCTTATCAGGTTTGCAAGATCCAGAACTTTTAGAAATGTGTGGATAATGTAGTTTTTCTCGGTAACGTATCAGTACTAGCAGTTCTTTTATTGTCATGATTTATTTCAGTATAAGAGTATGTCATGGGAATACAGAATACTGTAATACGTTGATAATTTGGTGATTGCAGTAATTGCCCCAGGTATAGGGTAAACTGTGATAATACAGCAGTGCCCCTATGATAAATGTTTTGAAGTAATCATTGTATTTTTCTAATCCGTTGTTTTACTTGGTAAGACTTCGTGCAAACAGTACTGTATGAGAAAAGGGCAGTACTTTAGTTTGAAACCTATCATACTTTACTATGTTATAGCACCTTACATTTGGCTTTGTAAGGCTACATCACTTTGTTGTTGCAGTAATGCACCGTAAGTACAAAAAAAAGTCTGCTAGCCATATTATTTCACAATAATTTTGTCATTTCTGTACCAAGTTCAGTTATTGCTTTGCTGTTATGGTTGCCCGAATCTCAAACTGTCCACTGAACTGTGCTGTTGCTTTGATAATTACGTTCATGCTACTCAACCAGTATATAAAACACTATACTTAACTGTGACATTATCATAAATTTTCATATCTAATCCAACCTGATGAATATTTACACAAACATGTGTTGTTGCTTTGCCTGCAGTGAATTAACAATACACGAATATAAAATAGTTCCTATTTTATTTTCCTATATTGCTAGCAGCTAAGGTCCGGTTTTTCCACAGCAAATTAATCTCCCATTAATTTAATCCGGCATTTAAATAAATGGACGATTTAATTGACGAACTGCTGGTGGAAAAACGACATCTGAGTAAATTGATCATTATCTGCCGGATTTAAATGCCGGATTAAATTAACGGGAGATTAATTTGCTGTGGAAAAACCGGACCTTAGTAACTTAAATAACAGAATGCATAGAAGTCAGTTAAAGCCGTTTACAGATTTTACAAGCTGTGTTCACAATGTCTGCTTTGGACGCATGCGATCGATCAGTCTATTATGCCACTGGTCAGTTGCCACTGTTGCTGCCACCTCCTGTCCAGTATACAGCATCTTGAGCTGTCACATTTGTCTGGAGGTGAAGAGGGAGGATTAGTAGAATTGTTCAATACTGTCTCGTGTATGATAGTTGTGCACTCGCCCGTAATCAGTTTTTACAATTGACGGTTGGTTTAGTTTCAGCTTTTTTGTGCTTTTTATCCAAGGATTAGCTATTTATGTGTCTTAAGTGATAAACTCAGTTGGAAGGGTTTGGGACAGATGATGCTGATGCAGGGAAGAGCATGGTTGGAACTAGTGACTGTTGGGATGGGAAAAACTTGGGAATGAGGACAAAATGCGTCACCGTATAATCTTATTTGCTTCATTACATTGTGTATTTACCTGTAACGGTGTGATTGCTTTCAATAATTAATTAAGAGTAGTGCAGATACGGGTAAGTATTAATTTCTTACCTGTTGGGAATATGTGCCGTCTGTTTGAAGTATTGTATGCCATGTTGCTGTGTTCAAAAGCAGTGCTAAAGGTTGATGGTAAGCCCTACTGTCGTTAAGAAATTGTGTGTGAGTGTTATGGTTACTGAACAAACACCCAAGTCACTTGTTCAGATAAGCTGGTCTGTTGAAGTAAGTGTGCTTATAGAGTTCTTACTGTACATTACCATCGGACTCTGCCGGCCCCACTGAATTATGTATGCTCTATGTATGTTTCAGTCGTTGCTTTCTATGCATTTTAGTGAGACTGTCAGTCCATTGACGGTTTGTTTATTGCCGTTCATTGTTAGCATTGCTGTTAACTAGTATGTGATGTTTTTATGTGTAGTATTTTTCGTCGTCATAAGTACGACATAATATAATTAATATACGTACCCTTGACGCACATGCCATCTTGTCGTTGCGCTTGGACATTTCCTAGTCAGGTTATTAAAATATCATGTGTTTGTGGATATGTGTCTAGTGTATTTTTGCTCAGTCAGTTGGTTCGCAATACTCTTCTCTGTTGCATGCATTGTACGGTTTGTCCATAGAAAAGTTAGCACTTAGCGTCGGTGTGCGTGTTGCTGATTACTAGTTGTTGTCTGCGTAGATCCCTTGCAGGTACAAGGGTCGTCTCTTCAACTGGTTGTGACAAGAGACATCTGAACTTTCAGCTTATTTTTGGCTTCATTCTTTCCTTTGTTGTTTCGTAGCGTCTTGTTGCTAAATGTATTGCATTTTGCTATCAGGTTACTGTTCTAATGATTGACTGGAAATGTCTGTTATATTAATATAGCGTTTTCAGTATTGGGTCAGTTCTTGTGTAACACTGTTGGAAAAAGAATTACTACACTTAACACTTTCTGCGTGGGATTGTCACAATGTACATAATATAACCCTTTGATGTTGAAAGATGAAAATCCATTCAGCCTTTTAACTTGAACGATTTATTATTATCTGTCAGAAATGCTCCTTTTGTGGCTTAGTACAATGGTTTAATTAATGTGTCAAGGTATTCTTATACTTTTGATTGTAACCGTCATGCTGTTTAGCTGCATATAATCGCTACACCTGTGATTATGAACAAAATCTATTTCTGTTTATTTTTGATCGTTTTAAGTACTGGAACAATTGTGCTGTGTGTGAAGAATGGGAAAGTTATGAAATTTTAGTTCCATTTCAGTTGTTATGTGTCAGTACTTGTTGCCAACTTGTAGCCCAGAATATAACATAATATTCAGATGAAATTGAATATTTTTGTCCATTGGAGGATCGGACGAAATAACGTTGTGTCACTGACATAATGAGCTCAGTATTTGGATTTGTTTTTGCGTTATTATGTGTTGGCAAATGTCACTAACGTGTATCTGTTGCCCTAACGGTAACTATTTCTGTTGTATGGATTGTATGATAGACGGCAGGTTACGCAAGATATTGTTTTCCCGACAGTATTTTAGCAGGCTTCGTTACCGGTATGTTTTGTATCATACAGAGTACATGCATTATGTTCACTGTACAGGAGTCCTTACGTTGTTGATATGTCGGCTGTGAGAAGTTTCTGATACAGATAATTAAGTAATAATTGTTTCATCGCGATGATCATGTGTCACAGTGAGTGGCAGTTTGATTCCGGTTGATTATGATGACTTTCAATTAAACACAACTGAAATGATATTCACAGGAAAGCTATTAAAAGTACTGAGTTGCGTGGGCACAGGGGAGAAGGTACACAGGGGCAGTTCTAGGA
>Ga0209782_1001002_pt1 | contig 13935 bp, 9 predicted proteins | sample WorMetmaBAHAMAS1_FD_187390 | JGI IMG/M metagenome (GOLD analysis project Ga0209782, IMG submission 187390) | Marine gutless worms symbiont microbial communities from Max Planck institute for Marine Microbiology, Germany - Inanidrilus... | ecosystem: Host-associated > Annelida > Digestive system >...
AAACTTGCATTTCTTGTTGAAATAAGACTTTTTATATTTTCGACTTACGTTTACGTTACTCGCCGTTCAACTGTAAATGAGATATCATTTACAGTTGAGCATTTCAACTACCCAGATACATGCCACAATAAAACCAATAATTTCTCACCCGAAAAAGGAACTGAAGAAACCTCCGGCAGACTTAAGCTTTTTGTCTGCCTGTGACATCAAATCAATAGCTTTCTGTTCGTGGTCTACCATTCTCGCTATTATTATATCGAAAAACTACTAATCATAAGGATGTTTACAAAATTATGTTTACTTCCAATATGTCATCACCAAATGACCAAAATCAGTAAGTAGTAGGTAACGCGTGACCATGGATTATAGAAGCAGGTCAAAGACACTAGTAAGTAGTGATGCACGCCTGTAACAATTGTAGAAAGGTTTACAAGTTCCCAGAATTAAACTAGTCTGTAGCGCATGCGGCGTCAGCTGGGTGTAGAACGAGCTGAAGAGCTGCGCAGTCAGCACTGTGCCGCTTCAGAGAGATCGCTTTTTAGCGCGAGATGTAATACATACATCTCGCGCTTATGCTACGATGTCAGTGTCCGTCTGTCTGTCTGTCTGTAACGGAAGTGCATTGGCGCATTAGGCTATAGCTAATTTAGGTTTCAAATTCCGATCCAAATTTACCGCGAATTGTGGTCGCCGGGAGGGGTAATCTAAACAACAACATCTCGCGCTATGCTATCCACTGCTAGGCCCTCTTGTTGCTCACTGGGATAGCCAATTACGTAAACTGGTCAGATAAAATGACTACAGACTGTACAGGCTGATAGGAATACTGTCTGTGGTTTATCAGAATAGGTCTACTTTAGGCCTAGCATCAATGTGAAGGGTCTACACATTGATGCTATACTGAATCAGTGAGCTATTAAGAATTAAAGTGTTTTGACTAAAATCGGCACGGACATGGTTGAAGAGCGTCCCGATGTAGGCCGACCTCGCTGAGGTTCTGCGTTACCTCCATCACTGCTTTGGAACCAGTACCAGCTAGAACAACCGAGTACCGATGACAGGGCGCCGACGAACCTGCTGATGCCTATATCGAAACCAAGGCACATCTGGCACACCGCCTAAAAATCGATGGACCTTGCGTGGTCATCGACGAGATCATGCACGGTTTCCGTCCTGACGTCAAGAACGACGTCATGATGATGCGGCCGTCCACGATCGAGGAACTCATCGATAGAATTTGAGCCGCGGGCTAGACACGTTTACACGCGCGCCTCCCTACTGCGATAGCATCATTATTTCGATTCGAAACTCCGATCTTAGAAGAGATACAGTATGGATGATTCGTTTAGTGGGTAACATAACTCTGTGGTGGGTAATAATCATAGCATTTTATAGGATATAATAGCAACAGAAAGTGTTGCAGGACAGATGGTGAGTATCATATTATGCCACGTCTACTGTTAATCATGCTGCAGTAGTACACCAGATTTGTTTTAGTGCGTGAAATTGTTTTACCGTACAGAGCATTATATGACGTGGTTTGGTGTAGTTGAAAGGCACAGGATATATAATAATAGATCGTCCAGGAATAGCCTCAGACGACTAGACAGTCTCCGTTCGTCTTGACTGTCTGGAGAGGAGAGTATATTTCCAGCGGCTGTGTTTCAGTGCAATACAAACACCTACAGTCAATACTTTCTTTTGCAGACAATCTGTCTGTGGAACACTACCTGTCGATGTCTGCCAACTGTCACCTGACAGCTTTGGGGCTCGTCTGAGCGCCATCCAGTCCGTCTAGTGTCTCCAGTATGTTTTTTATCATACTACACAAGCACTGTTTTTATCTGGTTTCAGTTTATCCCGCTTTTTACTGCATGTCTTTAATAGCACGCAACTGTTCTCGGCTTTTGCGGTGCGATATTACAGTATTGAGTTGGCACCTTTCTGGAAGAAGAAGAAGAAGCAGCCGTTTGACCGTCCATGCCAGCTCGCCACTGCTGCCAGCTGGGATTATCTGTAGATGTTTTACAAGTTTGTAAATGCCTAGTTATAAACATGATAATCTGTGTTGTGTCTTGAATTGGCAAACCTCATAATTGAGTATCATGCCAACGGAACTATGACAGCAGCTTGTTAGCATGTGTGGCACTTTGGATGAATATGTTCTTTGAGCAGGCTTGCCAACCATTCCGGAATGGCCGGGACCAACCCAGAATTGACCCACAGTGTCCCATGTCTCGGACGAGACTCATTTTGTCCAGGAAATGTGAAAATTGACCACCTGGTTTAGATATGTCTTTTCAGACTAGACAGGCTTGACCGAACAAGCACACACAAACTGTAAGTTGTAAATCACACTATAGTGCTAAGCAGTCTTATGTTTGTGCAGAAATGTAAATTTATTCTTATGAAAATACACAAAAACTGTTGCCATCAGAGCTGCTTCTTAGATATGCACCAGATCATTTGTCAGCTGTCACTTCGCCCCAGACCCCACTGGGGGAGCTTACAGTGCTCCCCACTCCCCAGGTCCTCTAGCTTGTTTAGGGAGTGGGGACCCCCCAGGGAAAAGGAAGAAGGAAGGGGAGACAGAAAGGAGAAAGGGAAAAGGGAGGGGAGTGAGTCCCAGAATGCCGAGGTCCATAGTTGGCAAGCCTAAGTGAATTGACTGATGGTGCATCAACAGATTACTGATTTTCCAGTCGATGATGGTTCTGTGAAAGAATAAATTCTTGAAGACTGGTGTTTGTGCTGTTGTGTGTGTGTCAGTGTGAGAACAACAAAGTGCAACCCATACAGCGCAAACAGATGGAATTTTTTGAAGAAACACCTTTGTATATTGCTGTCTTGACATATGTGGGATATGGAATTCTGATCATCTTTGGACATTTCAGAGACTTACTGTGCAAATGGAGTTTAGGGAAGGTGTCAATGAACATGGAATATCTCACTACAGTAAGTAAAAAAGTGCTAATGGATATTAAAGGTAAAAGTAAAGTGTTATCGTACTCATTACCGAGTGTCGGACCCGGAGCTGATCCTGGTGTATAGGCAGTCAGCCCACAGGTGACATGAAGTGAATCACGACATCCACCCGGCAATTACTGTCTGTCAGGCCTGTAGTTACCTCAATAGCTTTCACCAGATGGCACCACACAGTAGCACACATTTGATTCCAGCTTACTACTCATTTATCGACCCTGAAAGAATGAAAGGCTGAGTTGGCCTGGTTGGCGTATAGTGGACATTTTACCCACTGTGGTGGTCATCCATCATCTGCAGGTCGAGCGCATGACAGGGAAAGTTCGCCGGCCAGAGACCGACGTTCTACTACTCAGCCACGCAAGTTCCAACTTGTGGTATTGGATATTAATAAATTAAACATGGATTAGGCCTAAGTCATAAAATTTGTGCATCGCATTTTTTCTTAATCTTAATAATTTTTTTGGTTTACTTTATTTGTTTCAGATTTTGGAAGTTTGATAGCAAGAACTTGTGTTGTAAAATGTGGACTGTATGTTAACATCATAGTCTTGTATTTTGGTCCAGATCTCTGCTTGGCATTTAGATAGAACAATATTTGGATCAGGTTCTGAGTCTGCTTATCCAGCTAAAGTTTGAAAATGCCACAAATAGTTGTCTGTCTGTATGTGTTATCTGTTGTGCAATAGGCCGGTTGGGTACCTTTATACAGCAGCTTTGAGAGTTTCTACAACCGTAATATATACCGCCGCATTCGTGATTGCTGGAACCGGCCAGTTGGTAGTGCACCTGCTGCAGAATTTGATTTGATAGAACGTGTAACCGATGATCATGGATGGACTTTCAAGTGAGTGCTTGTCTATTGTGGATATGTTGACAATGTCAGTGGTGTGTTTGCATCTGTTATTTGGTTGCTGTGTCATATGAGTTGCCGTATACCCTGTACACATTCCGGGGCTGTAAAGTACTCTTGATTCATCTGTTGATTTTGGTGCTAAGTAAATCATTTGCTTGTCTACTTAACTTATTTATCTTTTCTCTGAGAATAGGCACACTTTGTTTCTAGGTCGGCTGTTGCAATTTATTTGTTTAAGTTTATTTTGTGTTGTGTTTTTTTGTGTTGTTGATACATGATTGCTTATGTTGTTGTAGATTTAGTTTTCTGTTAGTATTTTTTGGTTGTTTCTCCTGGTTTTGATTTTGTTTTGTCAGTACTAGCCAAGAGAGTGGCCGGGAAGAGCATATCTAAAGTGACCTCTTCCCTTAATCAGTCATCTGTATGCATGGCTTGTGATAGTGGCTGGATTGGGATAAGAATAATACTAGTTTATGGCATTTAATTTAGAATTCACTGTGTCTGTTTCGAAACTAAGAATGATCAACTGGTTGGCAGTGTTTGGTCACTGTTCAGTAACTTGTTTTGAAGTGAAATGCCGTGATTGAATGACCAAGACAGTGGGAAATCTGTGATTTCTTAAAACTTTTCAGAGTTGATGCAAATACCGTGAAAATGTTCCATTTGATCACAATAATCACAAATATTTATAACACAGTATGTCGTGAGCAAATTATACGCAATATGAAAATAGATAGTGGATGGAATGAAGTATTGATAATTTGAAAACTGGAGTATGCTGAGGAAAATGGAAAACTGACACCTCTTGATCTGTGAAATGAAAGTTACTCCATTTATCTCATCTTAAAATTGAACTTAATGAGTAAATACAAATTTATATATCTATATGTACTACTGGCATTGTGTAGGCATACTGGTAAAACTATACGTGCAGTGAACATGGGATCTTACAACTATTTGGGATTTGCCAATAGTTCTGGTCCGTGTGCTGACGCTGCTGCCGAGGCTACCTACAAGTATGGTCTTGGCACGTGCAGTCCTCAACATGAGTTAGGTATGCACAGCGTGGTTTGAGTGTCCTTATTGTGTTACGTAATTATAGCAAGTCGGATATGTAAGTAGGTGTCAACGTATGAATGTGGAAATACATTGTATTCGTGTAGCAGTGTCTTTTATTAATAACAGAACTCATTAGTTCTAGCAGTATGGAGAGGGTGTAGATAGCATTAATGATGAGAATTCTAGCGTCTTTTACGTAATGCAAATGCGCTAGTTACCATTAACGAGGGCACACAGACGTTAAAGTTTTGCTGCAACAAGTCCACCAGTTCTTAACTGGTGGTGCTGGTAACACAGGTTGAAAGGTTCTTAATGGCTGTTGAATGGTTGCGAGTATGCATTTGAGTCTTGTGATAATCAACATGAGTTATTGATGGCATACAAACTTGCTCCCGTCTCAGATTGCTGAAATACTCCGGTAAAAGTCCCACTCATCTGAGCACATCAAGTCCTCATGTGATAGTGCATTTGAGTACATCTTTTTATGAGATGTTTGTTTTCATTTTCAGGAAGTCTTGACATTCATCGACGTCTGGAGTCATTAGTTGCCGAATTTCTTGGTGTAGAGGATGCAATAACATTTGGAATGGGCTTTGCTACAAATTCTATGAACATACCAAGTCTTATTTCAAAGGCAAGACTCATGATTTATTGGTACTCTGCCCAGTTGGAGGAGTGGGGTATTGCGATGAGTGTGTCTTTGAATCTGTCTGTCTCATTGTGTGACTGTCAGCTGCATATCTCAGGAACCATACTTCTAACTTTACCAGATTTTCTGTACATATGTTGACTGTGGCTGTTTGTCGGTCCTCCTCTGGCAGCATTGTAACATGTCGTATAGTTCTTTTGTGGATATGTCATGTATTTCTTATAGTGGGCCCTATGGCAGACTAGCACTACTGCAGTAGCCTTACTACAATGCTAACACCCCTGCTGTGCAGTTTTGTTTGCATTATGTCCTAGACTATGACGGTTGCCAAGTATAGACAATTTATTCCTGCAAGGGGTGTCAGAGTGGATTGAAGGTTATTGCATATACTGGAGAGCTGTGCTGGGCTGCTTGAAAAATACTGCATACTGGGTATATGAAATGCAGACTTGATTACAGTGATTAACAAGAAGGCCTAGCAGTGGCTAGCATAGCGCGAGATGTGGGAAGCTCTAGCACAAACCGTTCTTCAGATATAGTGCATTTTCTACCGAGATTTCTAAAGAAAACTCTTCAACACAAACGATTGTAAAAATGTCAACATTGTTGATAAACAAAACTGTTACATGTTTCCGGTCCAGACTCTCAGTAAGTAAAATAAGTGATATTGCTACAATTACCAATTACCTCCAGTAATTTGATTTGAATCTACTACAGAAGGAAGCCAGTTTACTGCGCGAAGACAGGCAGTATAGCAAGACTTTTGTCAATTCGGGGTACTGGCACAAGAGTGCCAAAGTGTGGCATCCCTTTCTTCATATGTCACTTTGTGGATTAGGAAAGGATGAAATCAGTGGATGATTTTACTTATTACTCTGACACTGTTGGTTCGGCAGCAGGAAGGTCATCAGGTCGGTAAAATCTGCGAATATTATCTCCAAACTTTTTGGGGGGTGGATTGGCCAAAACCTGGTGTAAGTCCAATAAGGAAGGTTGTCATCATGTGGCTTGTCAAATGCAACCTCTACGCCTGTCGATTTTGTGCTCGATGATAGCCAGTTGCCAAACCAATGTTGAGTGGAACTACATCACATTCAACTGTGCGGAGCCAAGTTTGATGAGGTTGGCCTGATCTGTGGTTCCGTCCCTTGGTAAGGGGGCCACACTGGACCTGAGCACTCGACTGTGGTCCGTTGTTGGATCAGCACGTGCGATGTGGCCAGAGAACTTAAGACGTGTGGTACAGATGATATGTGTGAGTGGTGGCTGATCACTACATCTGCGGCCTCTTCATTTGAAATGCGGCCCCTCCAGGAAATTCATAGTATGCGATTCAGACACCACTAATCAAGGAAAGTGGTGGAATAAAAAGGTAAACGTACCTGTAGTAGTAGAGTACTTTTGATGACTGTAACGACAGCTGGGTGTGTTGTATGTCATGTCAGGGATGTTTGATCTTGAGTGATGAATTGAACCATGCTTCACTCGTTCTAGGAGCTCGTCTTTCTGGAGCAGTGATACGTGTTTTTAAGCACAACAGTTAGTATTTAGTGTTTTTGAACTGTTCAGCTGTACGAGTATATAGCAATAATAGCACTATTTCTCCTGATGCTTCGACTGTATAATTAAGCTGCAACATTGCTTTTTATGATACAGAAATAAAATAAAATGCATGATAGACCAACATCATTGTGAGATTTGGAGTTACTTGCATTTACCTACCTGTGCAATGAGCATGTTCTAAATAATCTAATACACTCAGGCAGAAAGTTTTCAGTGTCTGTGAAGTCTTATAATATAATCCACTAGGTTAATTTTGTGTCTCCTGTATTGTGGCAGGAAAAGCCTAAGTGCTTTTCCTGATAATTACCGATAGTCTTTAAAACTATTTCATTTTTGTCAAGTAGTGTAGAACATATTATTTAGTTTTTTTTGCATCACTTACCATAACTTTTGAGCTGTCTGCTTGCAACATGTGTAACAAAAATCTTATTTATCATTACCATTTGTTTGTGGGTGATGTGTTTTCTGTAAGGTCCGTCTGTTTATCTGTTAATTTGTGTAGATATGACTGACCTGGAACAGAAGCTTCGTGATGCTGTTGTGTACGGACAACCAACAACACGTCGGCCTTGGAAAAAGATTATAATAATGGTTGAAGGTGTCTACAGGTATGTGTGAATTACTGAGACAGGAAAGTGTTTTATGGTCTAGTGAGAGCTGGTGTAAACAGACCAGTTTTTCTTCCCTCAGGCCTCAGGAATGTTGGATTCAGAAAGGATGAGGCAGAGAGGTCAGTGATTCGCATTTCACTGATGGTTGGGTGATAGGAAGGGCATCTGGCCCATAAGAAACGTGCGGCTTTTCCTCAAATGTGCATTTCTTGAATGACTGGCGGAAGAAATCCGAGCAAGAACCGACTATTCCAAGATTATCTGGTAAATATCCATTAAAACAAAGATTTTATGGTGGTATACTGTCTTCATATGACAGTTCATCCTGGCTGTGTGATGTAATGGCTGTAAAATTGTGAAGGATAAAACTGCAGTCAAATTATATGGTTGGCTCTATGTTTATTTGTGTTTAAATGTTTGGTTCGGAAGTTATGATTAACTGAGTAATGGTGTGAAATTGTCCCCAAAATAAAACTTTAGTATACTTACAGCACTGATACATGTCGATAAGAGCAACAGTGGCAGCAGAATTTTTTAACATTAAACGTAATTGTCTAATTGTTTTCTACATTTGAATTTATGCTTTATGTTGCACTAATTGACATAATAGGAGCATCGTTCTTGAGTTAAAGTCATTAAAGTCAAGAGAATGATAATCGGCAACAACAAGAAGTGCAAGAAGAACAAGAACAACATTGCAGGACGTCTGCAGAGCTGCTTTTGTTGTGTGACACAGTTGAAAATTAAGCTGAATTAATTGCACAAGGATGAAATTGGCTATTGCAGGTTTTCCTGGAAAATGGAGATGGCCGTTGCGTCAGTGTGCCTGGTCATGGTTGTGTATATTATACTCGTGCAGAATCACACTTGTTTTTGCAGCATGGAAGGGTCGATAGTGAAACTCCCAGATATGATCCGGCTGAAGAAAAAGTACAAGGCATATTTGTATCTAGACGAGGCTCACAGCATTGGTGCAACGGGTCCGCGTGGCCGTGGTGTGGTCGATCACTGGGACTGTGATCCAGCAGATGTCGACATTCTGATGGGGACGTTTACCAAGAGCTTTGCATCGGCCGGCGGCTACATTGCTGGAAATAAGGTTTGTCTGGTTTGTACCGATAACAACTCAGAACACACGCTGGCGAGATGCTTGTATGTTTGTCTGACTTGCGGAAGCATTGAAGTGCGATGTTATTTTTGTGTGTATGTCAGTGGTACTTATTAATTATTGCTTTATGCTTTTATACGTTAATTGTCTTTTGTGTTTCAGTAACTGTGTTACGTTTAGGTGCCATATCGCCTTTCTTGTGTGAAAGTGCTATTAATCACCAGCCAACCAACCAACCATGCCAGTGGTACTTTCAGCTGGTTTTTAGCACGAGATGTAGTATATACATCTCGCGCTTAAGCTTATGCTACGATGTCAGTTTCTGTCTGTCTGTGACGGAAGTGCATTGGTGCATTGTAGCTAATATAGGTTCCAAATTCTGATCTCAATTTACCGCGCATTGCGGTCGCGGTGCATGCGGGTGCGAGCACTGAACTATTTATAGTTCAGTGGGCGCGAGGGAAGGGATCATCGCCGGGAAGAGTGGAGGGATCATCTCACACTATGCTAGCCACTGCTAGGCCCTCTTGTATAATGTTGTGCACATTTGTCGTTTGTTGTGACAGAAATTAATAGATCACCTGCGTCTTCATTCGCACAGTGCTTCCTACGCTGCGTCAATGTCAGCTCCAGTTGCACAGCAGATTATCACCTCTATGGAAATAATCATGGGACATGATGGCACCAGTGATGGTACGTATGAATACATACGTTCATACATACAATTTTACTAGACTAAAATTATTTATTACACAAGTCAGTATTCTAGACTTTGTATTACCTATTGTATTATGATAGTATACATTTGTGTCAGAAATAAAGACTGTTATTCTTTAGTTGGTGTATAATGCATAGTTGACATTGCAGATGCAGGCAGATGCACACACTCAAATAATTTTTGTTACTCCAGGTAGGGCTGGCTAGGCCCACAAAAGGGCCATGGCTCGCTCCCAAAACAGAATCTTTGAGAGATGACTGTAATTGGAGCAGGATTTTTCAATAATATCAAAGCACAGAAAGGAAATCTTGTGCTTGGTGATAAACTGTCTGAAAATAGCACTTTTTTGGTTTTTAAGCCAAAAATTTATACAGCTGTCAGTGAGTCTAAAATAATAATAGCAGACAAGTATGGGGAAAATGCCGGTGTAAATATTGGTTAAATTGTTATTTCACGTGCTTGATCCGAAGCAGTGTGTCTAAAACTGACTATGACCAACTGCTTGTACATACCGGCCTGTGTTATCAGGTGTAAATCGCATTGCCCAACTTGCGTGGAACTGCCGATACTTTCGTCGAAGCTTACAGGAAATGGGATTCATAATCTACGGCAACATCGATTCACCAGTTGTCCCTCTGCTTCTGTACTCTCCATCGAAACTGGCGTAAGTAGAAGTCGTTGATGATTCGTTTTTTGTATTCGCTTAATTGTCCATGTGAGATCTCTGTGTCCATCATGCAGATGTCATTTTAGCTGCCGTTTTCCATTTCCGTGCAACCCAAGTTAGCCAGTTGTGTTATTTATTTTTTTTTCATTCCGCTTGTTTGGAATAAGAATACATGATACTGGCATCATGGATGCAGTGTAATGACAGCACTGCCGTTTCCGTCTGGAGTCCGGTTGTGGATGAAGTGAAACTGGTCCCATGACATTAGTTGGGTCAATGATTTGTGTTCCATGAAATTGGCAGGAAGGACATCTGTATTTCATTCAACTTATCCCATAATTTTTCCTCTAAACAGGTTGAGGAGGAGGACCGAAGAGGGAACTGGCTTACTTAGAGTAGGTTTGTCTGTAAAATTACCCATTAAATTAAAGTAGTAGTAGTTGTTGTTATGAAAGAGTTCCGTGTCCATTTTGTCGGTCGGTCAGTCTGTCTGTTGGTAATGACTGATTTATGAAAAATGGCTGACTCGGTTGAGTTGCTGTTTGTGGTCCCAGATTGGGTGTGTCCAGGGAACCATGTATCAGATGGGGAGTCCAGATACCCCCAGAGAAAGGGGCAAATTTTGGGTAAATATTTGGCACAGTGTAATGTATCCGGAGAATGCGGCATCGGCCATGCAAAAATGTCTGAACCAGTTGGCGTGTCATTTAGATAGTGAGTGGGGTGGGCAGAGGAATTGTGTATTAGATGGGCAATTGGATGTGGACATTGTGCCACCTGGCAAATACAGTTGAACTATTGTGTGCGACAGCTCAGTGGATGGTGATGCAGCTTCTTCTCAAATTACTTTTGCAATCTTGTTAAAATTAATGCAATAATTTTTTGGTTCTTGTGCTTTACAATCACATTAGGAGGTGGTAAATTTATCACTGCAGTGCCATTTGCTTCAGCATTGAAATATGTAACACTTATTTATGCCTCCGCTGGCTGCAGTGTTAGTGTTTTATAGTGTTCCATTTGCACGTTGTTGTTACCACTGAAGTACTGTTCATTCATTACATGTATTACAAACAGAGCATTCAGTCGATACTGCGTAAGTCACGGGTTGGCAACAGTTGTTGTCGGGTTTCCTGCCACACCGATCATAGAAGCCAGGGCACGTTTCTGCCTCTCAGCAGCACATGACAAGAAAATGCTCGATAAAGTAAGTAAAAATGCAACATTTTCATGTACAGGTTACATATGAGTTCTTCGTTGATATTTATGTTTAATTGCATAGTTTTAGACACTTTCGTTGCCTTCAGTGCTTAGTTACTCTTCACTTGCATCCAGTGTGTCAAGAAAATACTAGTCTGGCAGTCCAGAATGGCTTTTCAGCAGAGATTTATGGCATCAGCCTTGCTTGTTTGAGGCATAGAAAACAAGCCAGTGTAGCATAGTAAGTCTGTAGATGTAACATAGTCTTTTTAGACACAAATAAGATACAGTCATGATCAGTTAACTCCTAAATGCATTAATCACCCATCTCAGTAATAACCAGGCTTAGTATAGAGAAATTTGTTCATATGTGTGCAGTGCCTTTACTTCTAGGATAAACTGCCAAGATATTGTTTATTATCAAGCAATTCCAGCAGTTTTCAAGTCACTTAACCTCATTTGTAATTTTAGGCAACCCTCTGCCATTTGCAGATGATACGGAGGCAGTACAGGTAACACTGTCGAGGAGAATGCTAGCATCTGCATCTTCCTAATCCAAATGCATTAGTTGCCACTATCAAGGGCATGCAGGCAGTAATACGTACCTCTAACAAAATTCTCTTGGGCCCAGTTTACAAAATATCTCAAGATTTATCATAAGACTGTTGTAACATTGTTGTCAGATAAACTTGTGATAGTGATTCAAGGTGTGCTAAGATTTCTCTTTAGAAAATCGTAAACTCATTTACATATAAGACAGCTAGTTGTTGATCGAAAGATTTTTACAATTTTTATCTCAGATTTTTGCTACGATAATCATAAGATGTTTAGTAAATTAGATGTCTGGTTCTTAACTGGTGGTTGAGGCTCACACAGACTGTCGTATGTAATGGCCATGAAATGGCCACTTGCAGCTCCAAAATATGACTTAGGAAGGTGTTTACTGCTGTTTGTCCTAAGCACAATTGCGCATGTATCGTGTTGTGTCGTGCAGGCACTGTCTGTTATCAGCGACATAGGTGACATGTTGCTAGCAAAGTATTCACGTCAACCCGTTCCCAAATACTCCGAGAACGATGAAGATTTCCGTCAAAGGCATGCCGTATACTTGCGTTCTTTAAAAATGTGACGGTTTTTATATGAGTTCTTTGTTGATATTTATGTTTATTATCTTTGCATCTTTTATCGTTAACGGTGTTACTGCTTCAGTGCCGTGCTCGGAATTACTAATCGTAAGATATTCGATAGACTTTTGCAAACAGAAGTCATATTTTCGTTTTGTTTTTGTGTCCAGATATGATATTCCTTCAGCTGTTGGTGATTAAGATCCTTGCAGTTGTGTGGTCTCAATGTGTTGTGTGAAGAAACTCGGTTCATTTCCAGTCACTGGCAAGGATGCTTTTGGTTATGTTGTGATTGGTCAGTGCCATCTTTGTGTGTGCCTATCTGCTTCATTGTTCGATGTTTTCAGTCATGTTACTGTCTCACTGTTGTTTATATGTTAACTCTGACTTATACATATTAAATGGGCTGTTAGTATTCTTTACGTTAACGAGTGCATTATTTGCATTATTGTCTGTTACTGTTCATGTTTTTCGAGGGAAGTGGGATGTGGTTTTATAATATTTAGAATGAAGTAGATAACATATGTATCTTTTCATTTTTTAGCCCGCTTGGCTAAGTTGCCAACCGGGCTATATATTGTTACATATTTGTTGCTTTCTTGTGAAGTATTTAGCTTTCTGTCAAGTACTGTTTGTAAAACATCTGTTGTACTATTTTAGTGTCATCTAGTGAAATTTATGTGCTGTTTATTCTGCTTCTGATCATTCTCTTTTGAGTGCCACAGATTTACTGATAGGTTATTGCAAGTTCAATGTCCGCACTAAGCTTCAGTATTTATCTTATGCTCTACAGTTTTCAGGATAGCTGCAAGTGTTCAACCTGTTTATTACATCAACTGGTGATTCTAAGTTTAGCCATTTTGATACAATACTGGCACGTGACAGACACACGATGACGGCATTTATTGCATTAGCACAGCATCGCACGGTAAAAATGTAAGGTCCAGTGAGGAAAAGAAGTAAACGTGATGCGATTGTCTTCAGTTATAGTTTGTACTTTCGTGGGTAGAATGCTAGATTCATGGAATCTGTCATGCTCTCAGTTGATGTGTCGTTATTTGGATCTGCTGCATCAGTCAGTCGCACGGCCCGCGTGCTGACCAGCCAAGCCGAAGCCATTGTACGCACCGGCAAAACATGGCCACAAGCTACTAAACGGAGGACAAGCGACTAAATGGAGGAACTAAACATAGAATAGATATACACTAAATAGCAACGAACATAGTACACTGACAGCAAGATGACGGCTTACTTACATACTTCAACAAAATGACGTAAAAATGACGTCACTCGACCGGCGGCCATGTCGCTTAGCGAAGCCAAGCGACGGCCTCAAAATCTTCTGCTGTTCTAATTGGACGTAATGAGTTTAGATAGAATATTTAACAAGTCGGTGGTCAG
>Ga0209782_1001003_pt1 | contig 13930 bp, 10 predicted proteins | sample WorMetmaBAHAMAS1_FD_187390 | JGI IMG/M metagenome (GOLD analysis project Ga0209782, IMG submission 187390) | Marine gutless worms symbiont microbial communities from Max Planck institute for Marine Microbiology, Germany - Inanidrilus... | ecosystem: Host-associated > Annelida > Digestive system...
GCCTGGTGCCCCCCGCTGATTTAGAGCTGGCTACGGTCCTGAGTCTTGATGCCTGCCTGCTTGTGTCACTATGTTGGCTGGCTGCTAATCCTTTCCATCAGCAGTACTTTGGTGAACCTGGAAATGATGACGTCCAGATGGTGATGTCGGTGATTTAGAGTTCCTTGCCATGATTGGATAACAGCTGGCCTAACTAACTTCACCACGTATTCTCTCTGATGGAGACTCGTCACTCGGCTCAGCCTGGAGTGGAGTGCAGTCACATGGAAGAGTGGGAGTGTGTGTTTAAGAAATAAATTGGCACTGCCGCTGTATGACGATATTTCATGCTTAATCTTTCATCACTCACACTTTCTTCTTCCTGCCGTCTCTCTTCTTGAAGCCGCCTCTCTTCAGTATTGACACTTGGTTGCAGATGTTCAGACTGTTAGGTGATTTCACGGTCATGGGTCATCATTGTAATGACTGAATGGCTTTTGCCTTGTATTTGTAAACAGGGGCGCGAGAAGATGAGTGGGATGGGCAAGTTGGTGGGATGGAGTCTGGGCTGTCCCCAACTGCAGAAAATTATCTTCTCTGTATAAAAGTGGCGTACATGTATTTTGGTTAATTCAGTTATTTGTACAGCGTTTACGTGATTTTATAGGCTTAATGAGCACTGAACTATGAAACGCAAGTTGGAGGGGTATTGCACCTCCTAATTCAAAAATTGGAGGGGCACTTGCCCCTGCTTCCTCCTTGCATCCCATGCCTCTGATTGTGAATATATTGTACGTTTTAGACAAATTTGCAAATTTTCATGAATATTTGTGAACTGTTGCTGTCAACAGTATATGTGCTTCATATGCCGTGTGAGTAGCACTGTTGCTGAACTGTGTCCTGGTTGGAATATAAGTGACTGTTAGAAAAAAGACATTTTCAGACTATTTTTCTAACTGGCATAGTTTGATTATTGGACAGAAAATTGTAAGTGGATACCATGGTTCTTGCGAGCTGCATCACTTAGCAAAAGTAGCTTCTTCTTTGGAATTATGGTCCTACTGACATTAACACTGTATACTTTGGCAGTGGTTTCACCTAGACTTAAGGTCACTATAGAACACTGACTCACAACTACTGCTCTGATGACAAGAATGCCTAAAATTGTGTTTTGATACCTTGTGATGTATGTGTAATAATATTGGATGTTCGTCGTGTGGTTAGTTCTCGTGTCAGTATTATGAACTGTCCACTGTCAGTTAACACTAAAAGTGGACAACATATATTCTAGCCGACAGTGAACTACTGTTCATGTATATGTGTTTTATTGTGACACAGTGAACCATGTTTAAATATTTAATATGCTTATTAAATGACAAAACAAAGTGATCACACACACACACACAGCACAAGCTGTCGTCAAACGACCAGCAAACATTGCCACACAGCGTCATTGTTGTAAAAGCTTCATAGCAACAGCGAAGTATCTTAAGCACACCTCAGCAGACACAAGACGGTTCATTGCATGTCAGTAGAAACCATCTCGGCAAGAGTGAGCCAAGACATCCTGTACAAACCCTACCACACTGTCGACAATCAACAGTAGTTAATAATGAACCGACACACCCGCCCTTCTATTACACATACTGACAGTAGCCACACGATCGTAACTAGATTATTGGTAACATGCTGCATATTGGCATAAATCCTACAGCTTAGCTCAAAAACCATCATTTAATAAATGCAAGTCACAACCTCTTGGACTGGAGTAAAACCTGCCAGTGTCACTACTGTCATTATGTAGTATACTAGATTACTTATGCAGTCTTTCAGAGTATGTGAACAACAGATCATCTGCAAAGACCAGTGCTGTTTGGCTGGCTGACAACTTGACTGTAAAAATACACGGTGACGATGCCTGTTTTAATTTAATTGGCATCTATACACAACTACACTACAATGTATCTGTACACATACTGGTATTGTGACATTATGCACAATTTACTAAACAGCAGGCCTCCCAAAGTGCCAACTGTGCTATACAATGGCTGACTATATTTTGCTGAGGATTAGCTTTAAACTCGCTTAGTAAACCAAAACATGGTCTTAGCTCAGCTTAAAACTTAACTCCTGCTTTAAACCAAAGTTAATTGGAACAATCCAGTTTTAACTGAAAGGACTTTGGTTCTAGCTTAGCAGTGATATGCTGGTTGTTTGCATTCGTGTCGAAGCCAGCAGTTTAATTAACTACACTTTATTCGTAATTCTGTGCCTTAATGTATTTTGTATACATGTGTTTACAAACACGAAAAAGGCAAATGTTACGTGTCACCTGAAAATTCATTATTATAAGTGCCAATCAGCTGGTAACTCAAGTTTCTCCCAAACAACTTTTAAAATGGGTCTTAATTTTAGCACTGGTATCATACTATGAGGTCTAAATTAAGCTCTGATTTTAAAGTGTAGTTTAAAGCTAAAGAAAGTGAATGATCATCTAGCGACACACAAGCAATAAAGAACCAACACCATATACAGTCTCACTATGCAGTTATTACCTGGTAATAAGTAACTGGGCATATATCCATATATATATCTACTAATAACAGTAATTTAACCTGCCAAATTTTGTGATAACAAGAAGTAAAGTCCCCATGTCTTCAAATAGGCCAGGTAGCTACTGTACAGTAATGGTAATCCAATTTTCTTCTCGTACTCACTTCTTTAATTTAAAGTCAGAAATGTCAACTATAATCACTATAATACATGATATTAAACATCATAATGATGTATATGGTGCTAATGAGACACATAAAACGCAAATATCGACTTTCGAGATGTGCAGCGTAAAAATCTAGCAATGCGGAAAATGTTTCCTGACAACCATACAATGCCAGTATACGCTTCAAAAAGTATTATGCCGCAACACACATCATCACAGATATGACAATGCTCATGAATTATTATGATATAATACTACACACAACCAATGGACAAGTATGCTAAATCACCTACGGACACTGCATAATGCTACGGTCACACTACTACACTGACAGTCAAATATGCGACATGCACACAGCTAGCTATAGCAAAGCTGAGGATACAAAGTTACAATTGAATGCAATCTATAGACAGTGGGTTATGCATCTCAAAACAGTGATAATTTCAAAACAATTACTGTTCTGGTGTTTCACACTAAAATCCATAAAATGATATAAATTGAACTAACATACAAGGATGGCTTCCAGTTTAGAAAGTTTAGTTGCAGTTGCCATGATATGTAATGCACACTGCATAGCATGGCAGTAATACTTTATCAAATGTTTATCTTCTGCTAATGTTGCTAAATTATGTTAATAATAATTATGTGCTGTATAATAATTGATGAGTATTAATTTATTAACGAGTTTATGATACTAAAATACAACAGCTTTTGCATATGTACTGTATGTGATTAAAAGCAATATACTGTCGGAATTAGACTATACTAGACTACTTATTATATCCATACCTACCTTGTTTGTTTTCACCACTGATTTAAAACCAGACTTTGGGGTCTAATTTAAGATTTGGTTTTCAATTAGTTCAAGCAGTCTAGTGTCTAAAGGGTTAAGATATCCAAACACATGTAATTTGCAATTAAGAATAAGCAAACTGTAACAAAACAACTACTGAGGGAAATGCTAAGGCACCAAAGGATGGAGCGGGATAGCAGGTTCAAGCAGACAATGCAAACGTAATGTAGACTAACTGTTCTGCCCATGACACTCATGCAAACATCAGGGAAATCTGAAGCTTCAAACCGATCCATTATTTTTGCTACAGATGTGTGTACAGTACACATGAACACTGGACAATGGAAATTATAATATTCACCGCAATACACAACAAAACAACAAGAATGAGCAGACAGGCACCACCACCACCAATAATATTTCATTTATGAATGTGTTGAGCACAAACACCTCAACTTATTAAAAGCCACATTCACTAAGTTAAGTGCATGTTCTTAAAATGGATTGTAAGGTGAACGAGAAGAGTATCAATTAGACGACATAAAAAACAGAAATACATTTTTCAACAGATAAACAGGCTCCACAAGCAGTTCTGTGTGAAAATACAGTTAAGCTATTAAACAAATACTACAAAGCTTTGACAAATTTTTGAGACTGCAAGTCATATAGGAGTATTGTCCTGAAGGTGTCAATACAGCTACTTGAACATTTCAGCAGTAACACAAACATTTACCCTGAACAGAAAGTCTCAACTAGTATCGGACTGTAAACACCAGACTTACACATACATCCATATATGCCTGCAGAATGACTTTACAACAGTATGTTGGCTTTGTAACCTTACTGACATTACGTAAAACCTATGCCCATTACACTTTAAGTATTTGGCAGCCACCACATAAATTGTAACATCAAAATGTCATATGCTCAGACAAAAAAAATAATAATGTTACCAAGACACTAACACAATAACTTCGCAAAAACATTAGATGATGGCACAATTATGACTCTACAAAAGTATGTAAATCAAACCAAACAATGCGCATAATTAACAAGTTGTGCAGTCAGCAACCACTGCTGTCCACCAAGCATGTTTATAAAATGACAAATAACATAAACTTAACACGGTCATGACTTGAAAAACCACATAAGAGAAAATAGTCCTATAAACAAGCTGAAACATAAGCCATGGGTTTTGTGAGCTTGCAATAAAACTAACTGACCATCAAGGCCAAGAATCCTATTAGCTAGCAGTATCAATGAATAGACTGGATGTCACCAGTTTGCCATTTGATCGGCTACAAAGTTACACCATTTATGTACTGCAAAAGCTTACTGGTGTATTTATTTAAGTTCTATATATAGTATGACATATGATGCCCAAAACAACAGTGAAATTTGTCTGTTGAGAAGTCCCAAACGCTGCATGCCGCTAGATCTAAATACTGGACATCATTCAACATAGAGATTTATAGTTAAAGTGAAGAATGATAGTGATTTGCAATATGTTCACAGCCAGCATCATCACACATGCTGTTTAATGCATATCAGTCAACAAATGGATGAGTCAACTGCTGCAAGTAACAAAACATAAAAATACTATAAAAATATCTTACAATTTACAGCAACTCAAAGTTAGCCACAGCTCAACAAAGTTAACAACCCGCATGTCAGAGCAGATTGACACACGCCTTGGGGACAACTTCACAACTCGAGAGTGATGCACTTTGACACAACAAATTACAGTTAATAACAAAACAAAAAAGCTGACCAACACAGAAAATATAAAGCAATAAAAGCGATAAAGTACCATGACAAGACGTACGTACTCAAATACTGTAGACACCTGCTTTAAAAGCCAGCCAGAGTATCGCAAGTAACAGTTCCATGAGATTGTTGCTGAATGGTGACAGTGGTCCCACACACATGGTCAACAATGAAGTAGACGCACATATAGTTTGCTTATGCCACTGAAAACTTTCAAATTCATCTTTGCCATTGTCACTACTGTCATCAGAGTTGAAGTACACAACCTGAGCAGTGAGCATACATGCAACAAAAATGAATATAACGGAGACTGAGACAAAATAAAACCCAGTGAACACTGAATGGTGAGAATGCTCCATCCACACTAGTCCAGTTCTGAGTCCAACTCTGTATTTGTCTCTTCCACCATCGACTCCTGAAACGTCAAACAAACTGCTCATTTAACTCGCGTCTTCACATACTTTTATCAACTCACATTATTAGTTCTGAGACTAACTTCAAGTCTTCAATACAATGAACAAATTGCTAGTTTTGCTTAAAGATTCTGGTCTCTCCAATGCCGTAAAGTACAATTAAACCCCATTAAGTACCAGCAGCAGTCTGTACACATGCATATACATCAAGTTTATGAACTTGCCAGCCTATTTCTACTGGCCTGGCCATGTCAGAAGCTTCCTCCACACATGGGTTTAATAACTTTCTCAAGTGAGCACACGTTAGCCAGTTGTATCCTGAGCTGTATGACTGGATCAACCAATTATTGCATCTCATCTTATTCCACATCTAACTGACGCCTCACAGAAGGACATTAGTGCCATATTCAGACGCCAGTATCCTCATCTACGGAGAGTGTAGAAGACTGCCAGCACAGTATATGAGTCAGTTAACACGACAGACCACTGGACATGAAATGCTGGCCAATGAAGCACATACTATTTTTTGCATTTCTTGAACAAGAACTGAGTGCAGGTAATAGCCATGTTGCTGACTGCCGAAGTCAGTAGTGCCAAAGGCAATTTTGGGCACTTCCATCATCAAAACAGCACGCCAATGACAATGTATGACTTCCTCTTAGTGTTCTAGGTCTAGGCAGAACCATTGTCAGGTTATAAGTTATTAAAGTCAGCAGAAACATGACTGCCAACAAGAACAAGAAGAATATTGCAGGGTATTTAAACAGCCACTTTTGCTAAGTGACACAGCTAAAATGATATATTGATCTTTTATGAACAGCAAGAATCTTGAATTTTGGCAAGTTAAAGACAGACACTGTATGATTATAGCAAAACAAGATCAAAAATAATTTAACAGTGGTTGGTAGGCATAGTAGTAGAAGTAGCATTAGAAATAGTAAAGAGCTGTTTTTCTTTGTCTTGGTCAAAAGGTTGCCCTTCAGGCCTCCTCTGAAACAGAACCTCTGGAATTAATGAAATGGGATACCGGTATTTTAGAAGCCAGATAAGAGAAAAAATATACTCATACTTACAGTGTATGTAGTACACTCTTGTCAATTAACCATCAGTATCAAACCAGTGAACTGTAATCTAATTTACAACACGCCAGCATCAAGGAAATGTCGAATTAGAGCAGCATGTTGTTGGAACACAAACCACTAACCCTAGCTGCTGGCCATGGCTTATACTTTCTGCATCTGCATGGAGCGTTGTTTCCTTTATGTCGGTTCTGCAATACGTGATTGCATTAGAAGAATGCAGCATGTTCCCTAGTATACTCTCTGACACTGACAGTTGGATATCGGGAAGCACATCCAGACTATAAAAAATACCCAATTATCCCCTTTTGGGGAACCTGCTCTAACCTGGAGCAACTACGGCCAGATAAACACAATCTGAGAGTATGTGTGAAAACCAGAATGTTTCTTACCCAGCCGCCCTGATCGACAATCCAGCTGGCAAAACGGTCCTCGAAGTAGTTGAGCGTCATCTCCTTGATCTGCCGTGCCACGGCAGTGCCCATGCCGGCCATCTGAACGGCAGACTGAGTGAGCCGGAACATGCGAGCAATTGCCTGCCAGCCAGTATCGCTACCGACGTTGTCACTCACCAGCTGCTGAAACCGACTCACATTGCTGTTGCGAGCGTTCTGCACCAGCTCAGCGACGATCGGCGCGGCAACAGCCTCGATCGGTTGCTAGACAAAACACCATTCTCAATACTGCACCACATGCTAGGCAAAAACGACACAGACATGACAGTCAGTCAGTATTTGACAATGCCTTAAATACAATGCACTGAGAACATGAAAAACTTGGCAGTGATGCCATCGACCGAATGTATAAATCCAATCCACTGTCAAACTATGTTTCTTTAACCAGGTAATTGTTAAAATAATCTCCTCAGCTCAGGTATTTCTACACAGTTGCCTGATTCTGTTACTGCCAACATAATCAGGATGCTGACATTTTTGTTATTAAACACAAAATATGTATCTACCATCACTTTCTGTCAAAAATGTTTCAAATGAGAAGGAGTATCAAATTTACCACAAATGACGCCAAATCCCCAGTTTGCCGTGGTACAAGCATATCCAACTGCAAGTGGTCTTCAGTGGCAGTGGCTGCAATTCAAACAGTACAAAATAACATTGTACAAGAACTGCAAATAACATACACAATAAGACCCACATAGGCATCTGTAAAAGATAAAAAAATCTATGTTGTAGCAAAAAATAGTATTGATATTTTTAATTCAGAACTACAAGATTTGCATAAATTAGGAGTCACGCTGAGTGATTGAGCATAAACCTTCATTTTCACATAAAATACAGCTGCATAAAACACCTGACGTAGTAGTTCAATATGAAAAACGAGTACTAAAAGTCAGTAAAGCAACAAATATACAAACCGATGCCACCGGAAAGTTCAGTTTTCTCATCTTCTGGGCCAGACTGGCTTGATGACTTCATGCTCCGCGGCGACTCAAGGTTGAGTTTGTCGGCAATGGCTGCCAGCTGCTCTGCAATCCGCTCATAAAGCTCTTCCTTTTCACACTGTGATTTATCAGCGAATGGCTTTGACGATTTCAACGCAAGACTCTGCTCAAGATCTGGAAGTCCACGATTACCATCTAGCAACAGAAAAATAAACATAATCTGAGGCTGGGCTTAGCTAAACTTCTGTTCTATAAGAAGCTTTATCAAGCAGCTTAAGTAAGTTCACAATGACCAGAATGCAAGCGGGACATGTTGCAGCATGCATGAACTTTGCAAAACAAACAACAGAAATAATGACAAGATATGCCAACAACACATCCATACATTAAGCTTCATATTGAACAGAAACATCACACAGTTATGCTAAAGTCTCAGTAATACATCAGTTTAGTGTACTTTACATATATATCATGGTTCACTGAAAATTATTAAACCACTGACTGACAAATGTCTCAACCACAACAAATAGCCATCACATTAACATACCAGTAGCATCCACCAAGGGTGGCACAAAAGGTCCACAATTTGGTGTCGGCATTTGCGGACGGCACGCTATTAAACCATCGAGGTTCATCTTTGCTCTCAAGGCTTGTCGGGTTCCGATGGTAGTACGCAAGGTAGACAGTTTTGCAGGCAGTGGTGGAGTGATCGGGTCAAAGTACTGTAGCTGACTGGTAGCAACACTCAGTCGCACGGCCGGAACATCAGATTCATACTCAGACGGCGGCTCGCGAGTGCTGACGTCAACCAGTCGCTCAACAAGCTTCATGGCTTCCTGTGTCGGTCGACGAATGGCGCATGTGTCTGCCGACCGTGAGCGATGCTTAGCTACAAGACAGCACAATGACCTCAGACATGTAAGCACAACAGTTGATCCTTAAAATTTGCAGAAGTGTGCTCCATGTGCTACAAAGTTCAACAAAGCAAAACATTAAGTTACAGCAGTACTGTTTAAATCTCTTTTGCAGTGCTCATACATATCAAATGCATTGCATGATTGCTATTTGACTGCTAATTTATACTTGAATCTTCAATTAAGTTAAGCAGCGATTTCTGGCTATGCAAAACTTAAGCAGCAATATTTATTGTATGCTGTTGAAAGCACAGTGCATGAACAGGTCAACATTTATGGCATGTAAAGTAATATAGCAATTTATTGTTTTATTGAACTTTATATTCCATATACGGTATAAACATCAATATAAGCAATAAATTGCTACATTACTTAGTAAAAACAACCAGATTACAACATGTCTACAAACATGGTGAGGTGTGGCTGAGCGAATGTCACATCATACTTAGCCTATGTCAGCCAGATGGCTATTGGCAGGAAGGTTAAATCCACTTTACCACTACTTTAGTACAGTCTAACGTCGTTATCTCGCCACATTCTTTTCCAAGGATATCTATGGCGAGAAGCGAGGTTGGCGGGATAACGAGACCACATTTTGGGCTGCATGGCATCACTGTCACGTACAGTTACATGCATAGGGTCTTTTCATCGCTTGGCGAGGGCGAGATGCGAGGGAGGCGACTTAATGAGGTATATTCAATGACAGAAAATCCGTTCTTAGGCAATTGGTGGCGAGAGGAGAGTTTGGCGAGATACCGAGGGGCAAGATAAAGGGGTTAGACTGTAGTTGTTTTAACCTGCGTAATCTTTCGAGCTGCTTCTCGAGCCTACAAAAGGAAAAACTCCTTTTGCACATCAAACATCCATCCTGTCATCCAACCAACAGCATCAAAGCATGGAATGAACAGTTATGATGTGTTAAATTTTGGGGAAAAAATGAATGCAAACAATGCACTAACCACGTGAGCCTTTGCCTTTCAGTTTAGCACTTCCTCTACGGAACTGTCTAAGGAGGCCATCAAAAACACCTCGGCTGTCCTTTATCTTTTCCTCTGTAGCAAAACTACTATCCTTCTTTTTGTCTTTCCCAGGATCCGACTTTTTCAATGTAAGACCTGATTTCTTGTGCAGCAGTTGTTCCTCGGCTAAAGTCTCCAGTTCAGCACCACGATGCAATGGTGCATCCGCTGTTTCGTTTGGTGTGCTGGATGAATTTGATTTGGACTTTTCGCTGCCATTGCGCTGCAACCCACCGCAAACCGATCCAGCAGCAGTGGGTGGAGGAGGAAGAGGAACAGCAGACTTTGCTGAGAAATCAGGACGATCACGCTTGACGCTGGTCGCTACTGTAGACTTCTTGCCTTTGGATCTAATGCTCTCAATTCTCTCTGAAGCCCAGCGGAAAAAGCTCTTCTTCTTTCGATAAAGCAGCTCATTGTCAGTATACTCATAATCTTCTGTGCTCGATGATGAACTGCTATCGAGTGCCGTCAACCGCTTTGGCTTTGACTTTACTTTTGGAGGATGCTGTACCAGGTCCTTGGCACCTGGACTGCGAGTAAGAAGACCTAGCGTGTGAAAACTGCGTGTACTGCTAAGTTTTCCTTGGCCTGCAAGGAACATCTCACAGTCAACATAATCAGACTCCAATGGTGCTCCAAACTTGTCAAAAGCAGAAGTAGTCATTAAAGCACCAGGTTTACAGCACAAAGACTCTTCAGAACCCATTGGCTGATACGGAGTCGGCATCTGGTCAGGAGGCACATACTGGTCAGCTACAACTGCATATTGATGCTCGCCCTCAACATCGCTGCTGTCATGAACAGATGCTGCTGCAGTGCGAAGAGCATCAGTCTTCTGCAGTAAGCGTTCCCACACTCTAGCAGCATCTGCCGTGACGCCAGATACCGTAGTCTTAATCCGCTGTTGTTTGGGTTTCAGCTGTGGCACTTCATATTCTCCACTGTCAACACTTATATTCAGCTGCGGATCTGCATCCACAGCAGCTCCCACATCCTCAGATGATGGCGTGGAAGATGAATGAATCGCTTTCTCAACTTCCAGCATTTTCCTGCTTTCTACCTACTACTACTACACACACAAACATAATTAATGTATTCATTAACAGTAACTACTGGTAACTGAAACTGAAGGTAAATTTGCATGAATCCCATATAAACTCAGCTATTTAATAGCTGGACCTAAAACTGCATCATATAATTATGTAATAACTATTATAAGTAAATAAATAGCTGTGAATTATAGGAATACTCTTTTTATCATTAGCCACATCGCAGCATTAGCTATATAGAGACAGCAACTGTTTATACAGGTTTGTAGCACGGGGTGTCCATCGGTCTGCTTGTCTGTTAATCACAACCATGAATCCTGCAAAAAAATCTGATTTGATTGAGATGCCATTTGGGGTGATGAGTGGGGAGGGACCAAGAAATCATGTATGAGATTGGGTCCAGATGCCCAACAGAAAGGGCCCTTTTGAGGGTTTATGTTTTCACCCATTAAAAACCAGTGAGTGATGCAAGAAGGCTGAATGCTTAGGCTTAGGTGCCCCTCCCCAAACCACTCCCATAATCCCTCCAACTATAAAACTCCTGGCATCGCCTGTCAACTACAACTAATAAAGGCTCAGCTGACCAAAGCATGTGAAAAAAGTAATTACACCTGTCTCATTATACAATCATACAACTTCAGGAACCAGCAAAAGCATAACAGACTGATTTGAACATAGGCCTACTGCAGATAAATTATATTATACATTAAAATTCCCTTCACACAATACGGCTTGATGCCCACCCACTACTTGCGTCGGTACACTAAGCACGCGCAGTAAATCAGCACCGCACGCGCTGAAGTAATCACAGCGCTGGCCCTAGGCCAAGTGGCATCAGCTTGTGCTACCCTGGATCTCAACTAGGTCAACTCGTCACCCAGCAGCTCAACTACCGAAATTGCACAAAAAAAGCTGTACAAACCGACTTCGACAGACATTCAGACGATGTAATACACCCGGCGCAACAGCAAAGGTGTATTTATTTTATAAACAGTGCAAATTTTACGCTTCATTTCGGTAATTATGCAAAATTGAGATATGCAATGCGAGTCAATCGCACTCTACAAATTTATCTTTTATCCAGACAACAGCGACACTGACATACCCGTTGCTAACATCAGCAGGACGAAAAAAAATCACATAAAGATTAAGGCAGCTTTAGTGGACTGTACGATAGCAACGACACACAGAATATTATTATAACAGACGACATAATCACAACCACACCACCACGAATGACAACACAAAGCGGCGAGCCCATCCAATCATCCATAATATTATGATCTCGCCAGCTCCCGCGAGAAGCTGACTCACGGTACCTGCCCCAGTCATTCTTTAAATAAGCAAGTAATCGTGTCGTAGTGCATCGTTCACATGGGCGCAGGCAGTGTTTATTCTCGACACGTTTCCAGGGGATTCTCTAGCATTTTTAAATGATTTTGTTTCTATAATATACACGTCCGTTTGTGATAAAATAACCAACAGATTGCACTTGCTACAGTAAGTACGACGTAGCGAGTAGCGACAGCATCCCTACTGAGCACCAGTGCGTCGGCACCGGGGAGGGGGAAAATGGGGGCACTTGCGTCCTACGATCGTTGCAAATTCGTTAAGAAAATTTTCTGCCGTGGGTGTGCGGGTTGATCGTGAGTACTCTGACAGCACGTGCATATTAGTGTAATCTCCAGTAAAACAATTAGGCCTACGGCCGTGCAGTGGCGTAACTACAAATTTCCCCCCTCTCTGCAAAGGTTGCAAAACATGGTCATAGCCCCCTCGCAGCGATCGAATTTTACGAAAGTCGAAGGTTAACCGAATCGAATTTTGACGGGTAATCATGTTATGTTAACGGCTAATCAGCGGATCAGCCTACGTGAAAACTTTTGGTGGGTTGGCACAAGGGCCCCCAGACCATCGCAGCCCCCTGCGTTGCAGTATCTGCAGGGGCGGTTGTTATATTTTAGTGTACAACTCGAGGTATCTCGTACGGACTCGGAAACATCAGTCATTGTGGGGGCGTCACTCGCATTTCCTCTGCACTGTGAATGTGATAGGCCTAGCAGGTCGTCATGCAGTGACCCGAGTTGAGCGTAGTCGGATCGTGAGCACTGAGCAAACGATCGACAGCTCTAGCATGAAATTGTACTGTGGACGACTAGCGAAACTACATCACGTCGAACACGGACTAAAATATGCATGCAGCCACAGTTGTCATGTTTTAATGATGACAGCCGTTGTAGTGCTGAATGGTATTTTACACTTTTTTGGTTCGATCCATGGCAAGAATGCACGTGTGTCGAAGCAGGCGGCATTTTGCTTCCACTGCCGTCTTTTTGCGGTGCAGTTGCGGCGGACAGCATGATGCCGCCCTCGTCTCAAACGGTTTCAACAGCTGGAGGAAATACGCTCGAGAATTAAAGGACGTGGTTATATCGCTAGCACGAGTCGACTCACATGCAAAATATAAGGTTACAGATTTGACATTTAATGTTTATGAAAACGCTTTTATCAATATGCAGAATGAATGCACTACAACTTAAGTTTTTCACCCTTCATCAATTGTTCTTGTACTTCATTGGGCTTACAGATAATTCTGCCCCTAAACGGCATCTCGGTCGGTTCAGCCGTTTCTGCAGCGTCGACGGTCATGACCAACACACAGACACACAGACACACACACACACACACACAGACTGTTGCGCCACACTATAGTATCTGACTGACTCCTACTGAAAAGTACACCAAACTCTGACCATCGTCGACTATGACGCGGTAGGTTAGCGTAGGCTATACCTG
>Ga0209782_1001004_pt1 | contig 13928 bp, 11 predicted proteins | sample WorMetmaBAHAMAS1_FD_187390 | JGI IMG/M metagenome (GOLD analysis project Ga0209782, IMG submission 187390) | Marine gutless worms symbiont microbial communities from Max Planck institute for Marine Microbiology, Germany - Inanidrilus... | ecosystem: Host-associated > Annelida > Digestive system...
GTTGGACCGTATCTTAAACATTTGCATCTGAATCCAGACATATAACCATGCCAGTCACTCGATTTTTACAAACTGGATGCAGGATGCGGAAGCATTAAAGGCATAAATTGTCATATATGTCCACAAAAGTGACAAAACAGATACACAGCAAAACAAAAAAAAAACTGCCACCATAGAACAACACTCATTAGCAAGCTGGACTAGGACTAGAAGCTGCAGCTTCAAGAACTAAGCAATTTACAGTACACAGCAAAAGTATGGTCCAGTCAACACAAGTTATTATCAACCGTGTTAGCACGTGAGGTAATGCAATCACCTCCGTCAGTCTGTTACACTCTGACCTTGACCTTTTGCATGTGTATGGGTCATGGGATTTAAGGTCAAGGTCAGAAGTTAAAGTCAAACTTCAAGTCAAGGTCAAAGGTCTGAATGCAGTAGGTAACGTGATCCTCGACTGATCGGTTTTATAGTTAGACTAATAGTACGTTACTAGTACAGCTTTTGTTCACAATAATTAACACCATTTTTGGTTTTAGTTTAACCAGCCAACCTTCCATGCGCGACATAGGTTGGATCTTTCAAGGTGACTATCTGTCTTGGAACTTCCATGATAGTCTTTTAGATCACAGACCTGTCTTCAGATTAGTTTGGCAAGTGGCAAGCCACACAGTGACTGAATTAACGTTTAACCACTCGCACAAAATAGGTCATCTTAGAGATGCTCTTCACAGCCAATATCTTGGCGAGTACTGGAGGTAACTAAATCTAACACAACAAAAGTAACCATTCACCCGAAACACAAAGATACTATAACACAACATAAACATAAAAAAACTAAAACCACGTGTAAGGTTTGGTTGCCTCTTATGAGTACAACCTCCATTCCTGAAACGGAATCAGCCTATTCTCAAAAAAAGTAGACAGGTAAGGAAGTATATAAGTAAGGAAAAATAAGATAAAAACTGAAGTAAGTAGGAAAGTTAAGTAAGCAAGTAAATGATTTATATAGTGCCAAAATCGAGAAAGGCAAACCACACACATTTGTGAGTAATTTGGGAATTGACACATCTTCGTGCCATGGAAGAACAAAACTATGGTGAGATGGAAAACAAAATGCTTGCATTTCATAGCCAGGAGTATCGTGTGCCAAATTTCATCGAATTAGACAAATGACTGCAGTGTGAAGAATATACTGATGAGAATAAAGTGGGCAATTTTTCGAGGCACAGTGTACGTTCAGTATTGTTTACAAATAATGGCTACAGAATATGATTGTGACTACAGAAGACACAACTGCAAAATAAATAACTGATGCTGCGTGAAGACAGATGATAAACATGTGATTTTTGCAGTTTGCAACGTCAATGTGTCTGACTAGAAACATTCTACGATCTCATACATCGATATTAACTACAAGAAACTACCGCACAGCAAGTACACAATGTCTCACAAGTACAAGTCATGCACAATGCCACATGCAGGCATTTGCTAACACACACAAACAACTGCTTCCTCCATACTTCATGTTGGCAAGCTAGTGGTCCCATAGTGGAAATTGCTGAAGTTATATTAATGCAGGTCAGATACCCTCAAGGACGTATGCACGGGGATTGAGGATATATCACCCACACTAGCTCTTCAATCACACAAGTCTCATTAATGACTCTCTCTCTCTCTCTTGCTCCAATTCAAACTTTATTTTTAGTCGCGCCTCTCGCACACTGCGAGTCGCGACTTAAGTAGTTACGTTTCTGTCCGTCCGTGACAAAATAAATTTTTTGTCCGAGGCCCAATTTCTGTAACGCTTCTCTCCAAGCTGGTTTGACAGATCTCAATAAAATTTGGCGTGATTGGAGATCTAAGGGGGTAGCATCCCCTAAAAAATTTTGGTGAACTTAGATCCACTTTTTTGGGGAGCACAAATTTTTTATTGTGTAAGAGACCATAGAGGTGCGACCATACACCGCTAGGTATTCTAGTTAAAAATTTATATGCGAGCATGTCGCCAGACGTTCTAGTTGTGCTCCCACCATCAGCGGACACAGGCTTGCAACTGCGACTGATAAATATACCCCGCCAGCATCAAATTGTGGATCCATCACCAAGTCTGCCTCATCTGACCAGCGATCACAACCAACAGCGTCAAATAAATAATGACAAACAGCAAAATTCACCGTTCACCGTTCAATAATATTAACAAAGACATTAATACCCTCAAGAACGTTTTGTGATGCTGTCATCACAGTAAGCTGGTCATTACGAGGGCTCATCTAGTTCATTTAATGAATGCAGATCCATGGCCATCAACATTTAAACCATGTAAATCAATCTGGCATACGACGGTCTATCCGACCATTGCTATTCAGTACTACTAAGCCCGACAGCATCGACAATGCTTATTTTACCGCTAACAAATGATAAAAGGTTGTGTCGACCTAGCTACTGCACTGACTAAAAATTGCATTCCTTGCCTGAAACTGTATATCACAGTGGATTTCATGATAAAAGCCCATGCTGGACCTACTGAATAACAACTTCATAGGACGATGTTAACAGCTATGAGATAACATTCAAGTGTTACAAAAATAGACACGGGCCCAAAGCATCAGCAACGGCAAACTCGACAAAAACAGCTGCACTGAAATAAAGCTGTCACGATTTATTAGACGGCTTCCAGCAGCACCGCAATGCCCATGCCACCACCAATGCATGCTGCACCAACTGCCTTCTTCAACTTCCGTCGGCTGACACATCACACAACGGACGAGAATAATTCACTGACAAATATATGCGCATCACTTGGGCAATTTCTGAAAAAGCTTCAGATTGCCAGTTGCCCCCCTGAGGACAATCGGAGCAGATGTCCACAGTCTGCATGCCTTTCCAACAGTGTCAAACCACTGAAGGCATTGACTCCGAGTAAGGAAAAATCAAACGGCATCACTTCTTTCACGATCCATTAATATGATGACTCACCAACTCCAGTTACCATAAAGAGTTTAGAGACATAACAGAAAAAGTATTGGTAGTCACAGAAAAAATACTCCATAAATCACTTATTAATAAAACATAACAAGCGACAATCAAAAATACTCGAAAATGAATATACATCAGTACATAAGATGTGGACTGGTGTCATATCAATGTTATCCCTCGGAGTCTGTCTACTACTGCCTTCATTAGTCTGGCATCTGCCTTTACTGAAATCAATGATTTGTGTGATAGGGTAATGTGTGAACTATCACATGCACAATAAATTAACGAGTGTATATCACCTTCATACAGATGAGGCAAAATATAAATTCAAGCTGTATATATATCGCATTAGCCATGCCGGATTTTCACCGCTGCTGTACCCATGCCAGTAACATGTCGGTTTTTCCCCGAAGTAAATTTACTAATGCATCGTGATGGCTGCACTCCAAGCAGGCTCCACTATGTTTTAAAAGAGTGTAAAAATTTTGTGATCCATATCACATAAATAACAGTTTATCTCTTGACACATTTGTATATCATTCATGTCTGCCTGTTCACATGACTCAATGTACCTACTGATAATTTAGTAATGGCATTCTTGCAATAGCCATTTCTGAATAATGCAATACATAACTACAAAAATAATAAAATCCAGTTAATCAAACAGGTAAAAACCTGTAATTACTTAGCCTATAGATAGACTTTTGGACGAAGGATGTTATGTACACTTCAGCAAAACTTTTAAGCTATTTGGCGTAATAAGACTTTCAATTTATGTTGGAAGGAAAAATCGGAATGTCATCCTAAAACAGAATCTGTCTCAGCTGTGGACAATTTTCATCAAGTGGTACAAGAATTGATACAGACATTCAGACTTCTGCCTGTCACAATATGTGCAGGCTTGAGACAGCATATGCAAAAGTAAAAACACTGCGTAATTTCTCAATAAATACAGGAGATTCAAGACCACATATCCGAAAAGGCAGCTGACATTCAGCCCAACGATCACCTCTAAATGTAACATATTCTAGTTGTATTTTGAGTCGTACAGGCAACACTTACACGATCTCGTGCACAAGATTAGCCGTGATCCGGCTGCCAGAAGCTCCGACTGGATGTCCGACAGCTATTGCACCTCCGTTCACATTTGTCTTGTCGAGGTCGAGGCCAAGAACTTTCTGCACCGACAGAAACTGTGCCGCAAATGCTTCATTCACCTGAAGAACATCGACATTAGTCCACTCGCTACAGAAGCATACAGGCACAACTATGCAACAGCTAATTTGGATCACATTTCAAGAATCTGTTAACATATAACTCATACACCTATTTTAAATATAAAGTAATACTGTTGTCTCATTGCTATGGATAAACAGAAATCTGATCACACTACACAGACCCAAATGAGTGTTATCCGAATACTCATCTGAAATTCGTAAATCATTATTACCCAACAATTTACAATGTGGTAACTACTTGACTCCAATTAGTTTCTAACACTGCAAAATAAATTATTCCTAAGCTTCTGTGCAATATCCTAATGACAAAAAAACATCGTAAACTGTCAACTGCAAAAATGCAGTACTTCCACGTCACAGAAATGCAAAAAGCGAGCAATAATTTGTCGTACGTCAAATACGTCAATGTCTGGCAGCGTGTTGCTGGATGCTTTCATCAGTGCTTCGATGGCAGGAACTGGTCCAATGCCCATCATATGCGGATCACAACCTGTGCAATGCCACATAAGTGTCACCATACTACTTTCTCAGTTTGTTTTAACAGCCTTTTTCAACATCTACTCCAGACTGTGCTGCATTTTCCAAAAAAACTTATCGTGTACTTGTAGTCAAAGTTGTTACGTATCTTTGTTGACACAAAAGAGTGTTCAAAAATGCAATTTTTCATCATAGATAACTGTGTAAAAAATATGAAACAACTGTGGTTCTAACAGGTTGGATACGGCTTGCTGCACTTACTTTTATCCAAACAACAACATCAAAGCATCGACGAGCAAATAGTGACAAAACGATATACAATATTATAGGCAATACAGTGCTGCAAATTCTGTGACTCAGGCTAAAAAGTTCAGGAAAATCTACGATACCATTATTAAGATTTAATATTTGAACAGTGTAATATCGTATAAATGAAAAACGGCATAATTAAATCAAAATATATTCTTAAGCTATACCATCTACAAGATGACTACAGACATCACACACATTGACCTCAAATAAGAGAGCAAACATTAGTTCAAAGATACCTGCAATCCCATATCCAGTCACACGAGCAAGAGGCGTCAACTCATGCTTGTTACAAGCTGCCTCACTGGCCAAAATAACACATCCTGCTCCATCACAGATACCCTAAAACAACATCAATTGTCGTTAGTGCACATCAATAAACAAAAATACACACTCATGAATAAAAATAAACAAAAATAACTGCATAATTTACATAATTGAATATGGCATAAATATTTAGTAAAATGCACAAACTGTCTAGAAGCAGAAGCAGAATATCTCACATCTTTAGTTTCTTCACAAACTACAAACATGTTTATGTTTGGTTTAAAATCAAACAAATTAATTAATTTGAATTCTGCTGTGTTAATTTTCTGTTTGTTTTGTGCAGAGTATTAAAATCATTTCTTCAAACTATCAGTGTTGTTCTAAAAATGAATTGCAACAATGGTGGTTGGAAAGTAAGCAGACAGCCGAGTGAATGCTACAGTTGTTGTTGTCAGTTTATCTTTAACCATTTTAAGTTTTCAGCTAACACGAGCTTGCCCAAAGGTTGAGACTGCTGGCATGAGAGCCCAAATGTGTTGTGGACCAGATGATCTTCATGATGCCAAATGATGGTGCTCAAGCATTAATGGAAAAGGACCACGTATAATAACAGAAGTAAGTAAAAGCTGCACACCGATGCATTTCCGGCATTAGTCACTCCATTCTTTTTAAACACTGGTGGCAACATGGCCAACTTTTCCGCAGTTGAGCCTGGCTTTGGATGTTCATCAGTATCCACAAGAACGTCACCTACAGCCAACCAGTCACTAAGCACAGTTTAATATACTATTCGACACATAATACATAATACGGCACTGTCAGAATGAATATGTGTGGTAGGAGGCACAAGCTGCACAACGACCGATTAAACAAAAAATAATCAAATGATGAGAATGATGATGAAAATAATAATGAACAAATCAGATAAACAATTACTTTGACACAAACAAAGAAGTTAAGTATTTACTCCTATAGTCCCTATGGAACGGAGGATCTGGTGCTCATGTCCACTGTACTATCCATAATATGAAAATTTGAATAAGTTGGTCATTATGAGGGCTCATCTGGTTCATTTGATGACCCATGGCATAATAGTGACAACAGTAGTGTGTAATTGTCTCATCACCAACACCGACAGTAACAATCAACTGTTGAAATTATAAGCACAGAATGTAACTTTTACATTTATGACTGGCCATTGACTGGCATAAACGTGATAGCTAGTTTTTGTGATTAGAATTTTCCGACAAAATTTTGTTTTTGCTATTTTTGTATAGTGATGGCTTATACAACAAAGACAAACTAAAGTCAGTTTTGTTTCACTAATTCAGTGTTATCGACAACAATGTGCTGCAGTCTCATTATGTTCATATTACTTTCAGTATGACAAAAAATGCTAAAAGTGGCAAAATATGCAGTGCCGAGTATGATTGAAAATCTGTATAGAGCTAATGACGATTTTTAAAAATTTTTAATAGGTAACTTATCAAAAATTAACAATTAATTAAGTTAATTTTGATTAAAAATTATACATCACAAATCCACTGAAAACAAATTAATTTTTTCAGTCACTGACGAAGGCACAAAAGCAGTTAATGGCTGTTATTAGCAAGACAACTGTTCAATTGTTTGTCCTGCAGTCTAGGACACAAACTAAGGTATTCACGTTCTCTGGAGATTGCCTCTTGTTGACAACATATCCAGCTGAGCTCACATAAAACTAATGTTGAAGTTTATAGACCATTGATAGCAGTATCATTTGTAGTTAAAATTTTACAGATTAAAATTTTCTTAATCGTTAACAATTAATCACATAATTAATCGTTAATTTGCACAGCCCAAAATCCGTATTTGTATGTTTATGTGGTACATACATCCGAGCTAACAATCAGATTCAGAAACTACAGCTGCGTTGAAACTTGGAAAGTCAATACACGTTTCTTGCAACAGGTAAGTATGTAACACTGAGGTAAGTCATTACAGTTTACATTAAGTACCATTACGTACAAATGTTTGCAATATTATTAAAGGTTAACTAAAGAACACTGGCTGAAATTTTAATTGCAATGGATTAACATTTGATAAAGATATCACAAAATATGAAGGGGTAGTTTTTCAAACATGTTTATTTTCACTTAAGTTGAGGTGGAAATCTCAATCACAGATATATACAGAGTTTCCTCAATTTCAGTAAGTGAAAGAATTGCTCTTCATTTGCCAAAGTTACTACAAAAAATAAAATGGGACGTTTTTTAAACACGGTGTATGTCTCTTTCTTGAATTTCTATGACACAGTTTAATATTCGGTGAAAACTGCAAACCTTTTGTATCCCGTCTGATTTTTGTGTCTCTGACACATGTGCTGCAATTTCTATATGGTTGATGATCAACACAAACCATAATGACTGTATGTTGAACAGTTTTGACACAGATTATCAGTATCGCAGACAAACAGACAGAGTGACAAAGCTGCAGAATCACAACAACGTATGAGGCACTTGCCTACATAGCAAACTTATCGTAGAAGTATCGGTACCATGCATAATTTACATATACACATGTAAAATGCAATGATTTTAAGTCAGTTACCTGACACGAAATTCTACACATAAGAAAAAATACTTAAACCTCTATTCTCTCTTTAAATTAAACAAAAAACTTTCTACTGGTTATTACGATGTACCAGTTTCACTAACCTTTTTTAGTTTTGACAGTAACAGGTGCCATTTCAGCTTTAAAATACCCAGCATCATTTGCTACAAAAACAGTGAATGGGCCTTTAGATATACTACATACAGATATACCGTACATATGCCCTCCCCCCCCAAAAAAAAAACGATTTTATGGCCACTAGAAACTGTCCTCAATTGAGGATAGAAGTTCCACCAACCATGTTTTGAACTGAGACCCTAACTTCAACCTTGATCTCTGAACCTGATCTTCAATCCCATGAAAGCTATGGTCATGATCCATATGATACACATGCAAAAGGTCAAGGTCAAAAATCACTTGGTTCAAAATTTAAAGTAAAAACAGATAGATGGAGAGACAGACAGATGAATGGATGAATGCAACTGCATTACCTTCTGTGCTAACCCAGTTGGAATAATTGATTTTACACAAGTGTTACACATTCTATGGTAACGGGGGCAGATACAAACTTAAAATACAAACTGCGCTTCGTCAAGCCAATACTGTTTATAAATATAATAATTGTCTACAGCATGCTGCAATAACAACATTTTACTTCTTAAAGCACGACGTACACAATTATTTTGCACTGTTTGCCCAATAAAGTAAGATGCTAGTAGCTTGTGCAAAAAGTGATAACCGTATGTATGTAGTTATGTACTACATACCGCCACTGCCATAGAATTTTAACATAGTATACAGGTCGAAATGTATTACTTCGTATCCCCAGTCAAGACATGAAGAACGTGGCTGGAAAAAAGGTTTGCCGCTTAAATGTCCAGGGTTGATGGCAAATGGCACATATGGACTGGGGAGAAGATGCTAGAGTTCAATTCAACAGCGCTACCTACACCATCTCCGTGCCGTAACAACCTCAGCATCACATCTGTATACATACAAATGTACAGGAATATTAAACAGTGACTACCTTAGGAACCCTGCTGCAGACACCCCCAGCTGGGACCTCATAGTTAAGCAGTCCTTGCTCTTCCACAAAGTAATTGATCATACTGACATGTCCCGCAAAAGTGGCTGAACCAATCTAGATGCCATATGGAGTGTAGACTTAGGTAAGCCAAGGAAACCTTCTATTAGAACGGGTCCAAATCTGACATGAAAAAAGTACTTTTGATGAGTGTCTGGCCTATTAAAAAGCAAGTACAGCAGGGGACTTTGGAAGGTGCATAAAAGGGTAATCCATACAGAAATGGAACTATATTTTTAATAGGGGTACTACATATGGACACCACATAGTGAATACAACTGAATGATCTATGCTCGGTCGCAATGTAGGCTGTTGCTATTATACTGCAGCAACTTGTTATTATTATTATTATTACATTTATTTTGTATAGTTTAATTCGGAAAAAATGTACATAAAACATGATGCAGCAAAAAATACATCATTAATATACTTCAGTTGACGGGAACAAATGAACCGACCAACTTTCCAGCGCTCGTTGGTCAAAATGGCGAACTCGTCACACTGTTGTCGTGAAATGTTGTGCTTCTCGGCGAGATTCTCAGCCGTGATACCCATCGGCGTGTTAATGTGATGATCTATCAGTCCAGTCCACAACGAATCCTCCAGCTACGACACATTCATGCCATCAACTCCTCCGCATCACAATCTTCACTGCTAGTGAAACTAGGTTCTGATAATGCGAAAAAACAAAGTGGTCCCAGACTCCCAACAGGTCTACAAAGTGCTGCGCATCTCCATGTCAGAGGTAATAAGCCAGCACAAGCTCAAGCTTTAAGTGTTGTAGATAACCAAATAATAGATCAAACCATTTCATTAGTCCACTGCCTTCTTCCCAACCACGCAGCATCACCGTTCCTTTGTTGGATAGCTGCTTGGTGACAAGGGAGTGGCGTATGAGGAACTTGCACCAGGTTTTACAGACAATGTGACCTTACCAATTCTATCTGCAACAAAAGCTTATGTGGCTTATTTGTGGATTATAGAAATCAGTTCTTAATAATCACATGTTTTTCAAATAGTTTTCCAAACAACCATCAAGTAATAACAGTGATACTGTCACCAGAAATCCACTCAAAATGGACGGTGAGCAAACTAGTTCATACACATTTTCTTTTAATTCCCTAAATACTGCACATATGTATTTTGGCCTGTTGTTCCTAGCACCATAGCTCAGGCTGGGTCAGCCAAAGTTCTTTAAACAAGACTACTGAGGCTGTTGGACTGAGACTATTTACGGTCCACGTGTTCTTTCTGCTGCTCACCTCACTGTGCAAAACAGCAGAGTATGGCAGGTACCAGTCAATATATCAAATATGACGGTGTTTTCTACATACCACTTGGTCACGTCCGAGCGGAATGCCAAAGCGAACGTTACGAAGGACGTGAGGCGCTTGGCTCATATTCTCAGCACCTCCAGTCAACACCATTTCACAGTCGCCCAACATTATCTCCTGCCAAACATCGTTATCAACTACACGTCAAAACAGTCTACAGAGTGCACCAATAAAATTAAAATTTCAAAAATTAAAATTTCATTATATCCGTAATTGTCAATCTGATTCATTTTCTGTTATTTTTTGAACGACCATTTCTAGGTGAACCGCAGTCAGCCAGTACCACTAGTTATTTCCTTCTGCTCATTTCATCCATGATTATTTCTTGATTCACTGGACTCTTGAGAGACGAGGTTCTGCTGAGTTCATGCCGGCTCTCAAACACCAGTACCACTTACTTACTTACTTACAATACTAACACTAATAACAGAATGTGCCATCTGATGAGTTTCAGAAATAATATTGTTGAGATCACCCCCAAATCTTACCAACTGTTTCCTCTTCCAATCCCTATCCCTTCACATAATTCACAGAAAACTGGTTTCACACAGAATGGATACATAAACACAGGTACATTCATGGAACCTACTTCAATGACATACGACGAACACAGACCAAGGTCAGCTGCAGACTTTGTTATCAACCAGTTGAGTAGTTCAGGTAAAGCATTCAGTTAGGTGTGTCTGTGTTTGTGTGTTTGCACTGTGCATGGACAAGAACTTTTGAGCTACATTTAGCAATCAGGTTCATCTTCACATTATCAAAGGTCAAGATTAGGTTATAACTAAGTTCAAGGTCACAGAATAAAGAAATGTTACTAAAGCAGTTGGTGCAACCTGTCTATAGAATAAACCTCTCTTCTTGAATATCTAGTGACAATAAAGCAGTTACTATCAATAACTAAAGAATTCTTCATCTTACGAAGACGGGACGTACCTGTGCACCGTTGACAACAGACTGGAAGCCAGAACCACACAGCCGGTTTACTGTCAGTGCTGGAACTGGAATGGGAACTCCGACTCTGAGGCTCGCATGACGTGAAATATATGGTCCGTCCTTGGACGACTGTCACACACAACCAAAATGACATTTTAAAAGATGGATTTTTAGCAAAACTCAACACATAAAAATTCTGAGGTTCAGCTGTCACAGACCAAATGTGAAACACTAGAAATCTATTAATACTGAGCTCCACAATGGCTGATAATGACAAAAGATGTCTGTAAAATTTTCATCGGTATTGTGACAGTGATGGTCAGCAATGCCGATAGGCATGGTTGTGACAGTTGTACAACGCCGAAAGAAGACACTGTACATAGTGCCAAAAACTTAGCAATGTCAGCCTTTACACTGTTACAGAACAAGTTTCATAAGTTTTTTTTTACTAATTCAACAGCGTAACAACAATGTGCAAAGCATAACTTTAAAAATCTGAGCGTGCCAAATTTCTAACTCCTTATTTCCATTCCGTGTGCTTACATAAGAAGACAAAACACTTTACTCGCCGGAAATACATTGCCAACAATGACAGAGTCGATCCATTCTGGACTGACATTTCCAGCTGCTAATGCTGCCTTGAATGCCACTTCTTGCAAGTCAGTTGTTGTCAAGCTCATCAGCTTTCCTCCATATGCTCCAAACGGAGTCCGTTTTGCAGCCACAACAAAAACTCCTTTAACAGCTGAATAAAAACACAGATATTCTAGGCAAATCAGTAAAAAATATACAAATTAAGAATGCACATAAGGCATATGGATAAAATCAAAATATTGGAATATCAGTGTCAAACCTCAAAGTTATTTTTTGGTGTAAAACCATGTAAACTGTTAAAAACAAATATCTGTCTGCAATAACAAAGGACATAGAGCCCAAAGAATTACCGACATCGAGGATAAGTTTGGAAGAAAGTGAAATGGATGACGTATGATATTTAGACATATTTTATCAGAGTTAAAATGATCCACATAAAAAACAGATCAAACCCAATTCGATAAATTTTTGTTGCATGGACCAGCCAAGTCAGTATCTGGTCCAGTAGTAATGAATGGCAATGAAATATGCCCCGTTTCCTGCAACTGGCAGTGGAAATTAGTTGGTAATCCAATCCTACATTAGTGTGACTGATGACATCAGCACTGGTGCATCTGGGTACTGATGAAATTCATCACAGAGAGCAACCACCCATATTGATAACAACAGGCTAACATCAAAGGGGGTACACCTGCCAATTACTGGTACTGTTTGACCAATGCCAGTCTACATAAATAGACCAGCACTTATTCGATCTACAGTGGACCGGATGTGGTCTATAATCAGTGCCAGTGTTTTCAGTAAACTGCAGGCAACTGTCATGTCACAAACTGACATTCCAAGACAGTTAGAGTTCAAACAGTCCACGAAAAAATGGATCAGACCCAGTACCCAATTTTACGTCCACAATTTCGGCCGACCCAGAACCCGATCCAAACGCCGCTTGGTTCACGAATTTTAGCTAAATGTATGCTGCAAATTAGTTACTTACCATATTGCACAACTGTATGTAAATGTAAATGTTCGTGCATTTGTTTGTCTTTTCTTTTGTTATATTTCAATAAACTGAATGCTTAATAATAATTAAGTTTTGTTTTGTTTATTCATTCATGAGTGATATCGTTTCCGGTCTGCCTAAATATCAAGTACGGCTGCCAGGCCACTTAATGTAATACAATTCACAACCTCCGTGTCGGCAGCAAGCGTTCACGCCATCACGGAGGTTGTAATGCCGGCACCAGATCTGTCAATTAGCCATCTGGCACCATTGCCGTCTGGCACATGATGCCCAAATGCCGTCTGGCACCAGATGCATCACGTGCGTGACGTAACATACCGCCGGCACCGTTCGATGTATGTTTACACACGGGTATCTGAACTATAAACACTGCCTGCTTCCGTGTGATGTAATGTTTACATCCGAAACGTGCCGTGTTTTGTTTCCGAAATCGCGATAAATGAAATAATTAACTAAGGGTTGATGATGAATGTGATCGACATTTGGATGGACTTTAATGTAATGTAAGTAAAAATTGTGTTATATGCAACGAGACTAAATTTATTTAGGTGAATTTATCTAAATTTATTTAGATGAAAATTTATTACACATAAACAGATGAGTTACCCTAAGACCGGGGCGGTCTACATCCGCCTATTCAGTCTACTGGTTACTCCAGACTAGTCGCCGATCAGATCCAGAGCTAGAATCGGTTCTAACTCTTAAAGACAGTCCTATCATCTAACCGGTCATCAGGTCATCATTTTATTTAGTCAGACCACTCCTCCATGCTCCAACCTTAGCCCTAATATTTACTGTAGCTGTAATTAACTATGCCGACAATAGCTGATGCGTGGTAGGGTGGGTTCATGAGTAAGATGCAGATGTGCAGATGTTTAGGGTTAGTGTTCAGATCATACTTTGGGGTTAGGGTTAAGTTTAGGCATTTTCCCGTCGGTGGATCCACACATCTGCATTTTACCTGTGGCCGCCCAGTGGCATGAATCGTGTACGTCTAGTGTGTCCGCACCCTAAAAGTAAAACAAACTGAGCTATCAATAGACCATGGGCCCACTAATGGGGTTGCTGCACCCACGGGGGGGGGGGATTGCAGACATAGTGGG
>Ga0209782_1001005_pt1 | contig 13926 bp, 18 predicted proteins | sample WorMetmaBAHAMAS1_FD_187390 | JGI IMG/M metagenome (GOLD analysis project Ga0209782, IMG submission 187390) | Marine gutless worms symbiont microbial communities from Max Planck institute for Marine Microbiology, Germany - Inanidrilus... | ecosystem: Host-associated > Annelida > Digestive system...
GAGGCCATCGTTTTCAGTAATTATTGGCGCGCGTATCAAGTCGTTATTCCGACCGCGCAACATCGCCCTGGGGGTAAAGAAACGGGGGAAACGGCTCATATTGAGCGTTGGAATAATCCCTTACGGCAACATTTGGCACGCTTCGTACGTAAGATGTTATCTTTTTCCAAATAGATTAAAATGCATGAGATTAGTTTAAAACTCTTCATACACCGATATAATACCGAATTATTGCCGATTGTTGGCTAGATGTCACTTCAAAAATCACCACTACCATGATGAAATTGTTCGTTCGGTGATTCGGCGAAACGCGGAGGGGAACGTTTCGCTGAGTAGAGGGAAGATTTTGACGGCGAAGGATAAGGAACGCATTCTCGCTGAATTGAGCTTCAACTAAGGGAAAGGAAACCATCGCGCAGCGACAACATCCTTGGTAGTCTGGGTAGACACAACACAGAAGTATTTCAAGCTGTTGAAAGATTCGTGCGAGGTATTGGGGGACATCCGCCCGGAACAAAACAAAAGATTACGAGCCCACAATCGACAGTTCTATATAACCTCCATATTGCTATTTGCCACTGTAATGCTATTTGCCACTGTAATATCGGCCATTTCGGTAGTTCCAGAATTTTTTAAACTCATACCACTGTAAAGATACGGAGTCAGCCAAAGAATCTGGTAGTGCTTAACATGTAGTGATAATTTTCTGCTGAACCGTTTTCTGCTTCAATCTACCCGCAGAGCGGGTAGTGTGAGGCTATGATGTGAATACATCAGCGATCAACATGTCGGGTTACTGAGTTGTAATTCAGGGCTCATGAATGAGCATGAGTTAACGGTTGGGAAAGCACAATAGAATGTCCAACCTGCAATTCAAGGCATACCACAAAAAATGGATCCGTTCACAATGGGAAACAAAAATATGTGTGCAAAGACTGTGGCAGACAATTTGTCGAAAATCCTCAGAATAAAAGAATCCCGCAACAGTTATGGGATATGGTAGACAGGTTGCTTTTGGAGAAGATCCCAATCGCTGGAATTTCAACAGGGACCGAGATTTCAGAACCTTGGCTGCAACAGTATATCAATCGGAAGTATGAGCATGTACCCCAACAAATCGATATCTCAAAAAAAAGGGATGCTTAATGGTAGAATGCGATGAAATGTGCTCTTTATATGAGCAGGTTCTTCCTCAAAACAGACATCGAGCAGTTGGTAAAGAAAGCGGAAAAACGAACCACATTGAAAGGTTCAGTCTTACATTAAGGCAGCGAATTTCTCGGTTAGTAAGAAAAATGCTATCCTTTTCCAAGAAGATCGAAAATCATTTCGGAGCTATCTGGAATTTTATTCACTATTATAATGCTGAGATTGCTCCCAAACTTGCGATCACTACAAGATCAAGCAGCACTACCAAGAATTTTAGGGGTAGGGTAAGCAATGGCAGGTCACAGCAAATGGGCCAACATCAAGCACCGCAAGGCGGCCCAGGACAAAAAGCGCGGAAAAATCTGGACCAAGCTGATCCGTGAAGTCACGGTCGTGGCCCGCGAGGGGGGTGGGGATCCGGATGCAAATCCGAGACTACGCCTGGCGATGGACAAGGCCTTCAGCGCCAACATGCCCAAAGATACCATCGAACGTGCCGTCAAGCGCGGGGCCGGTGGGAGCGAGGGAGAGCGCTATAACGAAATCCGCTACGAGGGCTATGGCCCGGGCGGCACCGCGGTCATGGTCGACTGTATGACCGACAACCGCAACCGCACCGCCGCAGAAATTCGTCACGGCTTCACCAAGCATGGTGGTAACCTAGGCACGGATGGCTCGGTGTCCTACCTGTTCACCAAGCAGGGGGTCATCGGCTTCCCGCCCGGCACCGAAGAGGATGCCGTCATGGCGGTGGCATTGGAGTCCGGGGTGGAAGATGTGGTAGTCAATGATGATGGTTCCCTGGATGTAATCACGACTCCGGAGGATTTTGCCGACGTCAGGCAGACGCTAGCCGGGTCTGGCTTCGAAATCGAAGTTGCCGACGTGACCTTCAACGCCTCCACGCAGGTCGAACTCGACCAAGAGACCGCCGAGGATCTCCTTAAAATGGTGGATACTTTAGAGGACCTGGACGATGTCCAAAGAGTCTACCACAATGCGGATATTTCCGCCAATATTATGGCGGCGGTGGATAGCTAACCGGCCGCCACAAGATTACTTCCACCCATCCGCTACCAATCACCCAAGGAAGCGATCGTGTCCACAAACATGACTTTCGAGCACCCATTGAACGAAAGGGTCCGTACCTTTCTGCGCCTCGAGTACCTACTCGATAAAGTCGCCCATTTCCTCCCGCAGGAAGACCTCTGGACGTCGCGGGTGGTGGTCGAAGGGCTCCTGGACATCCTTGTCATCACCGCGCGGACAGACATCAAGACTGAGCTGCTGAAGGAGTTGGACCGCAACAGCGGTGCACTGAATCGGGTACAGCGCGAGCCTGAAGAGGATTCATCGGAGACCCTGAGCGAGACCCTCGATAACCTCCACCAGGCCACCTCCGGTTTGTACGAACTGACCGGGCCAATCGGGCAGGCTTTGCGCCAGGACGACTTCCTCAAGGGCATCGCCAAGCGCAGTAGCATACCCGGCGGTACCTGCAGCTTCGATCTGCCTCAATACCACTATTGGCTGCAACAGCCGCCGGAGTTGCGTCAACGGAAGCTGCGCACTTGGATAGAGAGTTTGCAGCCGATGAACGATGCGGTCATCTTGGCCCTCTCTTTAATCCGCACCAGCGCCGCGCCGCGCGAGGTGACCGCCGTCGGGGGTTTCTTCCAGGAAACGTTGAACCCCCAGACCCCGGCCCAATTGTTGCGCGTCACTCTGGACGACAACGACCATCTTTTTCCTGAAGTCAGCGGCCACAAGACCCGCTTCAGTATCCGCCTCATAGACATGGGAGAGACAGGGCAACCCCTCCCTTGGCGTGAAGACACAACCTTCACCCTCACCTGCTGCGTTTTCTGATCTCTACCCGTTAGCCATGGATTTCCCACCGCCATACACCTCGACGGTAGTGCTTAATATGTAGTGACAGACTTCCTGCCGAACCTTTTTCTTCTTCAGTGGGGTAATTACAGGACTACTACCGATTGAGCACTACCCATCGCGACATGATTTCCAGGACGGTTGCCTGCCCCAATTGCGGCAGAGCCGTTCCCTGGGTCCCGGAATCCGAGTGGCGGCCCTTCTGCAGCGAGCGTTGCCGGCTGATCGACCTTGGCGAGTGGTTCAACGAGGACCACTGCTTCCCGGAACCTACCGGAGATGGTTATGTACTACCGGTGTCCAAAGAAGACGGCAGTTGAAATACCCTCTGCCTTGTTTTTAAGTTGTTTCGGCTCCGATTTCGATTGCCGTCGCCGCCGGATCCCGAAACTATCGGAGGTCTCGACATGAGTCGACTGGCCGTCATCGGTGGCTCCGGTTTCACCACCATACCGGGACTCGAGGTCCTCGACCGCCGGCAGCCCGATACCCCCTATGGCCCGCCTTCGGCGCCGGTCGTACGGGGCCGGTTGGACGGTGCCGAGCTCTGGTTCCTGTCCCGGCACGGGACTGGCCACGACATACCGCCGCACCGGATCGATTATCGTGCCAACCTGTGGGCGCTCAAGGTCTGTGGCGTCGAGCGGGTCGTTGGATTGGCGGCGGTCGGCGGCATCAATAATGCCTTCGGCCCCCAGGTCCTCGCCGTTCCGGACCAGATCATCGACTATACCTATGGGAGGGCCCAGAGCTTTTACGATGGGGACGGGGACGAGGTTATGCACATCGACTTCACCTGGCCCTATTGTGAGGATCTGCGTCGGGCCCTGCTCGGGGCGGCTAGGGACTGTGATCCGGATGTGGCGGACGGTGGGACCTACGGCGTGGCCCAGGGCCCGCGACTCGAGACGGCGGCCGAAATCAGGCGCCTGGAACGAGACGGTTGCGACCTCGTCGGGATGACCGGAATGCCCGAGGCGGCCTTGGCCAGGGAGATGGGACTCTGCTATGCCTGCTTCGCCTTTGTGGTCAACTGGGCGGCCGGTAAGGCGAGTGGAGAGATTCACATGGAAGAGATCGAGGCCAACATCACGGCCTGCGGCGCCCGCATTGAACGCGTGCTTGCGGCCTTAGCCGGATCAGGCAAAAACTCGCTGCCTGCGAGTGAGCTCGGATAAGGGAAGCCTGAAAAAATGCCTTCCCGGAAATTTTTCACGACGCGAAGTGAACACGCGGTTTCCACTTCGCTTTATGGGTGTACTTGAAACATGACGGGGCATCCTTGCCCCGCTCGGGCCCTTGAATTTTCCATAGCGCCCATCGCTAGCGTCCAGGGAAACTGGTTCTTCCATCTTGTAACCACTTGTAAGATAAAACAAAGCTGCCGATTTTAGGATGTCATCGACTTGAATCGATGTGTAGTTCTTGAAAAGATCCTGCTCCAAGAATCATGGAGATACCTTCAAAAGCACCCCAATTGACGTAGGTCTCTATACAATCCTACAGATTTTGAGCCCGACTATGTGCGAAAAAATATTGCTGAATCAGATGGTTATCGCTGTGGACTACGATCTAAGCAATCTCGAAACAAATAACCATCTGAATTTATTCGTTCCGAGACAAGGTTAAAACCATCGCCTTTAGGCGATCAGGTTTATCTGCGACACGAACCCCTCGCACGATATAAGGCGGCACGGATGAACTATCGGTACGGCAGTCATACCGTATATAAGCTACAGTATTGCTTTGTATTTGTTACAAAATATCGGCATCAGGTACTTAAGGGTGACGTGGGTCTGAAGGTGAGGGAGCCGATTCGCCAAACCTGTCAGGCATTTGAGATGGAGATTCTCAAAGGTGTCGTGAGCAGAGACCACGTGCATCTGTTTGTCTCGGCGCCACCGAGTACCGAGTAGGGCGCCGAGCGAGATCATGCGGCGTATCGAAGGACGCAGTTCGACCAAACGGTTCGAGAGTTTCCAGGATCTGAGAAAAGGATACTGGGGACGGCATTTGGGGGCTTGCGGATATTTTGGGTCACTTCGGGAGAGTTGACGCAAGAGCAGAGCAAGGAGTATTTGGCGCATCACTTCGATGCCCAAAGTTGACGATAATTTTCGGACCGAGCCCTAAACGGGTCTACTGACCCGTATCCGGACTTTCACTCCGTAGTACTAACCCACCGGCTTTAGCTGGTGGTTGTTAAGTCAATTAATATCCCGGCGCACTAGTGAGCGCCCGTAAATCCTCCTGAAAACAATTTACGGGTATCCTATCGACTACGGCAACCATCTCGACAACCCATGGGAGTATTTAAATGACTGCAAGAAGATCCCTACTACTGTTCGCATCGGCCACCGCCTTGACGCTGGCACTGCACGAGAAGGCCTTATCCGAATCACCGTCAGCCGCTATGACGGTCACCACTGAGCCAACGACGGTCGAAAGCCCGCTTCCAGGGCCCACGCCGAAAATCGAGAAAACCTTCACCGCTGATGCGCCAACCCCCACGAGCCCGAAGACCACGCCTCCTGCACCTCCGGAACAAGAGGCTGCGGCACCGACCCCGAAGTCCGGAACCTGCCGGTATCACGCAAAGGATGTAACCCCGAAAGAGCGCGGCGCCCGATGGGAACAGCGTTTCAGGAACATGCGCGAACGGGCTATGAAACGACGTCAGGAAATACTGGGGGTGGCGGAACGCTGGGATTTCTACTGGAAGACACTCGATGCCATGACACCGGAGCAGAAGGAAGCGGTCCATGCTATCTTCGGCCCCGGACAACGGCGATGCTCCTGTCGGGTGGACCGTCAGCGACCGCCCGGTATGCCCATGCAGCCGCGCGCGGGGCAACCAGAATTCGGCTTCCCGACCGGCCCCGGCTTTCCGGGATCAGGCTACGGCTATGGCCCTCAAAGCGCACCACCCCATCCGTTCGACCTGGGTCCCATGCCCTTTCCCTCCGGCAAGCGCCCCCTCCCTCCCGGCAGTGCCCAACCAGGGAATCGCAGAAACTACTAGGTCGTGTTGATCTTCGGAAGGTCCGCAGGGGACCCTACGCTACCCACTTGGTCGCTGTAGGGTCCGCGGTGCGGACCGCTCGGGTGTTGCGGTCATTTAACAGAGGAAACATGTCCGTGCTACATGATGTGAAGAGGAATACCGTCGAGGTGGATGCGTGGGCGGCGTGGCAGGCAGGTCATGAGTGGAGCGGAAATTGAACCTGGCCCCTTTTTCCTCATTTCCTATGGAATTTCCTATGGAAAGAGAGAAGCTATTGAACTGAAACTTCCGATAACTTTCGGTTAAATTTATTTCCTGCAGAAGTAGTTACCAACAAGCATTCCATGGCATGTGTCATACCGACATAGAGCAGGCGGGCCTCCTGAGACAGTTGTTCCTCATCGTCCTTGAGGTGGTGCACACTCACAATAATTACACGGGAAAACTCCAGACCTTTGCTGCTATGAATGGTTAGCAGAGAGACCCTGTCTTCCCCGGGCTGGTAGGTAGTCTTATGATTTTTCGTTGCCATCCATAGATAAGGTAATGAAGCCTTTTTTAATTCGGTCGCAAGCTTACCTCCTTGAGAACCTGCTGCATAGAGCACCGCCATATCACCCCAGGACAATACCCTGTTTATGCCATTTCTTCAGGCAAGCCCCAGTAAAGCTGACCTCTTCTGCCAAAGTATTGAACTTTCTTACCACCGGCTTCGGTCCACTGCTTCCCGCCGCCATGGGTTCGATAAGGGGGATATGATCATCATCAGCACTTTGTGGGTCGATATAATCACGGGCGAAGGCATAGGTAAAATCGAGGATCTCACAAGTGTTGCGGTAATTGGCCTTCAGAATGGTCGTTCTACCTTGCGCTCTGATCCCTACGCTGGAGAGCCTGAAGCCCAGGCCTGAACGTTTCTTGTTGATGGATTGGGCATCATCATAGAGCAACAGCAGTGAATCTGTTTCCAGGTCCACCACTGAGTTACCAGTCAACCACTCCGCCTCGAAATCGTGGCCCTCGTCGACATGCCATGAATCACGCGATGCCCCTCCCCAAAGCTGCGGGCCAACTGCTCCTGTTGGATATCCATGATCTTAATAATATCCGGCAGGCTCCGCTCCAAAGCAGTTGGGTCCTCCTCATCGGCATTGAACAGATCGGCCCGTCCGGTATCATCGATACGCATCTCAGGAAATAGGTGCCAGCGGATACGGTCGATCTACGGCAGAGTCAGCGTTTCACCAAACTGATAGTTAAACATCCCCCACAGCTGTTTCTGAAAGCGCTCCGCATCGGCGCTCTCGGTCATTTCATCCTGATAGATCATCAGATAATTCGGCAGCAGCCCCTCGCGTCGGTCATCAGGATTTGCCTTCTCGATCTGCCTGCGAGAGATACTGATGAACACCACCCCCCACCCATAGGGCATGATCAGATTGCCTTTGTAAGCCCCAGTGGTCTGGTACAGCATAGGATCGCGTGACAGCATATCCACCGCCTTATAGGTGTACTGGCGGGCCTGTTCCAGCAGGTGCGGCTTAGTAACAAACCATTACCGGTCAACAAAGAGACATCGGATTTGCTGATCTTTTTGAGGGTTGATGGTGTCCAATCCTTGACCTCCAGAAACAGCGACCGCGCGATGGATGCAGGCCGATGAAGTCCGGGTAGCGGCGATTTCTACCGATAGGAATGTCATACCAGACCGAGTAATCATCCTCCAGCAACGCCTCAGCAACGCCTCCAGGCGTCGGGCAAACCGTTTTTCACCCGAGGTCATGCGGCTGAGGGTTTGTTTATTTAGTTGGGTGATGATTTTTGCCATGCTTCTTCCTTATTATCGCAACAGCTTCGCTACTTAAGGATAGGGAATCCGACTGCTACAGGTCAGGCAAAGGGCAAACATAGATCCGATGAGGGTGGTCTCTCCTACGGCGGCTTCGATCCATACTTGGGCTTCCAGCAGTTCTGCCTCGGCTTCTGGCCTGAATATGAGTTCCATTAACTCTGTATCCTTGAAAAAATCTTTGCACGTACCTGTTTCCAAGGAATACTTGTGGACGGATCAGCCTGATGTGCCGCATACCGGCGATGTAGTTTATCCCGTTCCTGCGCGGAAAGCTCTAAGGAAAACGGAGATTCCTCAGCAATGCCACTCCAGATATCCTCTACAAGCTGAATTCGTTCAGAGATGGATAGCTTTTTAATATCTGTCATGATTGCATTCATAATTACACCATATTATAGCTAACGCTAAGAGGCTGTCTAAAAAACAACTTGTTGATTTTTAATGATAAAAAATCAGGTTTTCTGGTGGTATAATCACTGTGAGAACTTTTATTTCGGATCCCACTATGACTCCTGAAAAGACTCAATCTCCTATCAGGTACCCGAGCGGCCTCATTGATGAGGAGTGGGAAATTCTCCAGCCTATTTTCGATGAGCTCGAACCCTATACCACTGGACGCCCACGAACGACCGATCTTCGCGAAATCCTGAACGCGATCTTTTATCTGAATAAAACCGGTTGTCCATGGCGCTACCTGCCAACAGACTTTCCCCCTTACCGGCTGGTTAACTATTACCACAACAAATGGATGGACAATCGAACATTGGAAGAAGTCAATACCTCGCTACGCCAGAATCTACGTGAAAAAAAGGTCGAAACCCAGACCCGACGGCAGCCATCATTGACAGTCAAAGCATCAAGGGAACCCTAGAATCCTACCTGGAATCAGGGTCCGATGGAGGCAAGCTCGTTAAAGGAAGAAAAAGCAATATCCTTGTCGATACATGGGTTGTCTGATTATTGTTCGGGTGTTCGCAGGTTAGTCATGGTCCCTCTGGCTACCGTGTCTATGCTAGTCAGGTAGTGCTTAACATGTAGTGATAATTTTCTGCTGAACTGTTTTCTTCTTCAATCTACCCGCAGAGCGGGTAGTGTGAGGCTATGATATGCATACATTAGCTATCAACATGTCAGGTTACGAGTTGTAATTCATGGCTCATGGATGAGCATGAGTTAACGGTTGAGGAAAGCATAATGGAATGTCCAACCTGCAATTCAAGGCATACCACAAAAAATGGATCCGTTCATAGCGGGAAACAAAAATATGTGCGCAAAGACTGTGGCAGACAATTTGTCGAAAATCCTCAGAATAAAAGAATCCAGCAACAATTACGGGATATGGTAGACAAGTTGCTTTTGGAGAAGATCCCAATCGCTGGAATTTCAACAGGGACCGAGATTTCAGAACCTTGGCTGCAACAGTATACCAATCGGAAGTATGAGCATGTACCCCAACAAATCGATATCTCAAAAAAAGGGGTGCTTAACGGTAGAATGCGATGAAATGTGGCCCTTTGTCTGACTCAAGCGCAACAAGCAATGGATTTGGTTGGCAATTGACAGCGATTCCAGAGAGATTGTCGGGATGCATGTTGGGAGTCGCGATCGTGCCGGTGCCGAGGCATTATGGAAATCTTACCACCAGTCTACCGTCGATGCGCCGTTTGTTACACCGATTTTCGGTCTGCATATGAGCAGGTTCTTCCCCAAAACAGACATCGAGCAGCTGGTAAAGAAAGCGGAAAAACGAACCACATTGAAAGGTTCAATCTTACATTAAGACAGCGAATTTCTCGGTTAGTAAGAAAAATGCTATCCTTTTCCAAGAAGATCGAAAATCATTTCGGAGCTATCTGGAATTTTATTCACTATTATAATGCTGGGATTGCTCCCAAACTTGCGATCACTACCTAAGCACTACCGCTGGTCGGACGATACAGTGTTGAGGCATGCATTTGTAAGGATCGAGCTCACCGACTACCACCCGGCCCGGCACTATCCGCAACGGATACGTTTGTCACCCGCGCCGCCCACTGCTCGAGGTCGTCCAGCAGGACGAGCCGCCGCACGTCTCCGGCTAACTCCAAGCGTAGCTCGATCAGGCGCTTTCGGTACGTATCCAAGGTGATGCTACCACCGCCGGCTAGGCGTTGTACACGGTACGCATCCCAGCTCTCTCGCTCCTTCGGTGTGAGGGTATGCGGCCAATTGCGGGCCCGGTAGCGTAATAGCATCTTGGGCAGGCGCGGATCCTCGAACGCGAATTGCTCGGTTGCCAGTTCCTCGGGTCTATGCCCACGCAGACGCGCTATTTCCCGCCGGTCGGCGTCGGGAAAAAAGCCACCGGAGTAAAGCATCAGATCCGGATCGGCCTCCGGCTCGAAGGTCGCTATCGCGTGGACCTGCTGTATCTTGTCCGCCAATCCGGAAGCGGCCTGTAGATTCCGCGCGTGTCGTGTGACGACGGTGGTGTCGATCCGCCAGCGTTCGGCGGCCTCCGCCGTCAGGGTGTTCATGGGGGCCAGGATGGGGCAGCGGTTGATGTGGACTGTTTTCAGTGGAATCCGCGCTGTGCCCTCGGGCAGGTCTTCGGCGCGGTTGAACAGGCGTTGGTGGATCTCTTCGGGGCTCGGCTTCAGCAGTAGGTCCGGGGTTTGGCGCAGGTCGAAGCAGATGATGCCGTTCCGGTTGACCGGGTGTCGCGCTACCGGGAGCACGGGGGCGATACAACCCAGCTCCGCCGGGTAGCGGGCGGAGACGTGGAGCAGGGGGCTGCCCCGATCCAACAGGTCCGCTGCCCGGTGCTTGGAGCGCAGCGACAGGGCATAGTCGAAGAGGCGCGGCTGACGCGCCTTGAGCATCCGTGCCAAGTCGATGGTGGCTCGGACGTCCGCCAGGGCATCATGGGCACCCGTGTGCTCAATGCCATTGGCGGCGGTCAGGCGTTCGAGACGAAAGGATGTAATTCCGTCCTCTCGCTGGGGCCACTTGATGCCCTCCGGGCGCAGGGCATGTGCGAGACGGAGCGTATCGATCAGGTCCCAGCGCGAGTTGCCGTTTTGCCACTCGCGGGCGTAGGGATCGAAGAAGTTGCGGTAGAGGAGGTTGCGGGTGACCTCATCGTCGAAACGGATGCTGTTGTAGCCCACCCCGCAGGTGCCGGGCCGTGTCAGCTCGCGCTGGACGGCGTCTGCGAACTCGGCCTCGATCAGGCCCTCGCGTTCGGCCCGCTGGGGCGTAATGCCGGTAATCAGGCAGGCCTCGGGCTGGGGGAGCAGGTCGTCCGCCGGACGGCAGAAGAGGACCAGGGGCTCGCCGACCAGGTTCAGGTTCGTATCGGTACGCAGGCCGGCGAATTGGGCTGGACTGTCCCGGCGTGGATCGGGATCCCAGGTTTCGTAGTCATGCCAGTAGAAGGTATGGCTCACTCGGACGCTTTTCGGTTGGATGCGGCCTGGGTTTGCCCTGCCTCGAAGGTGAGATTGACGCGTTCGCGGAGCTCCTTTCCGGGCTTGAAGTGGGGAACGTACTTTTCCGCCAAGGCAACGGAGCTACCTGTCTTGGGATTGCGACCGATACGCGGTGGGCGGTAGTGGAGGGAGAAGCTGCCGAAGCCGCGGATCTCAATGCGGCCACCGGCAGCGAGGGTATTGCTCATCTGCTCCAGGAGACACCGGACCGCCAACTCCACGTCTTTGTAGAGCAGGTGATGCTCCTGCTTATCTGCGAGTAGCTCAATCAGCTCCGATTTCGTCATCGTTCTCACTTCCACAGCCGGAGTTCACCGCTCGCCGTCGTAGGTACCCGGTCCAGCAGGGGGTTTCAGCCCACACCTCACCCAGCCGGCAATCCCCGATGAGATGAGAGGTGCGGGTCAATCTTTTCGATCCTCTCCCATCTGTTGTTTGAGGATATCGCCCAGGGTGGCGGTACCGGCCTGTGCATCACGGGCATAACCCTTGATGGCGGCGCTCTCCTCATCCAGGTCCTTGGCCTTGATGGACAACAAAAGGGTGCGATTCTTGCGGTCGACACCGAGAAACTTGGCCTCGATTTCATCCCCGACCTTGAGCACCGCGCGGGCATCCTCGACCCGATCACGGGAGATCTCGGAGGCGCGCACATGGCCCTCGACACCCTCGGCCAGGACGACGGTCGCGCCTCTGGCGTCCACTTCCGTGACGGTTCCGGTAACGACACTCCCCTTCTCGTGGACGGCGACGAAGGAGGAAAAGGGGTCCTTATCGAGTTGCTTTACCCCCAGGGAGATCCGCTCACGTTCGGAATCGACCGAGAGCACCACGGTCTCAAGCTCATCGCCCTTCTGGTAACGACGCAGGGCCTGCTCACTGGGCTCGTCCCAGGAAATATCCGACAGATGTACCAGACCGTCGATGCCCCCCTCGAGGCCGATGAAGACCCCGAAGTCCGTGATGGACTTGATCTTGCCGCTGATGTGGTCGCCCTTCTTGAAATTGGCGGCGAACTCATCCCAGGGATTGATCTGACATTGCTTGATGCCGAGGGAGATGCGACGGCGCTCCTCGTCGATGTCGAGTACCATCACCTCCACCTCGTCACCTAGGGTGACGACCTTGGTGGGGTGAATGTTCTTATTGGTCCAGTCCATCTCGGAGACATGGACCAGACCCTCGACACCCTCCTCGATCTCCACGAAGCAGCCGTAATCGGCGATATTGGTGATCTTGCCGAACACCCGGGTACCCTCGGGATAACGCCGGGAGATGTTGATCCAGGGGTCCTCGCCCATCTGTTTGAGACCGAGGGAGACCCGCTGGCGCTCGCGGTCGAACTTGAGCACCTTGACCGCGACTTCGTCACCGATCTCGACCACCTCGGAGGGGTGCTTAACCCGCCGCCAGGCTATGTCCGCGATATGCAGCAGACCGTCGATGCCGCCCAGGTCGAGAAAGGCGCCGTAGTCCGTCAGGTTCTTCACCACGCCCTTGATCTCCATACCCTCTTCCAGCTTTTCGAGCAGGGCTTCACGTTCGGCGCTGTACTCCTCTTCCACCACGGCACGCCGGGACACCACTACATTATTGCGCTTGCGATCCAGCTTGATGACCTTAAACTCCAGTTCCTTACCTTCCAAATAACTGGTATCGCGCACTGGACGCACGTCTACGAGAGAGCCGGGAAGAAAGGCGCGGATGCTACCGAGATCGACCGTGAAGCCACCCTTGACCTTGCCGTTGATGAGGCCCTTGACGGTATCCACTGCCTCGAAGGCCTTTTCCAGAAACCCCCAGGCCGCATGTCGCTTGGCCTTGTCCCGCGACAGGCGGGTAGCGCCGGAGCCGTCCTCGACCGCATCGAGGGCGACCTGTACTTTATCACCCACCGTAACCTCCAGACCTCCTTCGGTATCGGAGAATTGGTTCCTGGGGATAACGCCCTCCGACTTCAGGCCAGCGTTTACAACCACGGTCTCGGGGGTGATGGCTACCACCGTGCCGGTAACGATGGTACCGGGCTGCAACTGGGTATTGGAGAGACTCTGTTCTAAGAGTTCGGCAAAGCTTTCGGTCATGGGTTTAAGGCCTCCTGACGGAGGCGTCGTCTTGTCCCTTGCGGGCCAAGGGTTTGGGTTGAATTTGTAGCCCACCGCTAAGCGGCGGACCGGTCGGGATCGGGCGGCCGACTACGTCGGCACGGCCACCCGATGCTGATTCTACTGTGTCACAGTATAGGTAACCTATTTGAATCTGCGAAAGTAATGGAATCAAAAAATCAACGAGTCAGGCTAAATGTGACAACGAAGAACTAAAGCGATCGGCGGGAAACGACATACCGGTTACTGGTTAGTAATTTTGGTCGATATGCTTCATTTGAAAAGGGTCTAGATAACTTTAGCATCTTCACCAGCATGCTAAGGTTTTGTTATGTAAGGAAAAAACATGTATTTTAGGCGTTCACACCTTTCCGAAGCCAAATTCAGAGTGATCATACGCTCTTTCGCGCTTGATTTACCGGTCTCGGAAATCGCTGAGTATGAGTGACGCAAGCC
>Ga0209782_1001006_pt1 | contig 13917 bp, 5 predicted proteins | sample WorMetmaBAHAMAS1_FD_187390 | JGI IMG/M metagenome (GOLD analysis project Ga0209782, IMG submission 187390) | Marine gutless worms symbiont microbial communities from Max Planck institute for Marine Microbiology, Germany - Inanidrilus... | ecosystem: Host-associated > Annelida > Digestive system >...
TGTCTGGCGTGGTATAACGTAGTGTTAACTCACGGATCCACTCAAGCGTGAAATTCGTAGGCCTAACGCTGGCGACTCGTGCCACGGTGGAATAAGTGTGTTATAAAACTGTCTATCGTGGTATAAATTCGTTAACACTCACTTATACCACTCGAGACAGTTGTATAACATACAATTATTACGCCAGTGACGATAACAGGGACAACCTTCACAACACAAGACAAAATTAAACAAATACCAACATAAATAATCATGCATCCTAAACACAAAAATACAACGCAAAATTGAACCCCCCAAAAAACTATAATCCAGATTTAGTCGCCTTCTACGACATCTGGTCTGGAAACGGAGCGGGGCTATTTCTGAAGGAAAAGATACAGGAGAAGTGAATAAGACAGGAAAAATATAAGCAAGAAAAAAAGGAAGCAAGTTACAAGAAGCAAAAGGAAGCAAGTAATAAGGGAAACACACATATAAACAATCTACATAGCGCCTAATTTACAATGTCTTCTAGAGCTTTCACTGACGAGGAATCAGGCCACATATGGAACAAATTTCGTTACAATATTTGCTATGGTTTAGAAATTGCAATAATTGAACTAAAAAGTACATTTTTCAAATGAACAAGTAACTAAATTCAGATTCTGATGTAGAAATAGTAGCAAATGCCCCCATATGGATATGCCAATGATTATCGTGTGGGGATATGCAATATTGGAACACTTAAGGAATCTGACATTTGAAACATTTGAACTGTTGATGAAAAGCTCTGCAAAATGTTATTCGTGAATATTCAATGTACAACTGCATGTTCACTTGAAAAAGTAAATTTTAAAGTTTACACTGCTGTTGAACCATCTTGTTAATAGAATAAAATTCGCAGGATATGTTGTGAGAATACTCACGTACAAAGTCTGAAATTCTGAGTCAAATCCGTGCCACCATGGCTGAATAACTGCATTTTTTCCAAGGGATTGTGTTTTCTATTGGCACACCCTGTAGAGTGCCACCCCCTAGCGAATAGTAAGGACGTTAGGGGTCTAATCAGCGCGAGTACCAACCTCTGCTCTACACATTCTAGCCTCGTAGTCCGGACTTACCGGAACGAATCTCAGCATGTAAAGTGTTTCAAACACGTAACTACTTTTAAAAGACATTTATTAGTTGTTTCGTTCATTATTGATTGTCATGGTAGCGTTGTTAACTGTGTTTGTGAAAGAAATGATGACGATGATGTAGAGGGTCATCGCCAGTGTTAATGTGTCAATCAGCATTGTGATATTGTGATCCTCCGATCCAATGAGTCGTGCCACTACAAAGAATGAAGGCAAAGTCGCTACATGTCACAAAAATTACTTGGTCACCATAAAACGTTCCTTGAGCGATCACAAAACAAATGCCAGACTGATATTCCCACTTATATGTCTACTGATCCTAAAAATTTGGTAAGATCAGTCTGGTACATTCTCAGATAATTGGGTCTCCAACAGGACCATTAAAAATAACGAGCAAAACAACAGCGCATTATTATATAGTCCACCTGGCAGACATGCCGGATGGGCTAAAGTATGCACTAACTCAGCAAGTAATCTGCTAGATTTTCCACTATTTTTTATAGTTTCACACTATTTATCAGTGCAAAATTATTAATATTTATGCATTTTTCTACAACATTAACCAACAGAATCTTCTTTTTGCAATATAAATCAATTGTGACCATTACACTGTATGTGTACTATTCTAAGATCCATCAAAATACTGTAATTAACTAATGTACTAGTAAAGGACATTTAGTTTATTTGACTACTAAACAAATATACATGATATTAGCAACTGCAAAATAACACAAAACGCAACCTCACATTAAATATACAGGTTTAATTCCTTGACAACTTGAGATGTGTAAACTATGCTTCTTCTGCACTATTACAATTAATAATTCCATTCTGCAGCTCAAATGCACGGTCTCCAGAACTTTACACAGAAACTTCTACCGAGATCAAATTCCAATATCTGTGATTTGGCACACTACAGGTCTGAAGCCTATTTCACAGTTCCGTGACTTCTACAATTGTTTGAGACACTTCTCGGTTCAACCTTCAGATACGTTCCAGCAACTGCAACTTTGTTCTACCACTGAAACAGGTCTGGTACTGGCACTGCAGGGCAGAGCAATGCCCCTTCCATCAGCAGTTGGGTGCTGGATGAAAATAAGAGGAGGCCAGTTCACTGGGAGGCCAGTTCACTGGCTTTTATGCCAATGTTTTTACACTGTTAGGTGGGTAACAGGAACGCCCGTAAGAAGATGTGCTAGGCCATATGCCAAAAGTTCTCTTTTGGAACAAGTGCAAAGAGAAAAACACGAAAACCCATTAACTTAACCCACATCACCGGGAAAATAGCCATTAAGACAGAAGTAGGTGATAATGTGGTTTGCTTCAACTAGTGACACGGCCTGTCTCACACACCATCAGACAACACAACACTGCAACTACCGACAGTGAAGTAAATGAGCGCTTGATGGGTTGTAGCACAGGTCGACTGTAAGGTCGACTTGCTGACCAGTCTGACGCATGCAACTGTCTCTTGTTCTATATGCTGTACATGATTTATGATTGACACAACGAGGTACAGTATAGACTGTTCCATATGCTGTATCAGCCGTTACATATAGTAAACAACATTCAGCAGCCGACACACACACACACACGTAACAGTGTTGCAATGCAGCAGTCTAATCCCAGAACTTGATCAGTCCATCCCAACCAGCCGTTGCCACTTTAGACGTTTCATGCGGGTGCCACAGAGCACTGATACAGACAGCATCGTGCGCCTGGAACTTGCTGTACAACTTCTGTGTCTTCCAGTCCCAGACGAACAGCTTCCCGTCGGCATCGCCGGAAATCAGGTAGCTGCAACGATATTCAAAACCAAAATATTTAATTAACTATTCACGACACAGTAGAAGCAGTAGGTCAGTGCCACTGTTTGCCATTGCCATCAATAGTTCATCTCATACGACACTGTGTTATCAGTAATGAGAAAAAGAAGACTGAATTTATTGTCATGGACAAATGCAGTGATAACAAATTCATAAGCAAAATCACAAATAACCTAATGAAGGCTGCCGCAATGACAGCATTGAACAAAAAAACATGAAGAAACAGCTGTAAACTTCAGCATTAGTCCATGTGTTCAGCTGTCATACAAGCAATGGGTTTACTACAACGCAACAACTTTATTGTACAAACTGATACAAAAAAACACACGGAAACGTAAACACAAACATAAGGCAACAATTTACAAATTACGAATGACAAATGTCCAGAAAATCTTTGAGGGAGAAGCTCTAAGAACAAAAAAAAATTGCATGGACATGGATGTTAATATAGATTATAGTGCATACAGTACCTCATTTCTGGCGAGAAATCAAGTCCACAAGCATAGCCAGCAACCATGTGTCCTTTAAAGACCTTCTTACGCATAAACTTAAAATGGTTGAGAGCATTGAACACAACAATCTGGTTATCCATTGACTGACATGCTAGCCATTTCCCTGTGCAAACAAACATTAGCTATTACATCTGTTAACATCATGTTCTTGCAACATATCCAATAATCTTCACTAAGCATCACTTCTACGCGTGAAAAATAAGATGCTAAAGTAGCACAGAGCAGAGAACAACAATGCTTGATTAACAGCCTACCAGGACAACCTAAGTTAGCAGGCACTAGAGATGTACATTATTCTGAATTTTAATAAAGTTAGAAGATATAATGATGATGATGACGTTATTGTAATAAACAAATAAACAATGACTCAAACAGAATTCAACAAACAGTATCGATAATTGTAAATTCGTAATGTTTGTGTATGTGCTGCCTACAGAATACAAGATCAGCTTACCATTAGGTGACAATGCGACGGCTGGCATGGAGTGCATAGACGGATCTGCAATATACTTGAAGTCGACAGGAATATCCCTGCAAACGAGCAGTCAGCAATGAAGTGCTGTTACAGTTCACATGCACAGCTCAGACTGCTCTCAACTCCATAAATACTGAATGAAATTCTTGCATTTAAATAAATTAAAAGACAGCTGCTGGAGTTAATTTATTATGCATCAAAGCAAATTCCCCAGAAAACAGCAATACAAGTGAAAAGTAGGATACTCAAACGATGACAGAGCTTGGTTATATGACTACAGCTATCACTACTTCAACAGACATCAAAACTTTAAGAAAATTAACATGCAGCCTCACAGAACTGAATAACTGTAGCATTTACCGGAGCATAAGTCAAAAAAATAAACTGCACTAGGCAAATGAGCAGACATTTTTCAATTTACCATTCCCACACTCGGAGGCTTTTGTCGTCTGACGTAGACACAAATCGTCGGTTCTGGTCGACAAACGTGATTGTGTTAACAGCACCAAGGTGCCGGTCATACTCTTGCACAATCTCACCGGACCTTATATCCCACTGAAACAAAGTCAGCCACACAACATCACATTCAACAATTTTCAACAGCACGTCATAAAAAGTACATAGTCAATACAGGTAAACATGTAACATGATTATGCTGTGTCATTTTGAAATAAACAATAATCACGACTTACACAAACAATCTTCTTGTCTGATGTTCCGGCTACAAAGAAATCTTGTTTATCTTCTTCCGGATGAAACTTAATGCAGTAGGCAACTTTACGGCTTGTAAACCTTGATATGCATTCGCCTACAGCAATCCACAGTGTCATAAAACGTTTTGAAATCAGTCAACTGATTGCTTGTTATTACACTACTCAGTGCCTCAACACTGTCAACTGGGCAACACGAAGGACGTAGGCTTGTAAATAATCTGTACCAATTCTCCCGTACTATTTTCTTTTGGAAAATTGGGCCCAACCTTTAGTAACTTTAGAAAGTAAATCCAGTTAAACAAAACGAAAAGTAGCATTATTTAACGGTTATACGAAAAAGAGAATGCGAGTTTGCATGAGTTTGTGTCTTGTGTTATTTCACAAATGGTATACAGATGCAACATTTTACGGGCATTTTGCATGTCAGCTGGCACCACCAATCAGAAAGTAAAGGATTCTGCTGCAGCAAAGTTTTACAATCTGCATACTTTTACTAACCATAACCACAACTAGCACATACTGGATCATGAAGATGCTAGAGTTCTGCTCAGTGGTGTTATCTGTAATGCCATAATAATTAACAATTTTAAAAATAATGTTTAAAGAACTAACCTGTTAAAAAAACAAACCACAAAACTGTTATTATGACAATAATGTAAAACCGTCTTTTGATACACTTTTGCAACAAGTACAGCTCCTACTATTAGTGCCAAGTTCGTTCGTTTGTTCTATCAGGGGTGGCGGTATGCTGTTGGTAGTCTTTCGGCGTGCCTCCAGCCACCGCCAGCTATGAGGCCTAGGCCTGGCCCAGTGCGTTTCCCCTCTAACACTGGGGCTTGTACTGTATATTTTAAAAGCCCAGCTTAGCCGACGGGTTTCTCTGGAAAGGTGCAAAAGTGCGGTCCTCCTATAGGACCGCTGGCACCTGCCATCTGTTATCCACACTGGCGGCTCTCACCACACCCAGATGCCCCCAATCCCAGTGTGATGGCCTGTCACATTTGTAAGAGGACACAGGCGGACCCTCTGTACCTGCCCAAGAATTTAATCTCATAGCATGCAAAAACCTGACTCGACATGCCGGCAGCAGCGGGAGTCGAACCCACGCCGCCAAGCTAGCCAGCCAGGCCCACGGCACTGCGGCTCAGCGTATTAGCCCACTGAGCCACGGAGGCAGGTCTTAGTGCCAAGTTACATAAAGATTATGCTTATTGCCAACAGCCATTCGTGTACATTGAAAAAGTTACAAACCAGTTTCTGTATCCCACAGTTTGCAGTATCGATCGTATGAACAGCTAAGAAACTTGGTTCCAGGAATGTTAAAGCAGACGTCTCGGACGGCTTCGCGATGTCCGAGATATGTTCGCACACATCGGCGTTCATTGTATACTTCCCACAGCTGCAGTAGCAGACAATTACAGTATACAGCTGAACTGGCAAGTCAAACTCCTCAACAATAACCACTAAATTATAGTTACTTTCAAACTTAGTTAAACGGCCTGATTTTCTGCATCAGTACAGCTAACCAACAAAACTGTGTTAAATTTTTACACATTTTAGGTGCACTTGTGTGTGGTTTGGTTTTGTGGATCATACCGTGGTTTCCTTTTGGCCATGATGTGATATTCTGCTTGCTTCTTGAATAAGATCAACAACATGCTGAAAGCTTCTATCGAGTACATAGTACATAGTTTCAATACTGCAAATTTTGCTCTGCCTACCATTTACAGGAATAGTGTAAATGCATAGGGTCAGAAGTGTACAAAAAAGTCATTATAAACTGGAAACAGTTTTCCATAAAAGCTGATTGGCAAATCACTATTGAACAGTGACTAGCAAAGGTGGATCATTTTTAAAGACATAGAGTTTACATAATTGTTGTAACTGGAACCGGTAGCTGTAGTAATCAAAAAAGCACACTGGACGAAAAACTGAGCAACAGTTGATGTAGACAAAATAAGAAGACACGCAGGATATCTTACTGTCATGTTAATTATATAATACAGTCAACTGTTCGATAATGCAAACACAATGATTTGCTACAACTGACTAACCAAAGAATACCGACTGTTAGGCCATAACAAACCTTGATTTTGCTATCCATACTGCAGGAGAGTAGCAAGTGAGCAGTATTCGGCAACCATCGTATGGCATGTATGCCTTTGTTGTGACCAGTCCAAGTGTGTATCAGTTTCTTGGGCAGAAAACATTTTGCCGGAGGCTCAGCTGAACGGAGATTGACACCGACATCTTGTGGGGCATGCATGAAAGATCGACCCTGATAGTCCAACGGCTCTTTAACTGCAGATATACACACAGAGGTCGTCATAGATGCATTTCACAGTATTTAATACATTCAATACCTTAATACTGAAAATAATATGAATATTACCACAAAAGCAGTTATTGCTATGAATATCTGGCCAGAATGGGTTTAATGCCTCTGCTGAGAGGACGGGAATAAGCATGGGTGGGAATATGATATGACAGAGAAAACATTTATGTGCATCTCAAAAGCAGACGGATAGCCAGCTTCACCACTGCATGCAATCGAGCTAAAAATGACGAAAGAAAACTAAAAACTTGTGGTTATAGAATATGTGGTCCAAGTACCAGTCTGTGAAGGCAGTTATGAAAGAAGAAGGCAGTCTAAGGTGAGACAAATTTGACAAGCTTGTAGGTTTTAAGCTAGGAGTGAAAGCATGAGGGGCATGACGGTCAGTGTGAGTGGTGAATCGACAAAGATGATCGGACATGGGAAAAGTAGAAAAACTGGGATGAGGCTAATGCAATGAACTGGGCAGCTAGTTCTAGAGACAAGGTAATGCATGTATTGAAAGAAATGATTTGTGACTGACATAAGATGAGGAGCGAGTGCTGCAAGAAAGGTTGAACAAAAGACACTGTTATGTAGAATGAGGTGAAGAGGAAGAAGAAAGGAGGTAAAAGGAGATTAGGGAATGAGAAAGGGGCGGGAATGGATGAAAACAGTTAAAGTACCTCAAAACTAGACCAGCCATTACATCTGACACAGGCAAGTTAACTTTTCTGGATCTTCACGTATATTCTAGAATTAGTGGCAATCAATGGGCAAAGACACCAGTGTGCAATCTGTAATGGAGCCTCCAAGATGTACGGCCTCATAATTATCGTGAAGCTCACTGGTATGTACGTTTTGAGTAGAATGTGATAATAACATACAGCACTGATAAATCTACACAGACCTATTATTTGTTTCGCATGTGTTATGTGCCATCTGTCTAATTAAACATACAGTGAACATCTGAAAATAATTTACAATTATAAGTCTACTGAATAGATTGCTTATTTTTTTGTCATGGTCTATTATCGACAATAACAACAACAGTACTAACGATGTAAGATCGTTTTTTCCTCAACTGGTTTCTCTTCTGTACGTTTGCCTTTCTTGTTTCTTTTAGCAAGTATTTCGTCTAGTTCTTTCTGCTCTTCCTACACAAACAGTGACATCAACCGCTCTGTAACAACAACAACAACAATAATCCATTTAATAGCTCTTTATCTAGGACAGAAAAACAGTCCCTCGGTCACTCCCTGTCTTCATAAGTACTACTCAATATCTTCATGTAGCTTCCTCTATTTACGTCTACAGAATCCTCAACTAGTTGCTGGGTCTAACAGTCTTTTTCCACAACCTCTTTGGTCCATCTCTACATGCCCTGTAAATAACTTCAGGTTAATTTTTAAACATGTTATCTTCAGCATTATTCTGTGTATGGCATGTCACACACCACTGTTCAGAGTAATTTCACACCAGACTTGTGACAACGGTGACTAAACATCTGGTGACAAACCACTTCGGCAACAGACGACTGGGGGGACGGTGTTGTGCTGTAAAAATCAGTTCATTGTAACCGAGTTAGTAAAAAAACAAGTGTTCAGTTTTTGGAACACACTCCTGATGCCAAAACCATCACCGAAAAGGTGTGTCGCCCAAACTTCCAAGACGTGTTGCCCAAACGTCTTACCCGAAAAGCCAAAACATGTTGTACTGCCTTATTATCTGTTGCAAAAACGGTCTGTCGACCAAATTCTAGTGACCGTAACAATTAACTGACATAATTAATGGTCTGATTCGACATGTCAGAAAGTTTATCGTTTCGACATAGAGGCCACAAGAGACGCCAAATTCCTTCAGTTATATCTTGGTTGGTTTTAAAGGCATCCTGGTGACATTTATATTTGCAGAAAATACTAAAACAGACAAATGGCATGCTTCCTTCTTTTCAAAATTGAAAGAAGTTATCATTTTAAGCATTTATTTTGAGCCTGTTTTCACATTTCTGCATATAGTCACTGCAGCATCACACGGTCTCTACAGCAACAGGTGTCTAAGAGTTGTCGCTGATCGTTTCCACCACGCCCATCTTCACGGCATCCATGCACGCTGCCTGGCATCCTGTTATCACCTCGCTGTGCCACGGCCCCCTCCCTGTATGAGACACGGAGCCATGGCAGTGCTCCGTGCAGACAGATAGCAACAGCTGTCACATGGCATAGTAATCAGCATTGGCGCTGTTTCTCGGTCTCGGATTATCTCGGCATTCCTCCCACTCAGTGTACATGCCTGCTAATGCATGCTACTAGCAGCTCTAGAGAGTCAATTTTAGGTGGCAAGTCACTGAAAAAATTCATTTAAAAATTCAATATTGCATCTACAGTTACAACAGTTTTACGCTCATTTAGAGAAATGATTTGTTTAGAATTAGCTTGAAGAAATTTAACTTATTTTGAACCAATTTTCATCTGTCTATGTACTTCTGACCACCTAGACACAAAAAGCTCCTATGTCGAAATACTCAGCCATTAATTGTCAGATGACAACAGTTTACCAACATCCAAACAGAAATAAATTCTGTAATAGTGCATCGACAGCATCTTGCTGTGTACAATAAATGTACCTCCGAGGGTTTCATAACAGTCTGCTCATCAACAAACTTGCCCCACGGTCCAAGGTACCCTTCAACATCACCGGCATCATTGTTTCGCTGTCGGCAACGTTTGTCGCCTTTCCGCTTCTGCATCGCTTCAAATACCGTTACACCTGCTCACACATGACAGCATAGAGTCTATAATGGCAGACTGGGCAGTGGTGAGAGCTAGAGAGATTTCAATAATACGGCTATAGTAAGATAGGTCCCAAATGTTGTGGCTTTTCAACACCAACCATTGTAATACAATGTGACTCATCATCATTATACAGTGAATCAACATTTCACAGTCCACGACATGACTCGCTGCAATCATGCATAGCAATTACCAGACAAAATCATGTCTCTGGTGTCGTGCTGGCTAACTGACCTCACGGCATTTAGTTTTATCAGACAACAGCTTCAGAAAATGTATCCACAATCTAGCATATCAGCTCTCAAAATAAAACATCAGACTAGTTTTTTTTCTCAGTAATTACAAAATGCAACTAACAGTTTTAATTATTTTTAGTACTCTGCATATCTGGTCAAATTTTCCACCTCAACAAACACATGTTGCTACACTACCTTGCACCAATACACTTATTAAAGAGAACTCATTTGTCTCTTAATAAACAGAACAGAGCAAAATGTCATCCTTGCGACACAAGTTCTTAGTTCTTTAACCAGTTTACGTTCAAAGTGTACACTACGAGTTTTGACAAATGCCGTCAAATGCTGATGCTACAGTTAAATGGCACTGTTGAATAAACTGAAGAATGACATCATTACACTGCCCTTCGATTATGCCAACCTTCAATAGCATATGTCAAAGCTCAGACTGAATACTTTAAAGTTTAAACGTAACTGTTTAAATATTAAAAATTTAGCAGCATTTAGTGCTGTTCTGTTTATAAGGAGAGGAATGGGTTTTCAGTATGTTTTCACATGCTGGGTACTAAAATCAATGTAAGATACAGCATAAGGTAAAGTTAGCTGAGGCATAAAATGTAAATAATCATCAAAAAATCATCAATTCACAATTCTGTGTCCAAAAAAAGTTCGTCAAAACTTTAAATGAAGTTACTGATACCTGTACTTTAAAGTTACAACAATCAGACTAATTACACATTTTATTTTGAGACACAGCTTACAATGAGCAATATAATACAAACCATATGACAGTCACAACGTGTACACATTTTAACTGTGTGTTAATTTACGTTTTTTACATGGAAAATATACCACTGCCTACAGCTGCAGGCTTAAACCAGCATTATTAAATCTGACTGTTAGCCATAGGTTTTTAAGCAATAATTACCATAATTAAGATGCTATATTTATGTCATACTTTTTGCTTACTTTAGTACATTATGACAGCATAAAAACAAAACCTTTCATCTCTTTAAACTTCTGTATATCACCAATGACTGTATCTGGTGCATTAGCATCAGAAACACTAGGATTAGATGCATAGCCTACAATGTGACCAACATCCGATGGTAACAAATGACTTCAGAAAATAACAGAAAAACTGACATTTCTAGAAAAATTTGGTAATAATCAGTTTGGTAATAAATAACAACTAATAATATAATTATGTTCTATCAACAAATGTCATTTCATCATGATTATCAAAATTCCTAAAAATTCTAATAACAGACAGCATGCAATAACTTTATACTCTGGTCAAAGACAAGTTTAGCTTATCAAATGTTTTATAAATACTTCTGTGTTAACAAAATATCAAAAAGTGATTTACATATTATAAATGGCCACATGTATCAAACAGTGAATCAAATGTTCTGCTGTTAACAGTTTACTAAAAAATGTCAAAGAAAACACAATAATTTTACAGACTCACTGACCATAGCTGTTAAATGTCCGCCGCTGTGTTTCAAACTGAAACTCACTGATGTGACTTGGTTCAACAAAACCAGTCAATGTGTTCTTTTTTGCCTTCTGCTGATTGGTCTTGAATGGATTTTCGGGTCCAACCTGTAGCCCAAACACAGAATACTGTCTGTCTAATACAGTATTAGCCACCATTATACACTGTACACTTAATTAAAAAAGTAAAGCTCAAAATAAAATGGCAGCTAAATGTGCCAAAAATTATGGAAATTAATTTAGGCATTTTAGTATGAAATATGACTGGCTCATTAAGAGGATAGTAACAACAGTCTATAGGGTGAGATAGTAACCCCCCCCCCAAAAAAAGCTCCTCATAATATCTTAGCCTATGCTAAGCCTTTCTAAGCCTAATTATGCCAAGTAAAAGGCAGTTTATATCTACACGCGTACAAACTTTGAGGAATTTACGTATAAATTTAATGAAGGGAGAGGCCATTTGGTGCACCTGCTCACACTGCACATATCATCGAGAACTGGCTAAGATCAAAAGGGTGAATGGCTGCCAAATTTGCCCAAACTCAATTCGTTAGATTGTCATGTTTGGGGGCAATGCTGGAAGCTTACTGTAAGTTGCAGCCAAAGCCCAAAACAATTCTCCAGTTGAAGGACGCACTGCAGTGGATCTGGACTGCCTTGCCACACAAATCCAATTGCTAAAGTTATGAAGAACTTCCACAAGCAAATCAACACTTGTGTGCCGGCTAATGGGTGGTATTTTCAACATGAACTGTGATCACTGATACAACAGTTACTGACAAACACTTACTGTATGATTTCATGTAATTTAATGAGTTTGTTTCAGAAAAAGTTAGAAAATATTGCAGCAAACTGAAATGAACTGTAAAAATTTGGGGCTAATGTTATAAAAAATGTCCCAGTTCTTACAAATATAAGTTGATCAAAATTAGCACATAAGTGACGATATTAATGGCAAACAACTGGGTAAATGTTTGCCTGCAGAGGACGGCTGCAAGCGGAAACACATGCAAAAGTCATTAAGGACTCACTTTGTATACAGTACATTCTCCAATACCTAACTCTCAAACTACCAAGTGCTACTAGTTCTGTTTTATGATTGTTTTGACATGTGAACTGAATCAGCCGTCCGAATGGAACACGGAGCACCAACTCCACCCAGTGATCTGGCACTTCTTAAGTCATCACTAGACTCCTTACAGAAGGGGCACCACACTGCTCCATGTCTCCCCAATGCCAGTAACAGGTCCATATCTACTTTTCAAACGAGTTTCAGCTAATGCTGATGAAACCCACAAGATGGTGCCTCAAGCCCAGTCAACCACTGCACTGTATACAGAGCTGGAACATCAAGTGTGATCAACAGTCAGTGATCAGCCATCGATATGGTGTCTGCTGTCCGTGTCAGGTGCTGTCAACATCAGACTGACCGCTGTTGCTGTTTATATCGCACTCGTCAATGGTCGGCATGCCAAATGTTTGCCAAATTTTATCCAGAGTATGGGACAAAGTTTGATAAGGAAATTCCCTTCAATACAATACCAGCATGTCATGAACACACACACACAGACATGATGACGACAGCTAATCCCCATACTAGCATAGCATTGCACGAGCAAAAACCCAAAAATCTTAATTCAAACAGTTACAGTAAAAATAATCTCACTTGTGGTGCAAACAGTTGCTCGTATTTTGGATTAAAAGACACCTCTTTTGTCTTTGGATCTATTGGCTTCAAGGTATTAACATCTTCCTGTCAACAAATGAAAAGAAAGCACCGGTTGTCAGATAAAAAAGCATTTACAATACACTTACACATATTTTAATATGATTGATATTAACCATTAACTATTCCTATAATCATAACAGCACATATGTTTAAGCTGTCAAACTAGTACTTTTCAGTTAACTCACAGAGTGTCAATATGAACTTTCAGTTCACCAACCACCATGCACAAACCGCACAAAGCAGTCTCGGGACAATGTTCACATACACGCTATCATCATAATGATTTTCACAACCTCCCACTCCCAGTTTCCTTTTTAGCCATAAAACGATCACGGTTATAGGATATATGTACCCTACTCCTACAGCAGTGTAGGCAGAATGCTCACAACCCTTTCAGTGCCAATGAGACCAATGATGATATACCACAAAGCATATGATACACAGCCAGTAAACCTATAGTTACCTACCCAGCCAAACAGTACTAATGCAGCTCCTTCACCTGTTCTCATATCCCATCCCACTAGACGTGGTCTAAGTGGCTGGTTACACACCAACAGGGTATACCCACAAACCATCACTAATCTCAGTAATAACCAGACTATACACAGAGTACCAGTTTCTTCAAAAACTAGAATCAGCTCAAGGCTGGATCGCACAGCCCGCCGCAGGGGAGGAGGGTATGGGTAGGCGGGGGGATATGGGTAGGTG